>JADMIO012770983.1_pt1 | contig 42155 bp, 44 predicted proteins | sample 8958161 | NCBI WGS metagenome assembly JADMIO01 (sample SAMN16585339, study PRJNA669376) | soil metagenome | isolation source: Crop rotation soil | place: USA: Cullars Rotation, Alabama | collected 2011 | reverse complement strand
CGCGACAACTTGTCCACGTGGAATTCTAAGCTTAGGATCCCAATGTGCTGGAAAGGGGGCAATGCCGAGGTCCCCACCCTGGACGGCGGCCGCGCCAAGGTGTCCATCCCTGAAGGGACCCAGCCGGGGCGGCAGTTCCGCCTCAAGGGCAAGGGCATGCCGGTGCTGCGCAGCGCCCAGAGAGGCGACCTGTATGTGGAACTGGCGGTCGAGACGCCGGTTAAACTTACACGGCGGCAAAAGGAATTGCTGCGGGAGTTCGAGGCGGAAAGCCAAGCCGGCACCCAGCCCGAGGCCGAAGGCTTTCTTGCCCGGCTGAAGGAATTCTGGAAGGCCTGCGAGAAGTAACCGTTTCGCGCGCCTGGGTTTTTGACTTAGTCTGGAATTGGAACTCCATCAGGGCAAGGCTAACGCGTGACCACCACCCTTGCCGACAATCTGAGGTTCCTGCGCGCCCTGATCGCGCGCCCCAAGAATATCGGGGCGTTGATGCCCTCCAGTCCGGCCCTGGCCGAGGCCATCGCCCGCCAGATCGATCCCCATGCCGGTCCGGTGCTGGAGCTGGGTCCCGGGACCGGCGTGGTCAGCGAAGCCATCCTGGCGCGCGGTGTCGCGCCCGAGCGCCTGACCCTGGTGGAATATGACGAGGACATGGCCCGCCACCTGGCGGAGCGGTATTCGCGCGTCCGGGTGATCCAGGGCGACGCCTTCGACCTGGACCGCAGCCTGGGTGTGCCCAATGGCAGCCCCTTCGGCGCCATCGTCTCCGGCATTCCCCTGCTCAATCACACCGTGGCCCGCCGCCAGGCCTATGTCGTGGGGCTGGCCCGCCGGCTGATGCCGGGCGCGCCCCTGATCCAGTTCTCCTACGGACCCCAGGCGCCGGTGAAAGCGCCCGCGGGCTTCAGCGTGGAGCGGACCGCGACGGTGCTGGCCAATATCCCCCCCGCCAAAGTCTGGGTCTACCGCAAGGCGTGATCTCAGTCCGCCGGTTTCAGGCCTTCAATTGCGGGTGCGTTGAGGGCTTCGCCATCACAGGCGAATTGCGAGCCGTGACAAGGGCAATCCCAGCAGCGCTCAAAGGAATTGAAATGCACGGTGCATCCTATATGGGTGCAACTGGCGGACAGGCGGATCAGCCTGCCGCTTTCCTCGCGAAAAGCGGCAACCGCCCGCAGCCCGTCCTTGACCAGGCCGCCCTGGCCCGCTGCAAGAACCTCGTCCGAAGGCAGGAAGGGGCCCATCAGATGCTCGGCCATGCTTTTCACCGCGGTGACATTCTCGGCCATGAAATCGCCCGTCGCCGCCACACTGACGCGAGCCGGATCGTAAAGCTTGCGCCAGGCGTGATCGCCCGTCTCCATCAGGGCGGGGATCAGCAAACCCGCGACCGCGCCATTGGTGATTCCCTGACCCGAATCGCCTGTCACCAGCCAGACATGGCTGTCGGCGGGATGGCGTCCGACAAAGCCGGCGAAGTCCACCGGCTCCAAAACCTGTCCTGACCATCTGTGGGTGACATCGCGGACCGGAGCAAAGTGCCGGCGCGCCCAGGCCTCAAGCGCCGCAAAACGCTCTGCGGCATCGTCAGCCTCGCCCGTCTTGTGGTCCGCTCCGCCGACGATCAACACGTCCATGCCATCGCCTTCCTGCAGCCGCACATAGTGATAGGCCTCCAGCGTGTCCCAGTAGAGGGCGTCGGTGACCGCGCCCTTCGGCATCGAAAAGGCCATGGCATAAGTGCGGTAAGGCGCCTGCTTGGTGTGCAGGGTGGTCGGCCCCACAAGCGTGGAGTTGGCGGCGCTTACCACATCGCGGGCGCGAAGCGTGCGGCCGCCGGAGATTTTCACCGTGACCACGTCCTCCGTCTGGCTGACCGATTCCACGATGGTATGCGGCCTGAGCACACCACCTTTGGCCACGATCGCGTCCGCCAGGCCCTTGAGGTATTTGAGCGGATGAAAGCGCCCCTGGCGCGCAAACCGCAAGCAGCGGCCCGTGTCGAAACTGGGCAGCGGTGCGCGCTCCGCCCAGGATACGCCGCTGAAGCCGATGCGATGGCAGGCCTCGATCTCCTTTTCCAGGAGGTCGACCGGATCGCCTTGCGCCAAAAACAGATAGCCGTCACAGCGGGTGAAATCGCAGTCGATGGATTCCATGTGCGTGATCTGCTCGATCCGGTCGATCGATGCCGCGAGGCTATCATGCAGCAGCCTGGCCTCTTCCTCGCCGCGGCGGCTGATGAAGTGGTGATAGAAATCGTCCAATGCGCTGGCAAGGTGGGCTGTTGTGCGCGCCGTCATGCCGCTGGCAATTGCACCGCGGTCGAGCACCGTGACCCGGCGGCCCCTGACCAGGGCTTCGTAGGCAACCGACAGTCCCGCTATCCCTGAGCCGATCACCACAAGATCGCAATCGTTGCCGCCATCGTCGGCGGTCGCGGCGATATCCGGAACGGGCATCCAGACGGAGACACTGCGTTCGGCTTGCACATTCCTGGACATGAGGAATTTCCAAAGGGCTACATCCCGCAAACCCCCAATCCCCTGACCGGTTCCTCCTATCTTTTGATGGCCGCGGTCTTGAGAGAGCGCAGCAATTCCTCGCCATAAGGCAGGACATTGAGCAGGAAAACAGCCGCCAGGATTGCCGCGGTGTATGTGGCGGAGAAGAGGCGCGGCTCCAGGTCGAAGCGCGCGCTGCCGTCCCTGTGAAAAAGCGCGAGGAGCTGCGGCCAACCTGCCACCGCCAGCAGCAGGAAGGCGGTGATCGGCAGAATTTCCAGGACGCTATGCACCATCTGCTCCCGCGGCCTCACCTTGCGGGTGGCGTCGGCATAGCGGACGTCAATATAGGCCGTGACGTGATGCAAAAGGATGCATGGCAAGGCCAACAGGAAGAAGCCGGCATTGGGCCGAAAGAAAAGCGCCGCCATGGCGGGCAGGCCCACCAGCAAGAGCTGGATCAGATGCAGAACCGACTCCCGCCAGCCCGAGGTTTCCGCAATCTTCGCGGCCCGGTGGCAAAGATAGTCGGCGAAGCCGGCCGCGATCCAAAGCGGCAGGACGATAAAGCCCAACAAAAGATAGACCGGGCTCAGGGCTTGGTGATCAAGGGCCATGGCATCACCAACGCCGCGACATCGCCCCTGGCCGCATCGCGGGGCTCCTCCCGGCAGGACAGCCGTCTTGCTGCGGGCAATGCTGCAGCAAATGACGCAGCATCGCGCATGTATGCTGCACGCTATGTTGCGCGGTAAGTATTTGATAATGTTATAAATACCGAATCCTGGCTCCGCGCGCGCCGCATCGGCCAGGCGGGGCATCCGGTTGCCTTCGCAATCGCAACAAAGAGGCCCCGCGCCGGGCCGGGCGACAAGAAACCGGTTTGGCCCTATGAAACCCCATGCTCAGCGATGAAGACCTTCACCGTTATGCCCGCCACCTTGTGCTGCGGGAGGTGGGCGGCGTCGGCCAAGCCAGGATCCGCCAGGCCCGGGTGCTGATCGTCGGCGCCGGCGGGCTGGGCAATCCGGCGGCGCTCTACCTGGCGGCGGCGGGGATCGGCACGCTGGGGCTGGTGGATGACGATACGGTCAGCCTGTCCAACCTGCAGCGCCAGGTGCTGTTTCGCACCGCCGATATCGGCCGGCCCAAGGTCGAGGCGGGGGCGCACGCCCTGCACGCCCTCAATCCCGGGGTTCAGGTCCAGGCCCATGCCGTGCGGCTGACCGCGGCCAATGTGATGGACCTGATCCAGGGCTATGACATCGTCGCCGACGGTTCGGACAATTTCGCCACCCGCTTTCTGCTCAATGACGCCTGTTACTTCGCCAAAAAGATCCTGGTTTCGGCGGCGGTGACCGAATTCGAGGGCCAGCTGGCCACCTATAAGGGTCATGAACCGGGCCTGCCCTGCTATCGCTGCCTGTTCCCGGAACCGCCCCCGCCCGGCACCGTGCCGAGCTGTTCGGAGACCGGGGTGCTGGGGGCGGCAGCCGGGGTGATGGGGTCCTTACAGGGCCTGGAGGTTCTGAAGGAGGTGGCCGGAATCGGCACCGGGCTGGCCGGAAAAATCCTGACTTACAAAGCCCTTAGCGCGGAATTCCGCACCGCCCGCCTGCCCAAGGACCCTGAATGTGCGCTTTGCGGCGCCCGCCCCACCATCCGCGATCTTTCCGGCCATGTTTAGGTCGGCGCAGGGTTAACCCCCCTTAAAGCAGCGCCACCCAATATGGGCACATGGGTCGTGAAATCCATTATGAGATCTTCAAGCGCGTGGGCGCGCGTGGCGGCTGGACCCTGCATGAGGTGTCCTCGTCGCGGGACGTCGCGCTGGGCTGGGCCAAGGAGTTGATGGCCAGCGAGCAGGCGACCGGCGTCAAGGTGGTCAAGGAGACCTACAATGACGATACCGGCGACTATCTGACGCTGAAGATTTTCGAGGACGGGCATAACCAGATGTCGCTGGCGCCGGCGCAGGAAGAGGCGCCCAACGCGCTGCCCTGCTTCAAGCCCGAAGACCTCTATTCCTATCACGCGCGCGCCACCATGCACCGGCTGCTCAGGGATTTCCTGACCCGCAACACCATCACCATCACCGAACTGATCCATCGCGCCGACATGCTGGAAAAGTTCGAGGCCACCGGCACCGCCTATCAGCATGCCATCCAGAAGGTCGCGGTGGCGCAAGCCGCCTCCACCACCGTTAAGGTGCAGCAGATCATCAAGAGCCTGAACGACCTCACCACCCAGGCGATCCAGCGCGTCTATCGCGACCAGCGCAAAGGCCTGTTCCCCGATCCGCAGGCCGACCAGTTTTCCGAACTGGCCGGCAGCCTGTGGGGACAAGGCAATGCGGCTTACGTCTTCAACGGCGCCCTGGCGCGGCATCTCAAGGGTGCGCGCGGCTGGGATGAAAAAGTCCTGATGCTGATAACCATCATGGAAAGCGCGCCCAAGGAAGAAGAAGGTGCGCGCAAACTGATCCTGTCGTCGGTGGATGCCATCCTGGCCGAAACCCTCAATGGCGCGGCCGCACTGCACGACCTGATGGGCACATCGGAAAATCTGGGCGAGGCACTGAACAAGCTGGTGAGCCTGTTCCTGGGCAAGCCGCCGGAGGGCGGCGGCCGCGGCGAGGGACTGGCGGCGCTGACCCAGCATTTCGCCACCGACACCCTGCCCGAAGCGCGCACGGCCATCGCCAAGCGCATCATCTCGGAATTCAAGAGCAACAAGCGGCTGCGCCCCGAATCGATCGTCGAGGAACTGAAAGCTTTGCGTTCCATCGCCAATCGCATCGTGATGGGTGTGGGCAAGTATCTCAGCCATGAAGACCTGATCACCGCCTTTACCCTGCGCTCCAAGCGGCTGGTGGTGCAGGAGGCCTTGGGCAGCTACATCACCGAGGCGACCCCGGACGAGAAGATCGACCGGCTGCTCTTCGTCGAGGACAATGTCATCGGCGCGGAGAACAAGCGCCAGCTTGGCAGCTATTTGATGCCGATCCTGACCTCGGCGGCATTCGAGAACATGTTCCAGAACCCGCGCGTGCCGCTGATGCAGCGCTTGCAGCGGCTGGCCCACCTGCAATCGCGGGTGCGCCGTTCCGGTTTCATCGATGTGACCCGCGACGCCATCGCCCAGCGCATGGATGCGCTGGCGGTGCAGATGGAGGCGCGCAACCGGCTGTTCGATTCCATCGAGGCGCGCCCGACCTCGGCCGTGGACAAGGCGCAGACCCTGCTCAAGCTTTTGACCGGCGGTTTCCTGACCGAAGGCGCGCTGTCGGCCAGGGCGCGCGAACTGATCCTGACGCATCTCGCCAAGCCCGGTTTCATGACCGGGTACACGGCGGTCTTGGCGCAAGACGCGGCGGCCAGGAAAGCCGACGCGCCCGACAGCAACATGGCCATGGCGGGACTGGTGGAGATACTGGGCAAGGCTGGAATCACGGCCGAGACCGGGCTCAAGAACATCGCGGCTTAGCGTCGCTACTTCCTCTCCCCTTGTGGGAGAGGAGAAACGGCCGCTCTCCTCACGTCGCAAGATCCTCCGCACCTTGCTTTGTCAAAAGCGCTTCTGCGAACAGGACGATGACGCCTGCCGAAATGACCACGTCCGCGAAATTGCAGATGAACAGCGGCATCTTGCCCAGATGCAGGGCAAGAAAGTCGAACACCCCTCCATTGATCAGGCGATTGATGAGGTTCCCCAGTGCGCCGCCCAGGATGAGGCCAAACCCGATGGAAGACAGCCGCGTGGTTGCCCGCCACGCCATGACCGCCACAAACAGGGAGAGCGCCACCAAAAGCGCGATCAACAGCAGTCGGCCGGTGGGGCCGTCCGGAGTGAGCAACCCGAAGGATACACCGCGATTGAAGGTCGGCCTGAAATCGGCCAGGCCGGAAACCAGGACTCTTCCCGTGACACCCGACCCCATCAGGAATCGCACGGCCAGGAAATCCGCGGCAGCGGTCGCAATCGCGATCCCATAGGCCAATGGCCGCAACCGCCTCAATGCGCGGCATCCCAATTGTCGGCAGCCCGCGCCTCGACCACCAGCGGCACCGAAATCTCCACCGCCGGCAGCGAGGCCTTTTCCATCACCTGCGCGATCAGCTTGGACGCCTTGTTGACGTCCTTTTCCGGCGCCTCGAAGATCAACTCGTCATGCACTTGCAGCAGCATGCGGGCCTTGAGCTTGGCCTCGTCCAGCGCGCCGGGCAGGCGCACCATGGCGCGGCGGATGATGTCGGCGGCCGAACCCTGGATGGGTGCATTGATGGCGGCGCGCTCCGCCCCGCCGCGGAAGCCCGGCACCTTGGAGTTGATTTCGCGAATATGGATGCGCCGCCCGAAAAGGGTCTCGACAAAGCCATGGGTGCGGGCGAATTGCTTGGTGTCTTCCATATAGTCGCGGATGCCGGGAAAGCGGGTGAAGTATTTCTTGATGTAATCCGAGGCTTCGCTTTGCGGAATGCCCAGCTGATTGGCCAAGCCGAAGCCGGAAATACCGTAGACGATGCCGAAATTGATCGCCTTGGCGCGGCGGCGCACTTCCGCCGGCATGTTCTTGACCGGCACGCCGAAGATCTCCGACGCCGTCATGGCGTGAATATCCTGGTTGTCGGCAAAGGCCTTTTTCAGCTGTGGAATATCGGCGATATGCGCCAACAGGCGCAGCTCGATCTGGCTGTAATCGGCGCTGATCAGCTTGTTGCCTTTGGCGGCGACAAAGGCGCGGCGGATCTGGCGGCCCTCGTCGGTGCGCACCGGAATGTTCTGCAAGTTCGGATCGGTCGAGGCCAGCCGCCCGGTTGAGGTGGAGGCCATGGCATAAGAGGTATGCACCCGCCCCGTCTTGGCGTTGATATAGGTGGGCAGGGCGTCGGTATAGGTGCCGCGCAGTTTGGCCAGGCCGCGCCAGTCCAGCACCTTTTTCGCCACCGGCACGCCTTGCGCCGCCACATCCTCCAGCACATCGCTGTCGGTGGACCAGGCGCCGGTCTTGGTGCGGCGCCCGCCTTCCAGCTTCATGCGGTCGAACAGGATTTCGCCCAGCTGCTTGGGCGAACCGATATTGAATTCGCTACCCGCCAGCTTGTGGATCTGCTTTTCCAGACCCGCCTGCTGCTTGGCGAAATCGTTGGACAGCCGGCGCAACAGGTCGGGATCGATGCTGACCCCGGCCTGTTCCATATCGGCCAGCACCATCACCAGCGGCCGTTCCAGGGTCTCATAAACACAGCGCTTGGCCTTTTCGCGCAGCTGCGGCTTGAGCAGCAGATAGAGACGCAAGGTGACATCGGCATCTTCGGCGGAATATTTGGTCGCTTCCTTCAGCGGCACGCAATCAAAGCCGCGCTTGTCCTTGCCGGTGCCGGTGACCTCGCTGAAGGCAATCGGGGTGTGCGACAGATGCAGTTCGGAAAGCTCGTCCATGCCATGGCCGTGCAGCCCGCCTTCCAGGACATAGGACATCAGCATGGTGTCGTCGATCGGGTACAGGCGGATGCCGCGCTGCAGGAATATCAGCGCGTCATATTTCAGGTTCTGGCCCACTTTCAGGACGGCATCGTCTTCCAGCAGCGGCTTGAGGCTGGCGATGACCTCGGCCTCGCGCATCTGCACGATCTCGCCACCCCCCCCTTCAGGAGATAAGTCGAAAGCCAACCCGTCGCCCTTGCGATGGCCGCAGGGAATGTAGCAAGCCTCGCCCGGGGTAACCGCCAGCGACACGCCGCAAAGATTGGCGGTCATGGGGTCCAGCGAGGTGGTTTCCGTGTCGACACAGACAGTGCCTTGCGCATAAGCCCGCGCGATCCACGCATCCAGGGTCTTGGCGTCCGTCACCGTGACATAGGCGTCGTGATCGATGGGCGCGCGCAGTTTTTCTGTTTCGGCGGCCGTTTCGCCCTGGATCTCCGGCAGTTCCGGCTTGGGCGGCAGGACATTGGCCACGGTCGGCGCGGCGGCAATCGCGTCCAGGTCGGTGACCTCGTAATGCGCCGCCACCCGCTTGGTGATGGAGGTGAATTCCATCGCCTTCAGGAAGGCCAGCAGATCCTTGCAATCCGGCTCATGCACCGAAAATTCCTCGGGCTGTTCCTTGAGCGGAACATTGGCATCCAATGTCACCAGCTTGAACGAGATGCGGGCGTTTTCCGCCTGCTCGATCAGGCTTTCGCGGCGCTTGTTCTGCTTGATCTCGCCGGCCCGCTTCAACAGCGTTTCCAGGTCGCCATAGGCATTGATCAGTTCGGCGGCGGTCTTGATGCCGATGCCACGCACGCCCGGCACATTGTCGATGGAATCCCCCGCCAGCGCCTGGACATGCACCACCTTGTCGGGCGCGACGCCGAACTTCTCCAGCACCTCGGCGCTGGCCAGCCGCCGGTTCTTCATGGTGTCCAGCATCTCGACCTTGCCGTCCACCACCAGCTGCATCAGGTCCTTGTCGGAGGAGATGATGGTGCAGCGCGCGCCGGCCTCGCGTGCCAGCCTTGCATAGGTTGCGATCAGATCGTCGGCTTCGAAGCCCGCAAGCTCGACACAGGAAACACCAAAGGCGCGGGTGGCATCGCGCACCAGGGGAAATTGCGGAATCAGGTCTTCCGGCGGCGGCGGACGGTTGGCCTTGTATTCCTTGTAAATGTCGTTGCGGAAAGTCTTCTCGCCGGCGTCAAAAATCACCGCCAGATGGCTGGGCGCCTCGCCGCCTTTCACATCCGCCAGCAGCTTCCACAGCATGTTGCAATAGCCCGACACCGCGCCGACGGGCAGGCCATCGGATTTGCGGGTCAAGGGCGGCAGCGCGTGATAGGCGCGGAACAGATAGCCCGAGCCATCAACCAGATAGAGATGGTCCCCCTTCTTCAGGGCGCTCAACGATGTGCCGCCCCGGCCTTAAGCACGAACCGCTTGTCGCAATAGGGACATTCCACGAAGTTCTCGTCGCCCATTTCCAGATAGACCTTGGGATGGCCCAAAGCGCCGCCGCCGCCGTCACAGGCGACACGGCTGTTCTCGGTTTCGATCACTTCTGGGGCCTCGACAGGCATGGAAAAGTTCCGGTTTGGCGGGAAGAAAATCCAAGATTGGGCGGATCATACAAGTTAAGATTGCGCAGGCAAGAACTGGATTGGCGCATGGTCCGCCTCAACAAGATCTACACAAAAACCGGGGATTCCGGCGAAACCGGGCTGGGCGACAACAGCCGGATTTCCAAGGCGTCCCCGCGCGTCACGGCCATCGGCGCGGTGGACGAGACCAATGCCGCCATCGGCATCGCCCGGCTGGATGCGGAGGGCGACAGCGACCAGATGCTGGCGCGCATCCAGAACGACCTGTTCGACCTGGGCGCCGATCTCTGCGTGCCGGAGGATGGACGAAGGGCTGAAGGGCGGCTGCGCATCGTCGAGGTACAGGTCGAACGGCTGGAACGCGAGATCGACGCGATGAACCAAAGCCTCGAACCGCTCACCTCCTTCATCCTGCCCGGCGGCACCGCCTTGGCGGCGCGGCTGCACCTGGCGCGCACCATCGCCCGGCGGGCGGAGATCGCGCTTGTCGCATTGGCGGAAAAGGAAAAGATCAATCCGGCGGCGCTGCGCTATATCAACCGGCTGTCGGACCATCTGTTCGTGATGGCGCGCTCTGCGAATAAGGACGGCATGGGCGATGTGCTGTGGAAGCCGGGAAGCAATCGCGAATTGTGATGATTCGCTGACAACTAGCTCGGCTTTCCTCTCCCCCTGTGGGAGAGGAATCGTCCCTACTCAGGCCCATGCCTTCTTCCAAAAACAAACGCCAGAATCACTCCCAGCACCCCCGTCGCCGCCCAGGCGGGCAAAGCGAGAGACGAATAAACCCCCTGCGCCACGCCGGCGGCATGGTTCTGCACCCAGCTTTTGAACACCAGCAAACTGTGCGGCCCCAGCATGCCCCACACCATGTCCAAGCTGCGCACCGTCAGATCGCCGCCGCGCTCCAGCGAGCTCACCGCGTCCGCGCCCAAAAACAGCAGCGCGGCCACGATCAGGATCAGGCTGATGAGACGCATGAAGACGGCCATGACAGAGCAATAGCCCAATGCCCGCCCTTCCCACAAGAATGCGTTTCGCCGCTAAGCGTTTGTAATATAAGGGATAAGCAGAGACAAAAGCGCCCACGAAGCTTTCGCTCCGTGGGCAACCCTTGTACGCAATTGCGAAAAGCTTAGGCCTGGGGCGCTTCCGCCGGGGCTTCCACCTTCTTCTTGGCGATGTCTTCGCCGGTGACCTGGTCCACCTGCTTCATCGACAGGCGCACCTTGCCGCGATCATCAAAGCCCAACAGCTTGACCTTGACCGCCTGGCCTTCCTTGACCACGTCCGACGGCTTGGCGACACGCTGCGCCGCCAGCTCGCTGACATGGACCAGCCCGTCCTTGGGCCCGAAGAAGTTCACGAAGGCGCCGAAGTCCATCACCTTGACGATCTTGCCGTCATAGATCTGGCCCACTTCCGGCTCCGCCGTCAGGCCGCGGATCCACTTGATGGCGGCGCGGATGGACTCGCCATCGGCGGACGCCACCTTCACGGTGCCGTCATCCTCGACATTGATCTTGGCGCCGGTCTTTTCCACGATCTCGCGGATCACCTTGCCGCCGGTGCCGATCACGTCGCGGATCTTGTCGACCGGGATCTTGATCTGCTCAATACGCGGAGCATGTTCGCCCAACTCGGCGCGGGCACCGGTGAGCGCCTTGTTCATCTCGCCCAGGATGTGCATGCGACCGCCCTTGGCCTGGGCCAAAGCGACCTTCATGATCTCCTCGGTGATGCCGGCGATCTTGATGTCCATCTGCAGCGAGGTGACGCCGTCTTCGGTGCCGGCCACCTTGAAGTCCATGTCGCCCAGGTGATCCTCGTCGCCCAGAATGTCGGACAGGACGACATAGCGGTCGCCCTCCAGGATCAAGCCCATGGCGATACCGGCGGTGGGCTTCTTGATCGGAACGCCCGCATCCATCAGCGCCAGCGAGGTGCCGCACACTGTCGCCATCGAGGAGGAGCCGTTGGATTCGGTGATCTCCGACACCACGCGGATGGTGTAGGGGAACTCCTCCTTCTTGGGCAGCATCGGATGGATGGCGCGCCAGGCCAGCTTGCCATGGCCGATTTCCCGGCGGCCGGGCGAACCCATGCGGCCCACTTCGCCCACCGAATAGGGCGGGAAGTTGTAGTGCAGCATGAAGGTTTCCTTGCCGGTCCCCATCAGGCTGTCGATGAACTGCTCATCCTCGCTGGTGCCCAAGGTGGCGACCACGATCGCCTGGGTCTCGCCGCGGGTGAACAGGGCCGAGCCATGGGTGCGCGGCAGCACGCCCACTTCCGCAACAATCGGACGCACGGTCACCAGGTCGCGGCCGTCGACGCGCTTCTTGGTGTCCAACACGGCGCTGCGCATCACATGGGCTTCCACGTCATGCATCAGGCCGGAATAGGTGTTGGCGGCAACCTTGCCCTCGCCTTCCCCCACATAAGTCTCGGAGAAAGTCTTGCGAATGGCGGCAATGGCATCGCGGCGGGCATGCTTGTCGGCGATCTGGAAGGCCTTGCCCAACTCCGCACTGGCGGCGACCTTCAGGCGCTCGCGCACCTGGCCGTGGGCATCTTCCGGAACGGGACGCGGGTCCTTGGCCGCCTTTTCCGCCAGCCGGATGATGGCGTCGATGGCCGCCTGCATCTGCTGGTGGCCGAACACCACCGCGCCCAGCATCACCTCTTCGCTGAGTTCCTGGGCTTCGGATTCCACCATCATCACGGCGTCGCGGGTGCCAGCGACCACCAGGTCCAGCTTGGACTCCGGATAGGTGTCGATGTTGGGGTTCAGGACATATTCGTCATTGATATAACCGACGCGGGCCGCGGCAATCGGGCCCAGGAACGGCAGGCCCGAAATGGTCAGCGCCGCCGACACCGCCACCATGGCCACCACATCGGGATCATTCTCCTGGTCGTGGCTCAGCACCTGCGCCACCACCAGGGTCTCATTCTTGAAACCGTCGGCAAACAGCGGACGGATGGGCCGGTCGATCAGGCGCGAGGTCAAAGTCTCGCGTTCCGTCGGCGCGCGTTCGCGCTTGAAATAGCCGCCCGGAATCTTGCCGGCGGCGTAATAGCGTTCCTGGTAATTCACGGTGAGGGGGAAGAAATCCTGACCCTCCTTGGCGGCAGCCGCGCCGACCACGGTGGCCAGCACGACGGTTTCGCCATAGGTGGCCAGCACCGCGCCGTCCGCCTGGCGCGCGATCTTGCCGGTCTCCAGGGTGAGCGTGCGCCCGCCCCAATCGAAGCTTTCCTTTTGTACGTTGAACATTCTGCTTTCTTTCGTCATCGCCCGCAGCCGGATCGCTTGTCGGGCCTTCTTTTGATCCCCCTATGGGACCAGCCCTTGCGGAAGCTCATCCTCCGCAAAAGCAAAAGCACGGCCTCACGCCTTTGCGCGAGACCGTGCCAATTCTGTTTTCCTCGCGATCAGCGGCGCAGACCCAGCTTGGAGATGATGGTCTCGTAACGCTTGGCGTCCTTGGCCTTGACATAATCCAGCAGCCCGCGGCGCTGGGACACCAGCTTGATCATGCCGCGACGGGAATGGTTGTCCTTGACGTGAGTCTTGAAGTGTTCGGTGAGATTGGAGATGCGCTCCGACAGGATCGCGATCTGCACTTCCGGCGAACCGGAATCATTGCTGCCGGTCGCATATTCGGCGATCAGCTGTTTCTTGCGCTCAGAGGTAATCATCGGTCATCGCCCTTTCAGGGTGTGTTTGAGAAGTTGAAGACGCGAAACGGACGAAGTTCACCTTCGGCGATTTCGGCCAATGCCACGGGCGAACCCTCCTCATCCTTGAGGTAGACGGTTTGTCCGGGGAGCTCGCCGTCACCGAATCCATCCTTCATGCGGGCGAACAGGTTCGCGCGGATGAGGATGGGATTGCCGGATCGGATGCGAACCGTATCGGGACCCGAAACAGCCAGCGCCGGGATGCCGTCCAGCGCGGTCGCAAGGGGCCTCAAATACCCAAAAGCGGCGGGACTATGCATAAAAGGGGTCAGGGTATCCAGCCCGACCGCGTCTTTTTCCGCCCAGGAGCCCAGCCGGGTGCGGCGGAGCGCGCAGACATGGCCCAAAGTGCCCAAAGCCAGGGCGATATCGCGCACCCAGGATCGGACATAAGTGCCCTTGCCACAACGAATTTCGAACTCGGCGCCCTCGGCCTGGGCGGCCAGAAGCCGGGCCTCATGGACCTCCACCTGGCGGGGCTCCAGCACGACCTCCTCCCCGTCCCGGGCCAGGTCATAGGCCCGCTCGCCCGCCACCTTGATGGCGGAATAGGCCGGCGGGGTCTGGTTGAGGGTCCCGGCAAAGCGGGGCAGGACGGCTTCGATCTCGTCCCGGCTGGGCCGCCTGTCGCTGGTCCCGGTCACCGCGCCTTCGGCATCGTCGCTGTCGCGGCTTTCACCCCAAGTCGCGGTGAAGCGATAGGTCTTTTCCGCATCCATGGCATAGGGGACGGTCTTGGTCGCCTCGCCCAGGGCAATGGCAAGAATGCCGGTCGCCATGGGATCGAGGGTGCCGGCATGACCGGCCTTCTGGGCATTGAAGATCCGGCGCACCGCCGCCACCGCCTGGGTGGAGGTCATGCCCTGCGGCTTGTCCAGGATGACCCATCCATGGACCGGATTACCTTTTTTGCGCCGGCCCATTACTCTTCTTCGTCCTCATGCGAGGCAGTCAGGTCCCGCTGCACCTCCGGCGACTTGAGGATGGTCTCGATCTTCTGCGCCTCGGCAAAAGATTCGTCTTCGACGAAACGCAGCTCGGGGGTGAATTTGGTGGCGATGCGATGCCCCATCTCGCCGCGCAGAAATCCCTTGTGGCGGTTGAGCGCGGCGACAATCGCCTTGGCATTCTTGCCGCCCAGGGGTTCGCAGAACACCGTGGCATAGCGCATGTCGGGCGACGGCTTGACCTGGGTGATGGTCACCGACACGCCATCCAATTCGCTGTCGCGGATCTCATTCTCGCGCAAAATGTCCGACAGGGCGTGACGCAGCATTTCGCCGACGCGCAATTGGCGTTGGGAAGGACCGCTGGAACTGTCGCGGCGGGCTTGGCGCCCCGTCCGGCGGGGTTGTCGAGTCATTTCAAATCTCCGGATAACCGAACCGCGTCACAAAGGGCGCAAGCCATGGCAGGACGGGTTGGAGTTGCGCGGCGTAGCGCCGCCATTGATCCAAGCCCTGGGCGGACAGCCCGCGCGCCACCTGGGCGCCCGACGGCGTATCGATATTCTGCGTGCCGGCGCGGCGCGCAAAACCGCGCATCTCGTCGCGGAATTCCAGGCCCAGGAAATCGCACACGCGGCGGGCTTCGCCCTCGAAATCCGTCACCAGGCTTTCGTGCCGGGTATCCATCAGGTCGAGCGCCAGCTTTTCGCGATAGATCTCCATCAGCCGCATCACCGCGCCGTAATAGGCGGCCGTGGTCTCCAGGCCGGTGAATTCGAACATTCCCGCATTCATGCCGAAGCGCCGGCGAAAGCAGGACAGCACCACGTCGCGCGGATCGCGCAGGGCGAACAGGATTTTGGCGCGGGGAAACAATTTGGCGATCAAGGGCAGGAACACCGCATTGAGCGGCATCTTGTCGATGAAGACCGCGGTGGAAGGCGCAATCCCGGCTTCGGAAACCCGCTTCCAATAGGCCTGGCGCCAGAAGGCGAGTTCTTCCTGGGGCAAGGCCGCCAGCCGGTCCAGACCGGCATTGGCGCCGAAGAATTCGCCCGCCGAGTCCATCAGGCAGGTGCGCTCTTCCATGACGGTGACGGCGGGATGGCCGGCCAGGACCTGCTCCAGCAAAGTGGTGCCGGAACGGGGAAAGCCGACCAGGAAGACATGGGTCTGCGGGCCGCCATCGGAAGGCGCGCCCCGCCAGGGCTCGGCGCGGCTGAAATAATCCGCCAGCCTCTGCTCGCGCATCGCCACGCTTTCGCGCCCCGCCATCTGCGGCGCAAACGCGTCGCGCTGCACCGCCTTGGAAGACGCATAAGCGGCAAAGGCTTCGGGCACGCGGTCCTGGGCGTCCAAAATGTCGCCGGCCAGACTCAGGGCATAGGCCCGGTTCACCGGCCCCAAAGCCGCATCCCGCACCAGGGCCGAAACCTGACGCTCGGCGGTTGTCATATCCTTCTGTTCCAGGGCGGCATGGGCCAGCGCGATGCGTGCGGTGGCATGGCGGGGATCGATCGCCAGGGCCTTTTCCGCCAAGACGCGTGCGGCGTGCGTGTCGCCGCGCTGCACGGCCAGCAAGGCCAGCCGCGCCCGCGCTTCCGCATGGGCGGGGTCCAGCACCAGCACCCGCTCCAGCGCCTGGCGCGCCGCATCCAGCTCGCGCAAATCCTCCAGGGCCAGGGCGCGGCCGAAATGCAGCCGCGCCTCGGGCGCGACCTTCAAACCGGCATCGAACGCTTCCACCGCCTCGCGCGGCCGCTCCAGTCGCGACAGGCATTCGCCCAGGGCATAGAGCAGATCGACATGGCGCGGCGTCTGTTCGCGCGCCTTGAGCAAAAGCGGCAGGGCGCCCTGATTGTCGCCGGCATGCATGCGCTTCAAGCCCGCCAGGCCCAGCAGGGTGGGATGCGCGGCGCCGCGGGAAACCGCCTCGTCGCTAAGCCCCATCGCCTTGGGCAGGTCGGCCGCCCACAGCGCGGCTTCCACTTGGGCCAAGGTGGCGGCGACGTCCAATTGCCCGCTTTGCATGATGGTCAAAGCCCCACCGCTGCCCGAAATTCACGACCCGGGAGACGTCAGCCCAAGGCGCGCTGAATGGTTTCGACCTCGAAACATTCGATGACGTCGCCCTTCTGCATGTCCTGGTAGTTGGCAAAAGCCATGCCGCATTCCTGGCCGACCTGCACTTCGCGCACTTCGTCCTTGAAGCGCTTCAAGGTGGAAAGATCGCCTTCATGGATCACCACATTGTCGCGGATCAGCCGCACCTTGGCGCCACGCTTGACCGAGCCTTCGGTGACGCGGCAACCCGCAACCTTGCCGATCTTGGAGATGTTGAACACTTCCAGGATCTCGGCATTGCCCAGGAACTTTTCGCGGGTTTCCGGCGTCAACAGGCCCGACAGCGCCGCCTTCACGTCATCCACCAGATTGTAGATGATGTTGTAGTAGCGGATCTCCACGCCTTCGCGCTTGGCACGGTCGCGCGCCATATTGTTGGCGCGGACATTGAAGCCGATCACCGCGGCTCCGCTGGCATGCGCCAGGATCACGTCGCTTTCGGTGATGCCGCCCACGCCGGACTGCAGGATCTGGGCACCGACTTCGTTGGTGCCCAGCTTGGCCAGGGCGCCCTGGATGGCTTCGCTGGAACCCTGGACGTCGGTCTTGAGCACCAAGGGCAGCAGGCGTTTCTCGCCCGCTTCCCGGGTCTGCAGCAACTGGTCGAGCGTCTGGCGCGAAGACGTTGCCTGGCGCTGCTCGCGGCGCTTGCGGGCGCGGTATTCCGCAACCTCGCGGGCGCGCGCTTCCGACTCCACCACCACCATTTCGTCGCCGGCTTCCGGCGGGGCCGACAGGCCCAAAACCTCGATGGGCGTGGACGGTCCGGCGGACTGGACGGTTTCGCCGCGTTCATTGGCGAGCAATCGCACCCGGCCCCATTCCGCGCCGGCCACCACGATATCGCCAATCTTCAAGGTGCCGCGCTGCACCAGCACGGTGGCGACAGGACCGCGGCCCTTATCCAGCTTGGCTTCCACCACCGCGCCTTCGGCGGGACGGTCGGGGTTGGCCTTCAAGTCCAGGATTTCCGCCTGGAGCAGGATGGCTTCCTCCAGCTTGTCCAAGCCAATGCCTTTGGTGGCCGAGACTTCGACCGACTGGGTTTCGCCGCCCATGTCCTCGACCTGGATTTCGTGCTGCAGCAATTCGGTCTTGACCCGGGTGGGATTGGCGTCGCCCTTGTCGACCTTGTTGACCGCCACGATGATCGGCACGCCCGCCGCCTTGGCATGGGCAATCGCCTCAACCGTCTGGGGCATCACCCCGTCATCGGCCGCCACCACCAGGATCACCAGGTCGGTGACCTTGGCACCGCGGGCGCGCATCTGGGTAAAGGCGGCGTGGCCCGGCGTATCCAGGAAGGTGATCTTGTTGCCGGAGCGCAGATTCACCTGATAGGCGCCGATATGCTGGGTGATGCCGCCGGCTTCGCCCGCCGCCACATCGGTCTTGCGCATGGCGTCCAGGAGCGAGGTCTTGCCATGGTCGACATGGCCCATGACGGTGACCACCGGGGGGCGCGGCTGGAGATTGGAATCTTCATCCTTGGCGCCGACCAGGCCTTCCAGCACGTCGGATTCCGCCACGCGCTTGACCACATGGCCATATTCCGCCGCCACCAGTTCGGCGGTGTCGGCATCGATCACGTCCGCGGGCGTCGCCATCATGCCGTTCTTCATCAGGACCTTGATGACATCGACGGTGCGCCGCGCCATGCGGTTGGCGAGATCGGATACGGTGATGGTTTCGGGAATGGTGATGTCGCGCGGACCGGCGGGACCGGCCGGAGCCTGCTGATGGCCCTTGTTGACGCGCTGCAAATGGCGGCGATAGGAGGCCACCGAACGCACGCGTTCGTCATCGTCGGATAGAGCGCGGGTAACGGTGAGCTTGCCGCGGCGGCGTTCGCCTTCCGCCTTCTTGGGCGCTGGCGTCTTGGGCGCGCCGGCCTTGCCGGGACCGCCCTTCTTGCCGCCGCCTTCGTCTTCTTCCTCATTCTCCAGGCGGCGGCGCGTGGTCTCGGCCGGGGCGGTTTCGGTGGCCTTGGCCGCGACTTCCAGCCGGCGGGCGGCTTCCTGCTCGGCACGCTTCTTGGCGGCCTCGTCGGCGGCCTTGCGGGCGTCCTCTTCGACCTTGCGCTTTTCGGCGGCGGCGCGTTCGGCCTTGAGCTGCTCTTCCTCGCGGTTCTTGCGTTCGGCTTCCTGCTCCGCCAGGCGGCGCGCCTCGCTGTCGGAAACCCGGGCATCGGCCAGGGCGGCGGCGCGACGGGCCTTTTCCTCTTCCGAAAGCTGGCGCAGCACCACACCGCGCGTCTGCTGGGCCGGCTTGGCGGCGGCGGGCGCGGCGGCAGGAGCGGCCGCCTTGTCCGCCGGCTTTTCGGCAGTCTTGGCGGCCGGCTTGGCGGCAGCGGCAGGCGGCGTGGCGGAACGCTTCTTCTCCACCACCACCGCCTTGGTGCGGCCATGGCTGAAGCTTTGCTTGACGGTGGAAGTTTCCGTCTTCTTCAGCGACAGCGTTTTGGCCGGGCGCTTGGTTTCGTCGGTATCGCTCATGACTTACTTTCGTTTTTGCTCGCGTTCGCTCGCGGGCTTTCGATGCCAGGTCGGGTTGAAGGTCGGAAGCCCGAAAGGCGTTCCGCGTCAAAAATCAATCGTTCTGCAAGACCGCCCGGCTGGACGGCGGCATGTATCACATTCTCGCGTCCCAGCGCCAAGCCCAATTCGGCGCTGGTCAGGCTTTCGATCACCACACAATCCAGTTCCAGCCGATGGGCCGCGGCATACAATTTGCGCTTGCCGTCGCGGGAACCGTCAAAGGCCTCGATCAGGACCTTGGGCGGTTTGGGTCCTTCCAGCGCGCGCAGCACATTGTCGAACCCCAGCACCAGGGCGCCCGACCGGCGTGCAATCCCCAGATCGCCCAGCATCCGTGCCGCCAGCGCGTTTTCGGCGCGGTCGCACAGGTCGGGCGCCGCGCTCACCTGCGCCTTGGCGGCGCGGGCAAACAGCTTCTTCTCCACCGCCTTGTTGACGGCGTCCCTGGAGGCTTCCACCCATAGCCCGCGCCCCGGCAGCTTGGCCGCCGCATCGGGGACAACCCGGCCGTCGGGATCGGCGACAAAACGCAACAGACGGTTGTCGGGCAGGACTTCGCCCGACACGATATCCCGCCGTTCGCGTGCAGCCGCGCGCGAACCGCGTTCCGTCTCCTGCATTCTGTGCGCCGCTTCGATCATCAGGCTTCTGCGGGCTCCTCGCCTTCCAGGTCTTCGGCAGGTTCTTCCACCGGCGCCTCGATCCAGCCGGCCTTGACGCGCGCCTTCATGATGATGGCGTTGGCGTCGTCGCTGGTGAGATTGAACCCCTCCAGGGCGCCGGGAATGCGCACGCGTTCCTTTTCCTTGCTGGTCTCGTAGTAACCGATCAGGTCGTCGGTGGCGCAGCCGGCCAGGTCTTCGAGGCTCTTGATCTCATGCTCGCCCAGTTGAACCGCCATGGCGGGGGTGACGCCTTCGACCTCCAGCACCTCATCGGCGACGCCCAAGGCCAGGCGCTTGTCGTCCAGCTCCTTGTTGCGCGCCTCGATGAATTCCAGCGCCCGGCTCTGCAGTTCCTGGGCGGTTTCCTCGTCAAAGGCTTCGATCGAGGCCAGCTCGTTCAGCTCGACATAGGCCACGTCTTCGATCGTCGCGAAGCCTTCCGAAGCCAACAGCTGGGCCACGGTCTCGTCCACATCCAGCGATTCCATGAACAGCTGGGTGCGCTGGGCGAATTCCTTCTGGCGGCGCTCCGATTCCTCGGCTTCGGTGAGGATATCGATCTGCCAGCCGGTCAGCTGGGATGCCAGGCGCACATTCTGGCCGCGGCGGCCGATGCCCAGGGACAGCTGTTCATCCGGCACCACCACTTCGACGCGATGGGTGTCTTCGTCCAGCACCACCTTGGTGACTTCGGCGGGCGCCAGCGCGTTGACGATGAAGGTGGCCGGATCGGGATTCCACGGAATGATGTCGATGCGTTCGCCCTGAAGCTCCTGCACCACCGCCTGGACGCGCACGCCGCGCATGCCGACACAGGCGCCGACCGGATCGATGGAGGAATCCTTGCTGATCACCGCGATCTTGGCGCGGGAGCCGGGATCGCGCGCCACGGCGCGGATCTCGATCACGCCGTCATAGATTTCCGGCACTTCCTGGGCGAACAGCCGCACCATGAATTGCGGGTGGGAGCGCGACAGGAAGATCTGCGGGCCGCGGGCTTCGCGGCGCACGTCATAGATATAGGCGCGGATGCGGTCGCCGGCGCGGAAGCTCTCGCGCGGGATCATCTCGTCGCGGCGCACCACGCCTTCGGCCTTGCCGAGGTCGACCACCACCGAGCCGAATTCGCTGCGCTTGACCACGCCATGCACCACTTCGCCGATGCGGTCCTTGTATTCGTCATACTGGCGCTCGCGCTCGGCATCGCGCACCTTTTGCACGATCACCTGCTTGGCGTTCTGGGCGTTGATGCGGTTGAAATCCACCGGCGGCAGGGTCTCGGCGATGATGTCGCCGATCTGCGCGTCGGGATTGCGGCGGCGCGCATCGGTCAGCGAAATCTCGGTCTTGTCGTTTTCCACCATCTCCACGACATGCAGATAGCGCGAGACATGGGTCTCGCCGGTCTTGGGATCGATATCGACCTTGATGTCGTTCTCGGTGCCGTAATGGGCCTTGGCGGCGCGCTGCATCGCCTCCTCCATCGCGGTGAGCACCACCTGCTTGTCGATGGATTTGTCCCGCGCCACGGCGTCGGCGATCTGCAAAAGTTCCAGCCGGTTGGCGGCCACTGTGCTTGCCATAATCTTCTCCTCAGTTAGGCGCCCTTGCGCGCCTTCAAATCCTCGTTGATAAGCTTGTCGGTCAGTACGAGTTTCGCATTGGCGATGGCGCGAAACGGAAATCGGATGTCGCTGTTGTCGGCACGGATCATCACATCCGATCCCTCCAGCCCCAGCAGGGTGCCGCGAAAGCGCCTGCGGCCGTCGACGGGAAGGGTGAGCTCGATCTTGGCCTCATGGCCGGCCCAGCGCGAGAAATCCATCAGCCGGGTGAGCGGCCGGTCGATGCCGGGCGAGGACACCTCAAGCTCATAATCGCCATCGATGGGGTCTTCCGCCTCGATGAAATCCAGCAGAGCGTGGCTGAGAATGGAGCAGCCTTCCACATCCATGCTGCCGTCTGCCCGCTCGGCCATCACCTGCAAGGTCTTGGTGGCGCCGCCCATCAGGCGCAGGCGCACCAGCTTGAACCCCGCTCTTTCGATGACGGGTTCAAAAACCGGTTCCAGGTGCGATGCGGCCGTGACGACCATGCTTGCAAAGTCCTTTGCCCGCGGCGGCCCTCTGAAGGCCGCCACACAACGTGTTCTTGTTGTTTGGGATGGGGGCTATGTACGCCCGCAGGGCCTCAATATCAAGGCTGGAAGGCGGTTAATGCTTCTTAGGAAGAATGCCCACCGTGACCTCGCCGGTGGCCACGGCTTCGTCGATGCGCTTCTGGCGCGCCACCTCGGCCTGATGGGCTTTTTCCTTTTCCTGCCGGGCCTGTGCCTTTTCCAGTTTTTCGAACGGCGAGGGCGAAAACAGGATCAAAACCAAGGTGATGGTGCACAGGGCGGCGATCACCACCACGCCGAGATCGCCCAAAGCGGTGCCGAAAATGGGGGATTTTTCCTCTTTCTCCTTCATGACGCTTTTTTATCGCTTGCCGCGCTGGAAAGCGAAGTTCCTGTGCGTCTGATAAAGCGCAGAAAAGTCGGCGGACCCTTGATCGCCTTGGTTTCATAGCGGGTGGGCGGCCAGTCGGCGGGGCGGCTTTTCCAGTCGGACGGCCCTTGCGCCAGCCAGTCAAAGTCCGGATGGGCCATCAGCCGCTCCAGGGCATAAGGCAGATAGGACTTGTCATCGCTGGCAAAGCGCAATTCCGCCCCCGGTTTCAGCACCCGGGCGAGCTGGTCCAGCATCTCCATCTGCAAAAAGCGGCGCTTATGGTGGCGGGTCTTGGGCCAGGGGTCGGGGAACAAAAGAAAGAAGCGGCCCAGGGACCGGTCCGGCAGCTTTTCGATGATGTCGCGCCCATCCCCTTCATAGATGCGAACACTGTTCAGCGGAACTTCTTCCAGTTTTGTCAATAGCTTGGCGACGCCCATCTCATAGGGCTCGGCGCCAATCATTCCCACCTGCGGATGGTGCTGGGCTTGCCAGATCAGATGCTCGCCGGCGCCGAAACCGACTTCCAGCCACAGTTCTTGAACAGTGTTCGGGAACTGGCCGAAGGGGTCCTTGGCGGGGTCATAGGCCAATTCGCCCAAAAGCGTGTGGCGCAATCCCGCCTGCCGCGCGGACAGCTTGGGTCCTTTGCGCCGGCCATAAAGCTTCCGGCGCCCCCTTTCGGGGTGTGGATCAGGCAAGGGCCGACTTAATCTGATCTGCCAGATCAGTTTTCTCCCAAGAAAACCCACCGTCGCTGTCCGGCTCGCGGCCGAAATGACCATAAGCGGCGGTGCGGGCGAAGATCGGCTTGTTGAGATCCAGATGCTGGCGGATGCCGCGCGGCTTGAGGTTCATGATCTGGGGCAGGATCTTTTCCAGCCTGGCCTCGTCCACCTGGCCGGTGCCGTGCAGATCGACATAGACGCTCAGCGGCTCGGCCACGCCGATGGCATAGGCGAGTTGGATGGTGCAGCGGTCGGCCACGCCCGACGCCACCACATTCTTGGCCAGATAGCGCGCGGCATAAGCCGCGGAACGATCCACCTTGGTGGAATCCTTGCCGCTGAAGGCGCCGCCGCCATGGGGCGCCGCGCCGCCGTAAGTGTCGACGATGATCTTGCGCCCGGTCAGGCCGCAATCGCCATCGGGACCGCCGATCACAAAAGCGCCGGTGGGATTGATGTGCCAGACGGTCTTGTCGTTGATCCAGGCGGCGGGAAGCACCTGGCGGATATAGGGCTCGACGATCTTGCGGATATCGTCGCTGGTCTGGCTTTCATGGGCATGCTGGGTGGAAAGCACGATCTGGGTCGCTTCCACCGGCTTGCCGCCGGCATAGCGCAAGGTGACTTGCGACTTGGCATCCGGCAGCAGCGTCGGCTCCTTGCCGTCCTTGCGCACCTTGGCCAGCAATTGCAGGATTTTGTGGCTGTAGAACAAGGGCGCCGGCATCAGCGCCGGAGTCTCGCGGCAGGCATAGCCGAACATGATGCCCTGGTCGCCCGCGCCTTCATCCTTGTTGCCGCTGGCGTCGACGCCCTGGGCGATATGCGCCGACTGGGCATGCAGCAAGACTTCGACATTGGCGTTTCGCCAGTGAAAACCGTCCTGCTCGTAACCGATGTCCTTGATGGCCTTGCGCGCGACGTCTTCCACATCGCCTGCCTGCACCTTTTTGGGGCCGCGGGTCTCGCCCGCGATCACCACCCGGTTGGTGGTGCACAGGGTCTCGCAGGCGGCGCGGATGTCCCAGGGGCTCATGCCTTCCTTGGGGCCTTCGCGGAAGAACAGGTCCACCACTTCATCCGAAATGCGGTCGCACACCTTGTCGGGATGGCCTTCGGAAACGCTTTCGGAAGTGAACAGATAGTCGGAACGCGCCATGGCAGACCCTTGGGTGTTTTGGAGGCGGCCCCTCTTTACAGGGTTTGGCCGAAGGGTCAACAGGATATGTCAAATATGACATATCCTAGGCGGTGGAAGGGATTCACGCGCACCGCTGCGGCTGCTATACAGCCCGAAATCCCTAGAGAATCCGCCAATGCGCACCGCCACCGTCGAACGCAAGACCCGCGAGACCGAGATTTCGGTCTCCCTCGACCTGGACGGGACCGGGGATGCCGATATCGATACCGGCATCGGCTTTCTGGATCACATGCTGGAAAGCTTTTCCCGCCACTCCATGATCGACCTTAAAGTGCGCGCCTCAGGCGACCTGCATGTCGACTACCACCACACCACCGAAGACACCGCCATCGTCATCGGCCAGGCGGTGAAAAAAGCGCTGGGCGATTTTTCCGGCATCACCCGTTTCGGCTCGGCCCTGATCCCCATGGACGAGGCCCTGACCCGGGTGGCGATCGATATTTCCAACCGGCCCTATCTGATCTGGAAGGTCGCCATCCCCAAGCCCAAGCTGGGCGAGATGGACACCGAACTGTTCAAGGAATGGTTCCAGGCCTTTGCCCAGAATGCCGGGGTGTGCCTGCATATCGAAAATCTTTATGCCGACAACAGCCATCACATTGTCGAGACCTGCTTCAAGGGTCTGGCGCGCAGCTTGCGGCAGGCGATCGCCCCCGATGAAAGGCTGGACGGCGCCTCCCCCTCGAGCAAGGGCAGCCTGTAGTTTTTGAATTGCTCGCACGCGCTCGCGGGCCGCTATACTGCCGGCATGAACCAGCTGTTCCCCGTGCCCGACAGCGAACGGCGTTGCGCTCTTGAAGCCGCCGAGGTGCGCGCCCAGGCCTTGTTCACCGCCATCGAGCGTGATCGCTTGATCCGGGCCGGGCGCAGTGAAGGCGATGTGGAAGAGGATATCCGCGCGCTGGCGGCCCGCGAATTCGGGGTGGAAAAACACTGGCACCGCCGGATTGTGCGCAGCGGCCCCAACAGCGTCACCACCGCCGGCGACCATCCGCCGGTGCGGATCATCGACGCCGACGACATTGTCTATCTGGACCTGGGGCCGGTATTCGGCGGCTGGGAAGCCGATATCGGCAAAAGCTATGCCCTGGGCAACGACCCGCGCAAACAGGCGCTGGTGGCGGAACTGCCGCGTCAGTTCGGGAAGATGCAGGCGCATTTGCGCGCCCATCCCGATATCACCGGCGCGGCGCTGTATGCCTTCGCCGTCCGCTCGGCGCAACAGGCGGGCTGGACATTCGGCGGCAAGATCGCCGGCCATATCATCAGCGAATTCGCCCATGCGCAGATTCCGGGCGCCAAGGACCTGACGCGCATTTCGCCGCTCAACACCGCGCCCATGTCCGATCCCGACGGCAACGGCAATCCGCGCCACTGGATCGGGGAAATCCACCTGGTGGACCGGCATGGCGGGTTCGGCGGCTTTTATGAGAGGCTGCTGTGATCTCTTCCTCCACCGCCGTCGATGTCGCGCGCGGTGTAAGCCGCCTTTTGATCGAGGAAGGCTATTCGCCCATCCTGGAATTCACCTTGCCCAACGGACGCCGGCTGGATGTGGCGGCCATCGGTCCCGGCGGCGAGATGCTGGGGGTTGAGATCAAGGTGGCGCTGGCCGATTTGAAGGGCGACAACAAATGGCCGGACTATCTCGACTATTGCGACCTGTTCTATTTCGCCATCCCGCCCGATTTCCCCGACGAGCATGTGCCGCAAGAAACCGGCTTGATCGTGGCCGACCGCTATGGCGGCTCCATCGTCAAGGAAGCGCAGGTCCAGTCGCTGCATGCCGGCCGACGCAAGGCGGTGACGGTCAGCTTCGCCCGCTGCGCGGCGGAGCGTTTGTCGCGAACACTGGAAAATATCGCTGTCGGTCAAACGCCCAATTTGGTGGTGCCGGATGCCGATTAGCAGGAAAGACGGTTGGAAAATCGCGCTGGCTTTCCCGGGCACGGAAGAAGTGCTGTGGTTCAACAAACCGGCGGTCTTCCTGCACGGCCAGTTCCTGACCAAGGTGCATGACAAGGAAGAGGCCATGACCTTCCGCGTCTCCTCCATGGAGATGCGCGACATGATGCTGGAAGCCGAGCCCAGGCTTTTCTACATCACCGATCACTATCGCAACTTTCCCTTCATCCTGGCGCGGCTCTCCGCCCTGACGCCAACGCTGTTGAAGGAATTGATCGCCGGTCGCGCCGCGCAATTGGCCGAAGGCGCGGACAAGGTGAAGAAGCGCAAGAAGCCGTTGAGGAAAGTGGCCGCCAAAAAGAAAATTGCGCCGAAGAAGGCGAAGAAGATTAAGCGCTAAACTCAATAAGCAAAATTGTCATGGCCCACCGGAGTGTGGGCCATCCAGTTGGGTCGGGCGATTGATCTGAATGAGAAGCGCAGGCGTCATCTGGATGGCCCGCATTCGCGGGCCATGACACTTGGGTTTTGATTGGGTATCAAAATCTACCGCGGGCTCCGCTTCGCCAGAATCCGCTGCAAGGTGCGCCGGTGCATGTTCAACCGCCGCGCGGTCTCCGACACATTGTGCCCGCAAAGCTCATAGACCCGCTGGATATGCTCCCAGCGCACCCGGTCGGCCGACATGGGATTTTCCGGCGGCTTGGGCTTGGAGCCCGGCGTCGCCATCAGGGCCGCCAGGATATCGTCGGCATCGGCCGGCTTGGGCAGATAGTCGATGGCGCCATACTTCACCGCCGCCACGGCGGTGGCGATATTGCCGAAGCCGGTCAGCACCACCACCCGGCTTTCGGGCCGTGTGGTGTGCAATGTTTCCACCACGTCCAGGCCGTTGCCGTCATCCAGTTTCAGGTCCACCACGGCATAGGCCGGCGGCGCTTCCTTGGCGCGGGCCTTGCCCTCGGCCACCGATTCCGCCTGGAATACCGTGAAGCCCCGCGCTTCCATGGCGCGGGCCAGGCGCTCGCGCAGCGGGCGATCGTCTTCAACCAACAGAAGTGTCTTGTCTTCGGGGGTCATTCCGAGGGGGCCTTTAGTACCCTTTTGCCAGCCCGTCAAACCTTTCGGGCCAAAAGCGCTATCCCGGCTCGGATTGGGCCGGGGGCTGGACCCCATCGATCACGCCACGCGGCCAGCGGATGGAAACCTGGGCCCCGCCCTCGGGCGGATTTTCGGCATTCACCACGCCGCCGGTCTGTTCCAGCAGGATCTTGGCGATGAAAAAGCCCAGTCCCATGCCCTCATGCTCGTCCAGGCGGCCCTGCGGGCCGATATCGGTTTCCTCCAGGGCATGGTGGCCCGGACGCGAGGTGATATAGGGCTCGCCCAGGGCCTCGAAGATTTCCGGCGCGAAACCGGGGCCGTCATCGACCACGGAAATATGGAGAAACTGTTCGTCCCAGCCGGCATTCACCTGGACCAGCGACTGGGCGAAGTCGGCGGCATTCTCGATGATATTGCCCAGGCCATGCAAAAGCTCGGGCGCGCGCCAGACCTGGGGCACCGCGCTGTCTTTATCGGACGATTTTTTCTGCGGCGGCGTGACGGTGACCCGGATTTCCAGATCCTCGCCGCGATGGGCGTTGGCGATGTCGTCCAGGAAGGCGCCCAAGGGAAGCCGCGCCGTGGCGCCCAGCAAGGTCTCCTCCGGATTGGCCAGCCGCGCGATGATGGCGCGGCAGCGCTCGGCCTGTTCGCGCAACAGGCGCACATCCTCCACTTCCGAGGAATGTTCCGGCAGCGAATGTTCCAGCTCGCGCGCCACCACCGCGATGGTGCCCAAGGGCGTGCCCAACTCATGCGCCGCGGCCGTGGCCAGGGCACCCAGCGATGCCAGGCGGTGTTCGCGCGACAAGGCCAACTGGGTGGCCGCAAGGCCCGCCGACATGCGCGCGGACTCCGAAGCGATACGCCAGGCATAGACCGAGGTGAAGCCGATGCCGATCACCAGCGCCGTCCAGATGCCGGCCTGATAAAGCTGCGGCAACAGCAGTTGCTCGCCCGCCGGCCAAGGCAGTGGGCGATGCACGATGGCGATCACCGACACCGAGGCAAAGGCGATGCCCGCAAGGATCAGCACATTGCCCAGATTGAGGGTCGAGGCCGCGATCACCACCGGCGCCACGAACATCAAGGCGAAGGGATTGGCGATGCCGCCCGTCAGATAGAGCAGCGCCGCCAGCTGCAGCACGTCAAAGGCAAGATAGAAGGTGGCTTCGCGGTTGGTGAGGCGGTGCGACGGCGGATAGCGCAGCGCCAGGACCACATTCAGGCCGGCGCTGACCGCGATGGCGACGGCGGAATAGAGGATGGGCAGCGAATAGCCCAGCGCGAAATAGACCAGGAACAGGGCCGCCGACTGGCCCGCCACCGCCATCCAGCGCAGATTGGACAGGGTGCGCAGCCGCACCCGCCCGCCGGCGCCGGCACCCGGCGCAAAGCCCCTCACCATCTCCTTGCGCGCCAATGTCACTTCCCAGGCTGGTATCCCGATTCCGAAATTCGCCAGAACCCGATATCGAGATCAAGCGAATTTCGGAATCGAAGGACACCAGCAGCTTGTTAAATGCTAGTGTCGTTTTGGTTTCGAAGTTCGCCGAAGCTTGATATCACTGATTTAGCGAACTTCGAAACCACACCAGCTGCAAAGCGATTAGAGCATCATTTCCATGCTGCGCAACCGTCAGGCCCTGATCCCCTATCTGCTGCTGGTCGCGGCCCTGGCCGGCGGCATCCTGTGGCATGAGAGCAATCAAGTGCCGGGCCTGGGCCGGGTGGTGAGCACCGGCCAGGCCGATGTCGGCGGCCCTTTCCAATTGACCGACCAGCATGGCAAGCGCGTCAGCGATGGGGATTTTCGCGGCCGCTATATGCTGATCTATTTCGGCTACAGCTTTTGTCCCGATGTCTGCCCCACCACTTTGGCGGTGATGGCCCAGGCCTTGGACAAATTGGGCGACCGCTCACGCCAGATCGTCCCTGTCTTCGTCACCATCGATCCGGAACGCGACACGCCCAAGGTGCTGGACGAATACATGAAATCCTTCGGCCCCAGTTTCGTCGGCCTTACCGGGAGTGCGGCCGAGATCAAGGATGTGGAAAGGAAATTCCGCGTCTATGCCGCCAAGAAGCCGCTGGAAGGCGGCAATTACGGCATGGATCATTCCTCGGTGATCTATCTGATGGGGCCGAACGGCAAGATGATCAGTTATTATGATGAGGCCGTATCGCCGGATCAGTTGGCGAAGGATTTGAGGCAAAAAATCTAAAGCGAAAAGGGAACAAGCCAATGCCGGTGGGACTGGGTTATGTCTCCCTGCGAGTCAAGGACATAGGGCGCGCCGAGCGGTTTTATGGCGCGCTGTTCCAATGGGAATTCGACAGCTCGCCGAAAGGTGCGCATGTCAGGAATACCAAGCTTCCCATCGGTCTCGATCCCACCGGGCCGGTCGACGCTTCGTTTGTCTATTTTCGGGTGCAAGACGTCGATGCTGCCGCAAGGCAAATAGCAGAGCTTGGCGGCGCCATTCGCCAACGGATGGAAAGTCCTGCGGGGCTCATGGCGGTCTGCGTGGACGACCAGGATACCGTGTTCAGCCTCTGGCAACCGGCCCCTGGATTTGGCTGATGCCGGATGACCTGGCGAAGGACCTAGGTCAAAAAATCTGGTCCTAATCGTCATTAGAGAGCGGTGGGAAGTGGTAACCCGTTCTGCGCGCATGCCGCGATCAGCGTATTGTGCATCAGGCACACGATCGTCATCGCGCCCACGCCGCCGGGAACGGGCGTGAGCGCGCCGGCGACCTCTTTCGCGGAATCATAATCCACATCGCCCACCAGTTTATATTTGCCCTCGCCCGCATCGACCCGGTTGATGCCCACATCGATCACGGTGGCCCCCGGCTTGATCCAATCCGCCTTGACGAATTGCGGCTTGCCGATGGCGGCGACCAGGATGTCGGCGCGCCGCGCCAGGCCGGGCAAATCCCTGGAGCGCGAATGCGCCATGGTGACGGTGGCATTGGCCGCCAGCAGCAACTGCGCCGCCGGCTTGCCGAACAACAGCGAGCGGCCGATCACCAGCGCTTCCTTGCCGGTGATGTCGCCCAGATATTCCTTCAACAGCAGCATCACGCCGGACGGCGTACAGCTCACCAGATGGGCGCGGCCCGACAAAAGCAGTCCCGCATTCCTGGGCGTCAGGGCATCGACATCCTTGGCCGGGTCCAGCGCGTCCAGCACCGCATTTTCGTCCAGATGCCTGGGCAGCGGAAGTTGCACCAGGATGCCGTGCACCGAAGGATCGTCCGAGAGCGCCTTCACCCGGGCCAGCAATTCGCCCTGCGAAACCGTGTCCGGCAATTCGACATGCACCGACTTGAAGCCAATGGCCTCCGCCGTCTTGCGCTTGTTCCTGACATAGACTTCCGAGGCGGGATCCTTGCCCACCAGCACGGTGGCCAGCCCGGGCTGCAGGCCGTGCCGGGCTTTCAGCTCCTGGGTATGGGCGGCGATCTTTTCGCGAAAGCGCGCGGCACTGGCCTTGCCGTCAATGATCCGCGCCGCCATGGATCAGAACCCGTAACGGAAGGAGGCCCACTGGATCGAGTATTGCAGGAACCAGATGATGACGAACACGATGATGGGTGAAAGATCGAGCCCGCCCATGGGGGGGATGATCCTGCGGATGGGACGGAACACCGGCTCCGTCAGGGCATAGAGAATGCGCAGCACGGTGCGGACGAAGTTATTGTGGGAGTTGATGACATTGAAGGCGATCAGCCAGCTCACGATCACCGCGGCGATCACCACCCATTTGTAGATTTCCAGGACTTCGATCAGCAGGGCGGCGATGGGGTTCAGCATAAGGGGGTTGTACCGGGGGGAACCGCGCCGGAAAAGCCCGAAAATCAGGGCCGCTTGACAGGGGAAAGGACTGATCCCTACAAACCCCGCCTTGCCCCGGTTGCCGGGGCACCGGTTCGGGGCTGTAGCTCAGTTGGGAGAGCGCCTCGTTCGCAATGAGGAGGCCAGCGGTTCGATTCCGCTCAGCTCCACCATCCTACGCCCGCTTCGAGGGCTACGGATGGCGCGCCCGAACCGATCTCACTTCCCCGTATACGCCACCCTCCACACCACATTGGCGACATCGTCGGCGATCAACAGGCTGCCGTCCTTGGCCACCGCCAGCCCGACCGGGCGGCCCCAGACCTTGGCCGGCTCGCCGGGATTGCCCATGCCGTTCCAGAAACCGGTGGCGAAATTCTCATAGCCATTGACCGGCTTGCCGTTGACGAAATGCACCCTGACCACCTTGTAGCCGGTGGGATTGCCGTCATTCCACGAGCCGTGCAGGGAGACGAAGGCGTCGTTCCTGTATTCCGCCGGAAAATTCGAGCCGGTGTAAAAGGCCAGGCCCGTGGGCGCGGAATGGGCGTGAAACAGGACGTCCGGGGTGATGGTGGAGGCGACCTTGCCGCCGGGATCCTTGGCGCCCCACACCGGATCGGGATTCTTGCCGATATAGGCGTAAGGGTAGCCGTAGAAGCCGCCCTGCTTGACGCTGGTCAGATAATCCGGCGGCAGGTCGTCGCCCAGCCCGTCGCGCTCGTTGGTGGCGACATAGAGATTGCTGGTGCCCGGCGCGAAAGCGATGCCCACCGGATTGCGGATGCCGCTGGCGAATTCGCTCATGCTGCCGTCGGCGTTGATCTTGAAGACCTGGGCGCCCGGCTTGAAGTCGGAAATATTGTCCCGGGAACCCAGCGCCAGATAGAGGCCGCCGTCCGGCCCGAAGGCGATGTTGCGGGTGACATGCCCGCCATTGGGACGCAGGTCCGCCACCTTGGTGGTGACTTTTTCCGCCGCGCCCGCCGCGGTCTGTCCGTCCTTGTAGGGGAAGCGCCAGATGCCGCGCAGGTCGCCGACATAGAGATAGCCGTCATGGAAGGCCAGGCCATGCGGATAGACGAAACCGGCCGTGCCGGACAGGAAGGTGAAGGTCTTGTCCGCCTTGCCGTCGCCATTGGAATCGCGCAGCACCGTCACCTTGCCGCCCATCTTGCCGTTGCCCGCGGGCGGTTCGGCCAGGAAGATATCGCCGTTCGGCGCCACCGCCAGCCAGCGGGCATTGCTCAGTCCCTGGGCAAAGACGGAGATCTGAAAGCCCTGGGGAACTTCCGGCATGGTGCCGGCCGTCCGGGGGATGCTGGAGGATTCATTGGCCACCGCCGGGGTGGCATAAGGCTTGGCCAGGCTGGCCGGAGAAATCGCGAATTTCTGGCCCGGATGGTCGGCCGCCCCAGCCGCGCCAGCGGAAAAAACCGCGGCTCCGGCCATAAGCAGTGCCAGGCGGGCGCCCGACATCGTCGCTCCAATTTTGCTCATTTGCCGCTCCCGTTAAAATTCGATTTACCAATCCAGCGCTTACTGGTCCCTACGACACAGATGACCTGGTGCCGGGATGCGCCTTCGCCCCGAATTTTTTGTTATCGCTGCCCTGATCGCCAGCATGGCCGGGGCGAGCCTTCCCGTGCGCGCCGAGGATGCCCCCAAAGCCCAGAAAGCGCCAGAGCACAAAACCACCCAGTCCAAGAGCTACGTCCTGCTGGATCCGATCTACACCACCATTGTGGCGGATAACCGGTCGGCCGGCATGCTGATGGTGGGCGCCGGACTGGATGTGCCCGACGACAAACTCAGGGACGAAGTCACCCGCTCCATGCCGGTGCTGCGGGACGCCTATATCCGCAACCTGATGATGTTCACCGCCAATGTGGTGCGCACCGACAGCCAGCCCGATGTGGGCCTGATCGCCGACCGGTTGCAGGCGGTGACCGACCGCGCCTTGCGGAAAAAGGGCGCCAAGGTGCTGCTGGCCCAGGTGGCCATCCGGGTCACCGGCAAGTGATTTAATGACCCCCACCTGCGCTGGCGCAAGATACTTGGACGGGTCGGGGTAACGAGAATAATCTCGACGGCGCATGGATTCGTCCGCGCCTCCCCTGACCTGGTCACGGCCCGTCAGCCTATGGCTGGCGCCCGTTGTGCTGCTGGCGCTGGGGGTGTTCGTCATCCTGTTCGACGGGCTGGGAATTGAATCGGCCCTCAGCAACCGCCAGTTCGACGCCTATCAGCGCCATGCGGCACGGACCATTTCCGATATCGCCCTTCCCGGCAGCGGCATCGTGCCGGTGCGGGTGCTGGAGCTGCCGTCCTTCGACGAGGACCGGCTGGTTCAGGTCAGCCGCAGCCTGTCGGTCCAGGGCGCCCGGCTGATCGTCTTCACCGCGCCGGTCCAATTCGGCCCTTCGCCGCAAAGCCTGTCGGCGCGGCTGCCGCCCGGCAGCGATGCCGCCCGCGCCGCCTTGGCCGCGCTGCCCGAGCCAGGGCATGAATTGGCGCAAGCCATCGCCCAGACCAGGGCCGTGCTGCCGGTGATGCTGGGTCAGCCGGGGCGCGAACCGCGCATCAAGGCGCGCTTTGTCTATCGCGGCACACGCGATCCTTTCGGCTTCACCCCCCGCTTCGCCGCCGCCGGCGCGCCATCGGCCTTGCTGGAAAGCAATGCCGCCGGCCTGGCGGCCGCCAATCTGGCGCCCGATGCCGATGGCGTGGTGCGCCGTTCGCCCATCGCGTTCCGCCTGGGCGACGGGCTGATACCGGGCCTGGCAGCGGAGTCCCTGCGACTGCTGGCGGACAGGCCCGGCATCACCGTGGTGAGCGATGAGCATGACCCGATGAGCTTCCTGTCGGGGATCGGCATCGCCAGCCTGGAAACGCCCAGGGGACAGCTGCCCACCGGCAAGGATGGCCGCGCCTGGCTGCGCTATGGCGCGGGCGCGGGCGCGCGCCTGCTCGATGCCAAGGATCTGGCGGCGGCGCCGGTCAAGGGCGCGGTGGTGGTGATCGGGCTGGACGGCAAGGTGGTGCAAACCCCGCTCGGTCCCGCCGGCACCGCCAGTGTGATTGCCGAGTCTCTCGAAAACCTGATGGGCAATCTGGTGCTGGTGCGGCCCAGCTGGGCCAGGCCGGCGGAAGCGCTGCTGCTGGCCGTGACCGGCGCGGCGATGTTGCTTTTGATGCGCTTTGGCCTGGGCTGGGGCGCGGTGCTGGGCCTGGTGGCCATGGCGGCTGCCGGCCTGGCGTCCTGGTATCTCTATGTCGCGCGCGGCGTGCTGCTGGATTGGGCGACGCCCGCGACCTTTCTGGGCGCCGGCTTTGTCGCGGCCGTGCTCTATTGGCTCTACGACCTGCAACTCACTTACGCCAAGCTGCGAGCCGCTTTTTCCAACTCCCTGCCGCGCGCCAGCCTGGAAAAGATCGCCCGCAATCCGTCCCTGCTGAAGCCGCAAGGCGAAAGGCGCATCGTCACCTATCTGGTCTGCGGCGTGCATACGGCGCACCCCGGCTCGGAACAGAAGATCCTCGAACCCTTGATCGACCAGGCGCTGGCGCATGGCGGCACCCTGGACCGGGTGGGCAGCGACGGTTTTGCGGCGTTCTGGAACGCGCCGCTGGAAGACGCCGATCATGCCCGCCATGCCTGCGAAGCGGCCAACGCCATGGCGGCGGTGGCGGCAACCATCGCCCAGCGCGAAAACCAGGCCGGGCTGGAGATCAGCGCCGGCATCGCCAGCGGAGAGGTGATCGCGGGCGGCACCGGCGATATTGCGCATGGCCGCGCCGGCTATGGCATCCAGGGCGAGGCGCCCTTGCTGGCGGAGCGGATTCGCTCCCTGGCCCATCGCTATGGCGCGCCGCTGCTGGCGGCGGACGGCACCAAGCAATTCGCCGAGCGCGATCTGGCTTTCCTGGAAATCGACACCATTGTGTCGGGCCCCGGCAACACCACGCTGTATGCCCTGATGGGCAATAGCGGGGTGCTGGTATCGCCCAAATTCCGCGCGCTGACGGTTTTCCACGAGCATCTGTTCCAGGCCATCCGCAAGCAGAATTGGCGCCAGGCGCGGGAACTGATCGCCCAGTGCCGCAAACTGTCGGGCGCCAACCAGGCGCTGTATGAACTGCATCTGGCGCGCATCGCCTATTACGAGCGCAATCCGCCGGGTGCCGAGTGGGACGGCGCGTTTCGGCCGATTCTGGAGTAGGGGCTCAAATACTTCCTCTCCCACAAGGGGAGAGGAAAGCTTTCATTCCGGCACCGACGCCAGGCCATAATGCGCGGCGGGTGCGTCGGTCAGCGCCGCCCACATCTGATCACCCCAGGAAAAATGCCACCATTCGTCGGGATGGCCGGCAAAGCCCTGTTCCAGCATCAGCCAATGCAACAGGCGGCGATTGGCACGGGCTTCCTGGTCCGAAAAGGAAAAATTCTCCGCATCCAGTTTCTCAAAACGGTCGCGATGGGCAAGGGCGGTGGCGTCGTCGAACAGCGAACCCATCCATAACGGCTCGCCATCCTTCCAGCGCAAGGTGAGGTCCACCGCCGCGGCCGTGGCATGCGGCGCGGGCGATTCGGCGCTGTCGGACGGCGCCGCCCAATAGCGCTCCACTTCCTCGGTCAGGGTCGCGCCGGCAAGGCCGGGATTGCGGCGCTTGAGTTCGCCCGGCATCCACACGTCATGGAAATAGGCCTGCACCGCGCGCGGCCGCCAGGCATCGAACAGGAACAGCTCCAGTCCGGCGATGCCGGCGCGCGCATTCACCCGGGCCAGTTTCTCCGCCACGCTTTGGCGCAGCCATAGTTTGTCGGTCGCGCCTTCGATCCGCCGCCAATAGGGCGGATTGCGGGTGCCGGCATAGAAATTCTCGCCCTTGAGCCCGGCGGCGCGCGCTTCCGTCACCGCTTCGCCGAACAACAGATTGTCGCGGGCGATGGCGATGCGGCTGCGGAAGCCCTGGCGCGCGGCGCGTGAGGACGCCAGGCCGCCGATGGGACGATTGCGCAATTCTTCCAGGGCGCCGAAGGCAGACATTGGGCTAAACTAATGGAATGCCCGGCGATCCCGAAAGCCCTTCCCTCCCGATGACCTACCGCGCCGCGCGGCGCGCCTTTATCGCGGCCTGCGAAAAGGCCCATGTCGAGACGGTGGCGCGGCTGCATCCCGGCAAGGCCTCCGACGGCAAGCCCCTGTTCATGGACTGTGCCGCCATCGGTCCGCGCCGCGCGCCCAGGGCCGTGCTGGCCGTGGCCTATGACGCGCTGGGCAGCGCGATGCTGATCGGCCTGCTGCCGCACCGCTTGCCGCCGGATGCCAAGCTTGTGCTGGTGCATGCCCTGGACCCTGCCGCATTTGCCGATGTCAAAGCCGATCCTGCCTGGCCGGCCGCCGCGCTGGGAGCGGTGGCCACCGAAGATTTGTCACATGTCCGTCATTTGGGCCTGCTGCCGCTGGGCCGGCGCGATGATGCCCTGAGGCCGATCCTCCAGGCCCATCTGCCCAACGCCTCTCTCACCGCCTTGCCGCAAGTTCCAACCGCCGCAAAGGCTTGCGCCGCCGTCTCCGCGTTTTTCGCGGCGGATTAAATTTCGCCACGGTCCACGCCCCCTCTTGAACGGCCCGGCGGGGGCGCCGAAAATCGCCGCCAGCCATCACACTTGGGAGGATTTCATGCGCCTGCACGCTCTTTTGGCCACCGCTGCCCTTGCCGCGGCTTTCGCCCTGCCCGCCTCCGCCGCCCAAACCGCTCAGCAGACCGCGATGAAAAGCTGCTCGGCAAGCTGGAGCGCCATGTCCGCCGCCGACAAGGCCAAGACCAAGCACCAGGACTATATGAGCACCTGCCTGAAGGACGGCGGCAAGCCGCAGGCCGCGTCGTCCATGTCTTCCTCCATGTCGTCCTCGATGAGCATGAGCGCCAAGCCCGCGGCGGCAGGATCGATGCAGATGGCGGCACCCGCCGGCGGCGGCTCGGCCAAGTGCAAGGACGGCACCACCGTCACCTACAAGCACCGCCAGGGCACCTGCTCCGGTCATGGCGGCGTCGCAACCTGGATGTAGACCAAAGGCTTCTTTGCAAGGAGGCAATCATGGGTTTGCTGGATGATGTGGTCAGCGCCGCCAAGGGCGCCATGCTGGAAGGCGCCGAAGGTGGCGCGCAAGGCATCCTGAACAATGTGCTTGCCGGCTCGTCGCTGGGCGGCCTTTCGGGTGTTCTGGATCAGCTCAACAGTTCGGGTCTGGGAAATCTGGTGTCATCCTGGACCGGGCCGGGCAGCAATCTGCCGATCAGCGCGGATCAGCTGAGAGGCGCGCTGACCCCGGAACATATTCAGGAAATCGCCGGGGCCTTGCATATGGACCCCAACACCGCCCTGGCGCATCTGGCCGAACATCTGCCCATGCTGGCGGGCAGGGCAAATTAGGGCCTGAAGCGCAAAACCTTAAGAATCGGGCCCGCTTTGCATGGCGGGCCCATTTTCTTTATAGGCTTGCCCGAAGGCCCGTGTTGGCCGGGCACCCGTAGCTCAGCTGGATAGAGTGCTGCCCTCCGAAGGCAGAGGTCATAGGTTCGAATCCTATCGGGTGCGCCATTCATTCGCGCTTCGCGCGAAATAAATGGCGCAGGCAAGCGCCCATAGGCGGCGCCGGCGTCAGCGGTCGCTGGCGGCAGCGTAGTGCGACCGCCGCCGCCATGCGCGCAGCCCGGGAAATTCCGCGCCAAAGCGTGCCACGCCGTCCTGCACCAGCCGCTTCGCGCAGCTTCGGGTGGCAGGCCCTGTCCATTGCCTGCTCGCGCGCGCCACCCCACACTCCGCACATGCTTCACCCCGAACTGCCCATCATTTTCGCGCTGGTGGCGATCACCGCTTTCGCTGCCCTGGGCGCCCGGCGCACCCATATTCCCGTTTCCATTTTCCTGGTGCTGGTGGGGTTGTTCATCAGCTTCCTGCCGGGCATGCCGCGCATCGCGCTGTCGCCCAACCTGGTCCTGAGCCTGCTTCTGCCGCCGCTCCTGTACCGCGCCGGGGTCAATATGAGCTGGCGCGGCTTCAAGGCCAATCTTCGGCCGATCCTGCTCCTGGCGGTCGGGCTGGTGATCTTCACCACCATCGCGGTGGCGGGGGTCTCGCACTATCTGCTGGGCCTGCCGCTGGCGGTGGGTTTTGTCCTGGGCGCGGTGGTGTCGCCGCCCGATGCCGTGGCGCCCATGGCGATCGCGCGGCGCTTCGCCTTGCCCCAGCGCGCCTTGACCGTGCTGGAAGGCGAAGGGCTGGTGAATGATGCCACCGCCCTGATCCTGTTCAGTTTCGCGATCGAAGCGGTCACCATGGGTCGCGCCTTTTCCCTGGGCGCGGCGACGGGAGAATTCCTGCTGATCGTGGCGGGGGAAATCGCCTGGGGACTTTTCATCGGCTGGGGCACGCTGGTGCTGCGGCGCTGGGCCTCCGATCCCAGGGTGGAGATGGTGTTCTCCCTGCTCACGCCCTTCATCGCCTTTTGGGTGCCGGAAAGCCTGGGCGGTTCCGGCGTGCTGGCCACCGTGACCTGCGGCTTGTTCGTCAGCTGGAACGGGCCGCGATTCATTTCACCCGCCACGCGATTGCAAGGCTTTTTCGTCTGGGACCTGGTGGTCTATCTGGTGGAGAGTGTGGTCTTCCTGTTGACCGGCCTGCAGGCACGGCTGGTTGCCGACACCTTGGACCTGAGCCAGTGGGAAACCCTGGCGCTGGCCTGCCTGTCGGTGTGCGCCGTGCTGATCGCGGTGCGCTTTGTCTGGGTGTTCACCGCCACCTATGCGCCGCGCCGGCTGTTTCCCCGGCTGGCGCGCAAGGACCCCGCGCCCGCCTGGCAGAATGTCTTTGTCATCGCCTTTACCGGCATCAGGGGCGTGGTGTCGCTGGCGGCGGCGCTGTCCATTCCCATCATGGCGGATGGCGCGCCTTTCCCCAGTCGCGGCCTGCTGTTGCTGATCACCTTTTCGGTGATCCTGGTGACCTTGGTGGGCCAGGGCTTTGCCCTGCCCTGGGTGATCGGAAAACTGGGCATCGCCGAAATCGGCCGGCGCGAGGCCGATGAGGAGAAACAGCGCGAAATCGTCGCCCGCCTGGCCAGCATCGACGCGGCGCTGGCCAAGCTGGATTCGCTGGAGGCGGCCGCCTCCTCGCCTGAAACCGTCAAGGCGCTGAGGCGCCGCAGCGAGGACCGCCGCGCCTATTTCGTCAACGCCTGCCGCGATCTGGGCGTGGGCGAAGTCAGCAATGCCGCCGCGGCCTTGCAACTGCAATTCGTCGATGCCGAAAGGGCCAGTATCGCCGATCTCTATCATCGCGGCGAGATCAGCGACGAGGCGCGGCGCCGGATCGAGCGGGAGTTGGACTTGGAAGACGCGCGCATACGGCATGCGGCGGAAAGCGGCGCGGCGAGGGCGTTGTGAGTTTCGCGCGCCGTTTCTTCATTAAAACAAACGTGTCATGGCCCGCGAATGCGGGCCACCCAGATGACGTCTGCACTTCACTCTCAGGGCGATCGCGAACCCGACTGGATGGCCCACACTCCGGTGGGCCATGACAATTTGGGTATAGGGTTACGGGGCGCCAGGCCTTCTCCAGACTAGCATTCGGCTGGTCAGGACCTGCACGACCTCGCCATTCTGGTTCCGCGTCTCGCTCTTCACCGTGATCATGCCGCGTTCCGGCTTGGAGCGGGATTCCTTGATCTCCAGCACCTCGCTTTCGACCTGCAGCACATCGCCGGGCCGCACCGGCCTGGGCCATTGCAACTCGCCGCCGGCGCCGATCAATCCGCCGGCGATGGGCATGCCGCTTTTGACCAGAAGCGACATGGTGATGGAGGCGGTGTGCCAGCCGCTGGCCGCCAGGCCACGGAAGAAACTGGCCTGGGCCGCGGCTTCATCCAGATGGAAGGGCTGGGGATCGAAGCGCTGCGCGAACAGCTTGATCTGGTCGGCGTCGATGCGGTGGGTCTCGCTGACGAAACGCTGACCGACGATGAAGTCTTCGAGATAGAGGTCTTTCATGGGCCCCTTTATAACGGCCCCACTTATCGAATTAACCCCCATCCGTCGCAGCTCAGGTCGGCTTCGCGACACTTCGCTGCGACACCTTCCCCCTTCCTGGCGCTTCGCGCCGAAGGGGGAAGGAAGCTTTCGGATGCTGAAGGTCGCCCGGCGGAATGCCGGGCTCGAGCCCCTTAAGAAATCAACTTCTTGGCTACTTGCGCCACGCGCTTTCCCTGAAACCTGGCCACTGCCAATTCGGCTTCGCTGGGACCGGACGGCGGATTGCCGGAGATCACCGAGGCGCCATAGGGCGAGCCGGCGCCGGCGAACATCACCGGATCGGCATAGCCGGTGGGGACGATGATGAAGCCCAGATGCGCCAGGGGATTCCACAGCGAGATGACAGTGGACTCATTGCCGCCATGCTGCTGGGACGATCCAGCAAACACCGAACCGGCCTTGCCGACCAGCGCGCCTTTCGCCCACAGCCCGCCAAGGCTGTCGATATAGGCCTTCAATTCGGAGGACACGTTGCCGAAACGGGTGGGGGTACCCAGGATCACCGCATCGGCCCAGGCCGCATCGTCAGGGGTCGGAGCGGGGTAAAGGGCATTCATCGCCTCGGCGCTTTCCTTCCAGCCGGGCACCGAACTCATGATGTCCCAGTCCACCAGCTCACGGACGCGCCGCAACCGTACCTCGGCGCCTTCGCCCTGGGCGCCTTCCGCCACGGCCTTGGCCAGGCGTTCGACGGTGCCGCTGCGGGAATAGAAGGGAATGAAGACTTTGGGACTGGTCATGGGGCGCTCCTGACGAAAACTTCAACCGCCAAGATGGGGGCCTGTACCTGTTCTGAAAACTGGGATAATTTCGATGAAAGTATTCGAGAAAGCCGAATAGATGGACCCCAAATCCCCCACCCTGGACCAGATTGCCGTCTTCCTGGCGGTGGTGGGGGCCGGCAGCTTCACCGGCGCGGCGCGGCGGCTGGGGCGGGCCACCTCGGTGATCAGCTATGCCATCGCCAATCTGGAGAGCCAGCTGGGGGTGAACCTGTTCGTCCGCGCCGGCACCGCCCGTCCCAAATTGAGCGATGCGGGCCGGGCGATATTGTCGGACAGCCGCAACCTGGCGATCGCAGTGGACGGCCTGCTGGCCAAGGCGCGCGGCCTCACCTCCGGGCTGGAAGCGGAAGTGTCGCTGGTGGTCGACGTGATGTGGCCGGCCAAGAAACTGGTGAAGGCGCTGGATGACTTCCGCCGCAAATTCCCCACCGTGGCACTGCGCCTCCAGGTCGAGACCCTGGGCGCGGTGACCCATGCGGTGATGGAAGGGACCGCCGCCTTCGGGATCAGTGGTCCCTTGGAACTGGCCAGTGACCTGTTGATGCGCGGTCCTGCCGGCTCGGTCAAACTGGTGGCGGTGGCCGCGCCCTCGCATCCCTTGGCCCTGTTGCAAGGTCCGGTGGGTCCCGCGGCCCGCGATCACATCCAGCTGGTGCTGACCGATCGTTCGACCCTGACCCAGGGCCGCGACTTCGGTGTGCTGTCGCTGCGCAGCTGGCGGCTGGCGGATCTGGGCGCCAAACATGCGCTGCTGTTGGCGGGAATGGGCTGGGGAAACATGCCCAAGCCAATGGTAAACGACGACCTCAAGCGCGGCCGGCTGGTGGAATTGAAGATCGAGACAGCGGTCGAACCGGTCTATCCCTTTCACACCGTCTATCGCAACGACACCCCGCCCGGTCCCGCCGCATCATGGTTGATGGAGCGATTGGCGAGCGCTTAATGAACTCGAGCCCCGCGTTTCGCGGGGCGACCATCAGCATCCGCTAGCTCCCTTCCCCCTCATGGCGAAGCCACCTGAGGGGGAAGGTGTCACAGCGAAGTGTCGGCGGTACGCCGACCTGAGCTGTGACGGATGGGGGTCATAAAAACAAACTGACCCATGCTCGAAACAAAATTCGTACAAGCCCGACTCGCGCAATCGCTCAAACGCGCGTAGAGTTTTTGTGTTGAACATAAAAACCATGGAGTGAATGACATGGCAGCGAAGAAAAAGAAGAAGGCTAAGAAGGCGTCCAAAGCCAAGAAGGCGAAGAAGGCGCCCGCCAGGAAGTCCAGCAGGAAGACCAAGAAAACGGCGAAGAAGGCGGCGAAAAAGCCCGCCAGGAAAGCCAAAAGGGCTGCCCCGAAGAAAGCAGCGGCCAAGCCGGCCGCCGCCGCCCCGGGGGAAAG
>JADMIO010838923.1_pt1 | contig 42162 bp, 41 predicted proteins | sample 8958161 | NCBI WGS metagenome assembly JADMIO01 (sample SAMN16585339, study PRJNA669376) | soil metagenome | isolation source: Crop rotation soil | place: USA: Cullars Rotation, Alabama | collected 2011 | reverse complement strand
CTTTCCCGTGGTGAACCGTCCGCCGCCGGCGGCTGTACCGCCGCCACCGCGGCCGGTTGCACCGCCACCGCCGCCTCCGCCGCGTGTGGCGGCTCCGCCACCGCCAAGGCCGGCAGCGCCACCGCCTGCGGCCAAGCCGCCGCAATGCCCGCCGGGCAAGACGTTCAAGGACGGCGCTTGTAAATAATCGGGGCTCGAAAAACAGAAAACGCCGCGCTGGATCGCTCCAGCGCGGCGTTTGTTTTTTAGTGACGCAGTCTAGCGCTTCGAAGGATGTGGCGCAGGTGCGCTGCCCTTCGGCAGATCGTACTGCCCGCTCGGCAGGCCGTCGAAGAACTCAAGCACCTCCGACGTCTTCACCACGTCGGCGTACTTTGCGTTCATGTCGCACAGGTTGATCGCGTGGCTCGCCTGCGAGCGGTCGAAGCAGCCTTCTTCCGCGAGCGTGATGCGATAGTTCAGGCTGAATGCATCGAGCACGCTCGCGCGCACGCAGCCCGATGTCGTCGTGCCGGTGACGATCAGGCTGTCGCAGCCGAGCAGCGTCAGATAGCTCGTCATGTTCGTGCCGAAGAAAGCAGACGGCTTCTGCTTGTAGATGACGATGTCCTTCGGGCCGGGCGCAATCTCGGCAACGATCGCATTGCCGTCGACGTTCGTGTTCGGACGCTTGGAGCGATCCTCCTCGGCGCGGCCGTTCTTCCAACCCCAGCTTCCATTGTCCCAGTTGTCGTCACGGCGCACACCAGTGGTATAGATCACCGGAATGCCTTTCTCGCGCGCCTTCTCGATCAGCGACTTGAGATAAGGCATCGCGACCCACGCATCCTCGCCGCAGGAATTCCGCCAGCGCTTGATCGACTCCAGGATGGGCACCGGACGTTCGTCGCAGAACGCGTAGTTTACGTCGATGACGACCAACGCTGGCCGCTTGCCGAAGCCCTGACGCGCACCGTAGCCAGAGGTGCTAAATACCGCCTTGTCGCGTTCGGTGAGGAACTTGTCCCAAACGTGTTCCGTCATTCATTCACTCCATTCGCGAAATTGAGCAGCGACACTAGCACCGTCACAGGCTGGCGCGCAGTCCTTCCACGAAACTCATGTCGATGATCTCTTCATACTTGATGTCCGTTTTCAGCATGCCTGCGCCCATGACGACGGCCTTGCCGGTGTCCCACGCGGCACGGCTGATCAGGCCGTCGGGGCTCCACATTTGATCTGCGAACGAGCGGTCGAGTGTCGCCTTGAGATCCTCGATCGCCATTGTGGGGAATTGTTTCTTGGCGACCTCGGCCGCGCCATCCTTGTCGGCGTAGATGGATTTCAGGCCCTTCATCATGCCGCGCACGAAGCCGCGCACCACCTCGGGCGTCTTCTGGATCGATTCCTGGCGGATGTTAATGGTCGAGTATGCGTAGGGGCCGAGTTCCTTCGGCACGTTGTAGAAGGGTTCGCCCCAGAGACCCTGCTTGATGCCTTGCGCGATCATTGGCTCGGTGACGACGGCGACCTTGGCCTGACCGCCCCTGACGCCGGCCGGAACCGCCGAATTCGGCATTTCGTAGAGCGTCACGTCGGCTTTGGCGTCGAGGCCCCACTTCTTGAGAAGGAAGCGCGTGATCGCGTTCGGCGTGCCGCCGAATGGACCGACAGCGATCGACTGACCTTTAAGATAAGCGCCGTAGTTCGTGTCCTTTGGTTCGTTGCCCTTGGCCGCGCAGATGTAGATGTTGCCGCGGTCGACACAGTGCACCACGCCGCGCAGTTCCGCGCCCTTGGCCTTGGCATAGGCGTTGTGCTCGGGGCCGCCGATGAAGGCGAATGCCTGACCGGAAAGCACCGCGTTGGTGTGGCCGCCGCCGGTCTCGATGGTGACGATCTTCACCTCGATGTCGGCTTCCGCGAAGAAGCCCTTCGCCATCGCGATGTACATCGGCAGATAGCCGGTGGAGTGGACGGGCTCGGCGACAAGCAACTCGTGCTTCGCGGCCTTCGCGACATAGGGCCTTGCGATAAGAGCTGCGCCGGCGGCTGCCGTCGTACCGAGAAATCTACGCCTGTCCATATCGATCTCCTGATCTTTCCGAATTCGAACTATTGCCGCGTGCCTTTTCGCAGCACGCCTTCAAGCCACGAAACAATTGCGTACATGACGACTGCGAGTGTCGAGAGCACCAGCACCGCGACCCAAACGAGTGCGATGTCATAGGTCTGGCCCGCGTAGAGGATGGCGCGGCCAAGGCCGTGCTGGGATGCGATGAACTCGCCGACGATGGCGCCGGTGAGCGCGAGGCCGATGTTGACGCGCAGCACCGAAATCACCCATGGCAGGCAGAACGGAACCACGAGTTTCCTGAACACCTGCCAGCGCGTGGCGCCGAGCGAGTAGAAGAGCTTCTCGCCGTCATGATCGAGCGCCTTGACGCCGGCGTAGGTCGTCAGTGTCGAGATGACAAAGGTGAGGGCGAAGGCAATTGCGACCTTCGAAGACAGACCCAGGCCGAACACCAGAATGATGAGCGGCGCGAGCGCAAGCTTCGGAATTGACTCGAAGCAGATGATGTAGGGCTGCACGACCGCGGCATAGTTGCGCGACCACCAGAACGACAAGCCAACCGCCGAGCCGACCGCGGTTCCGAGTAGGAAGCCAAAAATGGTCGAGCGGAACGTGAAGGCGATGTCGGTCCAGGCGTTGCCTTCGGTGATGAAGATGATGAGCGTTTTCCAGATCGCCGACGGCTGTGACCAGAAGAACGCATTGAGAAGCCCGGTGTCCGCCGCGATCTCCCAGGCGGCGATGATGGCAACGAGAATTCCGAACTGCGTCGTGATGATCGCCCAGGATGGCCAGTCCTTCTGAACCGGAAGGCGGCGGACGGGGCGGGCCGAAGGTTTTTTCGCCGCAACTGTCTTTTCAACGTCGGGCACAGCGATACCGGCGCGGTGCGTGTCCTGAATCGTCATCAGGCGGCCTCGTCCACGGTTTGAGCGTATGTGGTGAGAAGGTTGAGGCAGCGCTCCTTGATCGCGATGAACTCCGGCGTCAGCGACGCGGTGCGAAGCCGTGGGCGCGGCAAATCGATCGGGATGGTCTCGACGACGCGGCCGGGCCGCGTGCCCATGACGTGAATCTCGTCGGACAGATAGATCGCCTCGTCGACGTCGTGGGTGACGAACACCACGGTCTTCTTGAAGTCGGCCCAGAGTTGCATCAGCCATTCCTGCATCTGCGCCTTGGTCTGCGCATCGAGTGCGCCGAACGGCTCGTCGAGCAGGATGACGTCGGTATCGAAGAGAAGAGTGCGAAGAAGCGCCGCGCGCTGACGCATGCCGCCGGAGAGCGAGTTCGGATAGAGGTGTTCAAAACCGGCGAGACCATACTTCTGAAGAAGGGGCAGGGCGCGCTCGCGCGCCTCCTTCATCGGCTTGCCTTGGATCTCCATGCCGAGCACGACGTTGTCGAGCACGGTGCGCCATGGCAACAGCAGATCCTTCTGCAGCATGTAGCCGACACGGCCGATGGTTCCGGTGGCGTCCTCGCCATCGATCAACACGCGGCCTTCGGTCGGCTGCAGCAGTCCCGCGATGATGTTGAAGAGCGTGCTCTTGCCGCAGCCGGACGGGCCGACCAGACTGACGAAGCGTCCGGTCTCTATCTTGAGGTCGAGTGGAGTGACCGCTCGAAAGACACCGCTCGGTGTCGTGAACGCCATCCCAACGTTTTCAAGGTGCACTTTCACAGGCATCGCCGGTCTCCGCGCACAGGCGGAAACGGTAATGCACTTGGTATGCCAAGTCGATTAATGCGCCTTTTCAGACGTTTAGGCGCGTGTCAGCGTCGGTTCCGGCGCGTCGTTCGGTCGCGCTTCAGTCGCATATGGCGCGAAAAGCGGCAGTCTTTTTAGCGAAGCCGCGCTGGCTCCACGCGTCGCTTCGCTCCACTCGGCAGCGCGGCACTCACTTCTCAAGCCGCGCGAGCAGACTCGACGTGTCCCAACGCCCGCCGCCCATCTTCTGCACCTCGGAGTAGAATTGATCGATGAGTGCGGTGATCGGGAGGTGAGCGCCGTTTCGGCGCGCCTCGGCGACGCAGATCGACAGATCCTTCCGCATCCAGTCGACGGCGAAACCGAAATCGTACTTGCCGGCGTTCATCGTCTTGTGACGGTTCTCCATCTGCCACGACTGCGCGGCGCCCTTGGAGATCGTCTCGATCAGCGCGTCGATGTCGAGGCCCGCGCGCTTGGCGAAGTGGATGCCCTCCGACAATCCCTGCACCAGACCCGCGATGCAGATTTGATTGACCATCTTGGCGAGCTGGCCAGAGCCCGAAGAGCCGAGCAGCTTGCACATGCGCGCGTAGGACGCGATCACCTTCTCGGCGCGCGTATAGGCTTCATGGTCGCCACCGCACATCACGGTGAGCACGCCATTTTCGGCGCCGGCCTGTCCGCCGGACACCGGCGCATCGACGAAATCGAATCCGCGCTTCTTGGCTTCCGCGTAAAGCGTCCGCGCGATCTCGGCCGACGCAGTCGTGTGATCGACGAACACCGCGCCCTTCTTCATGCCGGAGTAGGCGCCGTTCGCGCCAAGCGCGACCTCGCGCACGTCATTGTCGTTGCCGACGCACATCATCACGAAGTCCTGGCCTTCGGCGGCTTCCTTCGGCGTGGCTGCGGCCTTGCCGCCGAACTGTGCGGCCCACTTTGCGGCCTTGTCGGCGCTGCGGTTGTAAACGGTGACCTCGTGGCCGCCCCTGTTCTTGAGATGCCCGGCCATGGGGTAGCCCATGACGCCAAGACCGAGAAAAGCAACCTTCGCCATTCTGTCCCTCCTGCGCGCTGTCCCGCCGCTTATATGAGAGTAGGTCATTGCGACGCCGGGCGGCCCACGTCAACCACCCAAAAAGTGGCCCGTAAATGGCCCCATGGCGGCGTTGACCGAAACGCGGGCGACACTATGGTGACGCCCAATTCTGCGGCCCAAATTTTGATGTCCCAGTTTTGGCGCCCCAAGTTCCAGGGAGCTTTGCAATGCCGGTGACCAAGGACGATGTGCTGGCCAGCCTGAGCAAGGTCGCGGCCCCCGACGGCACGCCGCTATCCAGGACCGGCGTGCTCTCCGACATTGTTGCGGGCGACAAGGTCTTCTTCTCGATGACGGTTGACGCCGCTGTGGTGCAGGCGTGGGAACCGGTTCGCAAGCGCGCCGAAGAGGCCGTGAAGGCGCTCCCCGGCGTACAGTCGGTGATGGTGGCGCTGACCGCGGAGCGCAAGCCGGGCAGCGCGCCCGCAGCGGCGCGTCCGGCTGGGCATGGTCACGCGCATGGCGCCGCGGCTCGTCCGGGTGGCCCCGGCGGTCAGCCGGCCGGTGTTCCGGGCGTGACTTCGATCATCGCGGTGGCGTCGGGCAAGGGCGGCGTTGGAAAATCGACGACCGCGATCAATCTTGCGCTCGCCTTGCGCGATCTCGGCATGAAGGTCGGCGTTCTCGATGCCGACATCTATGGCCCGTCGATGCCCAAGCTGCTCGCGATCCGCGAGAAACCGGAGACGATTGGCGGCACGCGGCTGAAGCCGATCGAGCGGCATGGCCTCAAGGTCATGTCGATCGGCTTTCTGATCGAGGAAGAGACGCCGATGATCTGGCGCGGCCCGATGGTGATGTCGGCGCTGACGCAGATGCTGCGCGAGGTGGAGTGGGGCACGCTCGATGTCATGGTCGTCGACATGCCGCCCGGCACCGGTGACGCCCAGCTCACCATGGCGCAGCAGGTGCCGTTGAAGGGCGCGGTGATCGTCTCGACGCCGCAGGATCTGGCGCTGATCGATGCGCGGCGCGGCATTGCCATGTTCAAGCGCGTCAACGTGCCGGTGCTCGGCATCGTCGAGAACATGAGCACGTTCATCTGCCCGAAATGCGGAGAGCGTTCCGACATCTTCGGCCACGGCGGCGCGAGGAACGAGGCCGAGCGTCTCGGCGTGCCGTTCCTCGGCGAGGTGCCGCTGGAGATGGCGATCCGCGAAACCTCGGACGCGGGCTTGCCCATTGTTGCGACCCAGCCGGACGGTCCGCATACGGCCGCTTACCGCGTCATCGCGGAGAACGTCCGCAGCGCGATGGCAGGCAGCGGAGCAGGGAAGCCTGCTCCCCGGATCGTGATCGAAGCCTAGTCCGGAAGGTTGCACTTTCGGCGACTTGCGCGCCTCTTGGGCGAGCGTCATGCTGACCCTCAACGACACAAGAATCGAAGGGGGGAATGCTGATGAAACGTCGTGAATTTCTGAAAGCCGGGACTTTGGGCGTCGCTGCATCCGCGGTGGCCGCACCTGCGATCGCCCAATCGATGCCGGAGTTGAAGTGGCGCCTGACGTCGAGCTTTCCGAAGTCGCTCGATACGATCTATGGCGCGGCTGAAGTGTTTTCGAAGGCTGTTGCGGAAGCGACCGACAACAAATTCCAGATCCAGGTGTTTGCAGCGGGTGAGATCGTCCCCGGCTTGCAGGCGCAGGACGCGGTGACGGCCGGCACTGTCGAGATGTGCCACACTGCGTCGTACTATTACTTTGGCAAGGACCCGACGTTCACCTTCGGCACCGCGCTGCCGTTCGGTCTCAATGCGCGCATGATCGACGCCTGGATGTTCGTGGGCGGCGGCATGGATCTGATGAACGACTTCTACAAGAAGTATCAGATCTTCGCGATCCCGGCGGGCAACACCGGCGCGCAGATGGGCGGCTGGTTCCGCAAGGAGATCAAGGAGCCGGCGGACCTCAACGGTTTGAAGATGCGGATCGGCGGCTTCGCCGGACGCATTCTCTCCAAGCTCGGTCTCGTCGCGCAGCAGCTTGCCGGTGGCGACATCTATCCCGCGCTGGAGAAGGGCACCCTCGACGCCTGCGAATGGGTCGGCCCCTACGACGACGAGAAGCTCGGTTTCCAGAAGGTCGCGCAGTACTACTACTATCCCGGCTGGTGGGAAGGCGGTCCCACGCTGCACAACTTCATCAACCTGGCGAAGTGGAATTCGCTGCCGAAGAACTACCAGTCGATCATCATGTCGGCCTCGCATGTCGCCAACAAGATCATGCTGGCGCGATACGATGCGCAGAACCCCGCAGCGTTGAAGCGCCTGATTGCAAGCGGCGCGCAACTGCGTGCGTTCCCGCAATCGGTGCTCGATGCGTCGTTCAAGGCGGCCAACGAACTGTACGCGGAAATCTCGGCGTCCAATGCCGACTTCAAGAAGGCTTATGACTCGGTCGTGGCCTTCCGCGGCGACCAGTATCTGTGGTGGCAGGTCGCGGAATACGGCTTCGACAGCTTCATGATTCGCTCCCGCACGCGCACCTGAGCCGTCATCCACTTTAGTCGAATAAGTCTCACGCTCATTTGCCCCTGGCTGGCCAACTTCACGAGAGGTTGGCTGGTCAGGGGTTGTCTTTTCCGCTAAGCGGGATGCTTCTACAATGCGCGTGCCGGGTGTTCGCTTGCGAAAGCGATATCGAAAACGCGCAGCGGACGATCTTTGAGAGAGGAAACATCCATGAAGCGTCGTGAATTCCTGAAGGCCGGCGGCCTGGGTCTTGCCGCGTCGGCCGTCGCCGCGCCGGCCATCGCGCAGTCGATGCCGGAGGTGAAATGGCGGCTCACCTCGAGCTTCCCCAAGTCGCTCGATACCCTGTGGGGCGCGTCCGAGACGTTCGCCAAGTACTGCTCCGAGGCGACGGACGGCAAGCTTCAGATCCAGACCTTCGCCGCCGGCGAAATCGTTCCCGGTTTGCAGGCGCTCGACGCGGTGTCTGCCAGCAACGTCGAGATGTGCCACACCGCGTCGTATTACTTCTTCGGCAAGGACCCAACCTGGGCGCTGTTCTGCGCCGTGCCGTTCGGCCTCAACACTCGCCAGCAGAACGCTTGGTTCTACGATGGCGAAGGCATGAAGCTGATGAACGATTTCGCCAAGAAGTCGAACGTCTATGCGCTCGTTGGCGGCAACACCACAGCGCAGATGGGCGGTTGGTTCCGAAGGGAGATCAAGGAGGTCACGGACCTCAATGGCCTCAAATTCCGCATTGCCGGTCTTGCGGGCCGGACGTTGCAGAAGCTCGGCGTCGTGCCGCAGCAGATTGCCGGCGGCGACATCTATCCCGCACTTGAGAAGGGCACCATCGACGCGACCGAATGGGTCGGTCCTTACGATGACGAAAAGCTCGGCTTCCAGAAGGTTGCCCGCTTTTACTACTACCCGGGATGGTGGGAAGGCGCGGCGGCATTGCACTTCATGATCAACACGACGAAGTGGAGTGAGCTGCCTAAGAGCTATCAGGCCATCATTCAGGCTGCGGCCAGTCATGCGGGCATTGAGATGTCGGCGCGGTATGACAAGCGCAATCCGGAAGCGATCAAGCGCCTCGTGGCCGCAGGTACGCAGCTTCGGCCGTTCCCGGGGCCGGTCATGGATGCTTGCTACAAGGCCGCGAACGAGGTCTACGCCGAGGTCAATGCATCCAACGCCGACTTCAAGAAGGTCTACGACAATATGGTCGCCTTCCGGAACGATGAATATCTCTGGTGGCAGGTCGCTGAATTCACCTATGACTCATTCATGATCCGCTCGCGCTCACGCACCTGATCGAGCGCTGCCCAACAACGACGCCCCGGAGCAATCCGGGGCGTTTTTGTTTGAGCGTTTGTTGGGCACCTGTGCGCGATGCAGCATGAACTTTGGCTGCGTTGCGGCATCGAATGACCATTCCGCCCGGTTGTGCCGTGGCGTAGCATCGTCGCGCACTGTGCCGGCGAGAGGATTGGTCGTCGTGGCAGTTGCGGTCTCCTCGCGTCGGCAACAGACACAAGAGGGGAACGCCAATGAAACGTCGCGAATTCTTGAAGGTGACTGGAATCGGCGTCGCCGCATCCGCTGCGGTGGCGGCGCCGGCGATTGCGCAGTCGATGCCGGAAGTGAAATGGCGGCTGACAGCAAGCTGGCCGAAGTCGCTCGATACACTCTATGGGGGATGCGAATATTTCGCCAAACGGGTCGCCGAGATCACCGACAATCGATTTCAGATTCAGGTGTTTGCCGCCGGCGAGATCGTGCCGGGTCTGCAAGTGCTTGACGCGGTGCAGAACGGCACCGTCGAGATCGGCAACACGGCACTTTACTATTACTGGGGGAAAGATCCGGCATTCACCTTCGGCACCGCACTGCCGTTCGGTCTCAACGCGCGGCAGAAGAACTCGTGGCTGCGCTTTGGCGGTGGCGAGGATCTGCTGAATGAGTTGCTCAAGAACTACAACTGCATCGGAGTTCATTCAGGCAACACCGGCGCGCAGATGGGCGGTTGGTTTCGCAAGGAGATCAACAGCCTCAATGATCTTTCCGGATTGAAATTCCGCGTCGGCGGATTTGGCGGCACGATGCTGGCGAAGCTTGGTGTGGTGCCGCAGCAGTTGGCCGCGCCCGACATCTATCCCGCGCTGGAGAAGGGCACGCTCGACGCCGCTGAATGGGTCGGGCCTTATGACGACGAGAAGCTCGGGTTCTACAAGGTCGCCCGCTATTACTACTATCCGGGCTGGTGGGAGGGTTGTGGCAACGTCCACAACATCATGAACCTTGCGAAGTGGAACCAGTTGCCCAAGCACTATCAGAACGCGGTGCTGACCGCTTCTGGTGATGCTTGGTCGCAAGTGCTCGGCCGCTACGACGCTCTGAATCCTGCAGCACTTAAGCGTCTCCTCTCGGGTGGCGCGCAATTACGCGTGTTCCCGCAGGACGTGATGGAGGCCTGCTACAAGGCGGCAAACGACATCTACGCGGATCTCGTGAAAACGAATCCGATGTTCAAGAAGCTCTACGAGAGCCTGGTGACGTTCCGCAGCGACTCGTATCTGTGGCAGCAGGTCGCCGAAGGTGCGTTCGACAACTTTATGATCCGCATGCGCACGCGGAGCTGACGTTGAGCCAAAGCAATTAAGCCCCGGAGATTTCTCCGGGGCTTTTTCATTGCGTCTGCGTTTATTTGAAACTCGGCGGCGGAAGGTCGAACGTCGGTGGCGGCGGCAGGTCAAGCCCCGGCAGGTTCCTGAGCTGCTCTTCGATTTTTGCCGGATCGACCACGGGCGGCTTGTCGAGCAGGAATGTCACGGTCTGCGGGAACGCGATCAGGATCACGACCAGAATGACCTGCAGGATGACCCACGGAATCGCGCCGATGTAGATATCGGAGCTTTTCACAGAGGGCGGGGCGATGCCCCGTATGTAGAAGAGCGCGAAGCCGAATGGCGGATGCATGAAGCTCGTCTGCACGTTCGCGCCGATCAGCACGCCGAACCAGATCAGGTCGATGCCGAGCTTCTCTGCGGCAGGTGCCAGCAGCGGAATGATGATGAAGGCGATCTCGAAGAAGTCGAGGAAGAATGCGATCACGAAGACGAACAGGTTGACGAACACGAGGAAGCCGACCGTGCCGCCGGGCAGCGAGATCAGAAGATGCTCGATCCATTCCTTGCCGCCGACGCCCTGGAACACCAGCGAGAACACGCGGGCGCCGATCAGGATGAACACGACCATCGCGGTGATCCGCATGGTCGAGCTCATGCCCTGATAGACAAGATCCCAGGACAGGCGGCGGTTGAGCCAGGCGAGGATGAAGCCTCCGACGACGCCCATGGCGCCGGCTTCGGTTGGCGTCGCAAGACCGAGGAAGATCGTTCCGAGGACCAGGAAGATCAGGATGATCGAGGGCACCATTCCGCGAATACAGCGCCAGATCAGGTCCCATCCATGCAGCGTTCGCGCCTCCGGCGGCAGGGCAGGGACATCCTGCGGCCGCCAGAAGCTGAGAAACAGCACATAGCTTGCGAACAAGGCGACCTGAATAAAGCTCGGCCCGACTGCACCCAGGTACATGTCGCCGACCGATTTTCCGAGTTGGTCGGCGAGAACGACGAGCACGAGCGACGGCGGAATGAGTTGCGTGATGGTGCCCGACGCTGCGATCACGCCGGTGGTGTGCCGGACCGAATAGCCGTACCGCATCATGACCGGCAGCGAGATGATGCCCATCGCGATCACGGAGGCCGCAACAGTGCCGGTGATCGCGCCGAGAACGGCGCCGACGAGGATGACGGCATAGGAAAGGCCGCCGCGAACAGGCCCGAACAATTGGCCGAAGCCCTCGAGCAGGTCTTCCGCAAGCCCGCATCTCTCGAGGATCGTTCCCATCAGCGTGAAAAACGGGATGGCGAGCAGCAGATCGTTCGAGATGATCGCGTAGAGCTGGAATGTGAGATTGCCGAGGAAGTCCGGCCTGATCAGGCCGAGCTCAATGCCGATGAAGCCGAAGAACAGGCCAACGGCCGCGAGCGAGAAAGCCGCCGGATAGCCGATCACCATGAACAGGATCAGCCCGACGAACATGAGCGGCGCCATGTTCTGTGTGATGAAAGCGATCATTGCAGCGGCTTCTCGTAGGCGTGCGGGCGTTTGTAGCCGGGCACGAAGAACACCGCGATGCACTTGATGATCTCGGACACGCCTTGCAGTGCCACAAGGCCGAAGCCGATCGGCAGGACCAGTTTCACCGGCCACCGGACGAGACCGCCGGCGTTGGTGGACACCTCGCCCGAGTGCCAGGCGTCGATGAACCACGGCCAGGTGAAATACATCAGCACGATGCACATCGGCATCAGGAAGAAGATGCCGCCGAGCAGATCGATCCAGACCCGCGCGCTATCGGAGACCCAGCCGTAGAACAAATCGACGCGGACGTGCTCGTTGACCTTCAGCGTCCAGGCCGCGCCAAACATCACCATCGCGGCGAACATGTACCACTGGCCTTCCAGGAAGGCGTTGGAGTTGGCGCCGTACCAGTTCACAAGCGCCTGGATGCCGGAGAGAAAGTGGTAGTCGCGGCTGAGCTGAATCAGGCCGTTGATCCCGTAGCGGAACGCAGCGTTCGCCGCGCTCAGCAGCGCCGCAAACAGCACGAGATAGTTCGCGATGATGCCGAACCGCAAATTGACCGCGTCGATGCCGCGGCTGATGGCGAGAAGAAAGCCCAAACCTGGTTCCCCATGCGCAACGGCGGCGCGGGACCGCGCCTTACGATTGCCTCGCACGGCCGCATCCCCCTCGGCCGATCGAGGCTCCCACATTCCCGAACCCGTTCGCGGGCGTCAATCCATCGTTTGTCGAAATGCTGCGGTGCAGCCAGCACGCGGGCAAAATTCGCGGCTTACTGGGCTGTGGGCGTAGTGGCCGTCAGTTCCCGGCGGCGCACCACCTCGCGGTGCAGGGCGTAGAGGCCGCTTGCCACAATCAGCGCTGCGCCGAGCACCGACCAGCCATCGGGCAGTTCGTGGAAAACCACGTATCCGGCGATGCCGGCGAAGATCAGGAAGGTGTAACGGAACGGGGCGACCGAGGAGACGATCACATCACGGAACGCCAGTACGGTCAGATAGGTGGCGAGGCTGAAGAAGCAGGCCGCGACTGATAGGTAAATCACCTCCTGCCAGCCGACCGGCCGCCACTGTTCGGTTGCGCCGATGGCGCAGCCGACGCCCGTCAGCATGACGACGCTGACGAAGGTAATGACCAGCGTCGGCATCGAGGTGTGGATGCGGCGAGTGAGGATTTCCCGCGAGGCGCCGAGCGTCGTGCCGACCAGCGCCACCAGCGCCCAGGCGTTGAATGCGCTCGGCGTCGGCTTCATGACGAAGAGGACGCCGATGAAGCCGACGAAGACAGCGCACCAGCGCCGCCAGCCGACACTCTCGGAATAGACGATCACGGAGAGCGCGGTGAGAATCAGCGGGGCGATCATCACCACCGACGCGACCTCCGCGAGCCGCATGTGGATGAGGGCTGCGACATAACAGCCGGAGGAGAGGGCGTCGAATGCGGAACGCGTCAGGATCAGCGGCGTCATGGCCGTGCGCACGTGACGAATCTGTCCGAGCAGGATCAGAAGCGTGCCGATCAGTAGCACGGTGAAGATGCCTCGAACCGCCAGAACCTCACCGAGCGGCAGTGTCTTCGACGACAGCTTGGTCAGCGCATCGCTGACGGAATAGGCCGCCATCGCCCCAACCATGGCCAGCATGCCCCGGTGGTTGGAGCGAGGTGAAGACAATTAGGGCTCCGCGAATTTCATTGACCGTTTCGACGTCTTTGAATCACCGTGTCGTCGGCAACGCAACCTGCATACTGGCATGACTCATCGGCGCCGCATGCTTGCCAACTGCCAAATGATCGAGCGCCAAGAGGCCAAGTGCCGCGAGACATGGCCCCCAGACTCTGCATAGACTGATGCATTCAACAAAAGCGGCCAAAACAACGGCCAATGCCATAGGGGGAATTATGAAACTACCGCGCCGACATTTTCTGCAACTCGCGGCTGGCGCTGCCACTCTTCCATTTGTGCCGAGCCTTGCGGGTGCGCAGGGGGCTTACCCGGCGCGGCCGGTGCGCATGGTTGTCGGCTTCGCGGCCGGTCAGTCCATCGACATTCTGGCGCGCCTCGTCGGTCAATCATTGTCCGACAGGTTGGGGCAGCAGTTCGTCATCGAGAACCGCCCCGGCGGCGGCGGAAACATCGCGACGGAAGCGGTCGTGCGCTCGCCGGCCGACGGCTATTCGTTGATGGTTCTTGGCGCAAACAACGCGATCAACGCGACGCTCTACGACAAGCTGAGCTTCAATGTGCTGCGCGACCTTGCCCCGGTCGCGGGCATCTACAGTGTGCGGCAGGTGATGGTGGTCAATCCATCGTTCCCCGCACGCACGGTGCCTGAGTTCATTGCCTACGCCAAAGCCAATCCAGGCAAGGTCAATTTCGCGTCCGCGGGCACCGGCTCCGTCGCGCATGCGACCGGCGAGCTGTTCAAGATGATGACCGGCGTCGAGATGCTGCACGTTCCGTATCGCGGAGCGCCGGCGGCACTGACCGATCTCCTTGGCGGTCAGGTGCATGTGATGTTCGACAACATTCCGTCGTCCATCGAACACATCAAGGCGGGCCGGCTTCGCGCGCTGGGGGTGAGTCAGCCAACGCGGCTCGACGCATTGCCTGACGTTCCCTCCATCAGCGACACCATCAAGGGCTTCGAGACGTCGGCTTTCGCCGGGCTCGGTGCGCCGAAGGGAACGCCGGCCGATGTCATCGAGAAGCTCAACGCCGCGGTCAACGCGGGCCTTGCCGATCCGGGAGTGAGGGGACGCATCGCGGACCTTGGTGGCGCGCCGCTCTCGCTATCGTCGGCAGCCTTCGGGAAATTCCTCGAAGAGGAAACCGAGAAGTGGGGCAAGGTGGTCAAGTTCTCTGGCGCAAAGCCCGAGTGATGGGGCCCGACTGATCCGGGCCGATCAGACCGATCAACAAGAACAGGACAGCGTCACCCGCCAGTGACGCTCATGTGGCGCGACAGCGACGGCCTCTTGTGGCGGCGGTCGATGACGAAGTCGTGCCCTTTTGGCTTGCGCGAAATCGCATCGTCGATCGCCGTGTTGAGCAGATCGTTGCTTTCCGACGCGCGGAGCGGGGTGCGCAGATCCGCCGCGTCCTCCTGACCGAGACACATGAACAGCGTGCCGGTGCAGGTGATGCGAACGCGGTTACAGGATTCGCAGAAGTTGTGGGTCATCGGCGTGATGAAGCCGAGGCGGCCGCCGGTTTCCTTCACGCGCACATAGCGCGCGGGACCGCCGGTCATGTAGTCAATGTCTTCCATCGTGAAGCGCTCGGCGAGCTTGGCGCGGACAAGCGATAGCGGCAGATATTGGGTCAGCCTTTCGTCGCCAACGTCGCCCAGCGGCATCACCTCGATGATGGTGATGTCCATGCCGCGGCCGTGAGCCCAGTCAACGAGATGGCCGAGTTCGTCTTCGTTGACACCCTTCAGCGCCACCGCGTTGATCTTGACCTTCAGGCCCGCGGCCTGCGCTGCGTCGATGCCCATCAGCACCTGAGCCAGATCGCCCCAGCGCGTGATCGCGCGGAACTTGTCCGGATCGATCGTGTCGAGCGAGACGTTGACGCGCTTGACGCCGTAGCTTGCGAGCTCGGCAGCGTATTTCGCGAGCTGCGAACCGTTGGTGGTCAGTGTCAGTTCGTCGAGCGCGCCGTTGCTGAGATGCCGCGACAGCGAGTGGACGAGCGTCATGATCCCGCGTCGCACCAACGGCTCGCCGCCGGTGAGCCGCAGCTTGCGCACGCCCTTGGCGACGAAGGCGCTGCACAAACGGTCGAGTTCCTCGAGCGTCAGCAGGTCAGCCTTCGGCAGGAAGGCCATGTGCTCGGACATGCAATAGACGCAGCGGAAGTCGCAGCGGTCGGTGACGGAGACGCGCAGATAGGTGATTGGCCGCGCAAATGGGTCCACCAGCGGAGCCGTTTGGCCCGCGGGGCGCTCAAGCGTCAGCGGTGGAACTGCGATGTTCATGTCTCGTCCCGGCAGGGAGTGGAATTCTGCGCGAACAGGGGCGCAGCGTCCACCCTCCGATAGGCTATATATAGTCGGAAATAGCGCCCCTTGCAGGGCCCTTTGGAGATCGAAATGGCCGCACCCGACAGCCGCAATCTCAGCCCTCCCTGGCCTACGGAACTGCGGCTTTCCAAAGATAAGAAGGTGCTGAACGTCGCCTTCGACAATGGGGAGAGCTTTGCGCTCGATGCCGAATATTTGCGGGTGACGAGCCCGTCCGCTGAAGTCCAGGGCCATTCGCCTGACGAGCGCAAGACTGTGCCGGGAAAGCGCAATGTGCTGATCCTGGAGGTGAACCCGGTCGGCAATTACGCCGTGCGGCTGGTGTTCGACGACATGCACTCCACCGGCATCTACAGTTGGGACTATCTCGTGGAACTGGGCCGCGACCGGGCCCGCCGATGGCAGGATTATCTGGACGAACTTGCCGCCAAAAGCATGAGCCGCGATCCGCCGAAGCGGCACTGACGCAAATAAAAAGGCCGGCGTTGCGCCGGGCCTTTCGTTACTCAATGTGTGTCGCTTACTGGACGACGACGGTCGTTCCGACCGAGACGCGGTTGTAGAGATCGGTTACGTCCTCGTTGGTCATCCGGAAGCAGCCCGACGACACGGCTTGTCCGATCGTATCCGGCTCGTTCGAGCCGTGGATGCGATAAAGCGTCGAGCCGAGGTACATCGCCCGCGCGCCGAGCGGATTGTCGATGCCGCCGACCATGTGGCGCGGCAGATCGGGGCGGCGCTTGAGCATCTGCGCGGGCGGCGTCCACGCCGGCCATTCCTTCTTTTGCGTGATCGTCTTTGTGCCCTTCCAGGTGAAGCCGACGCGGCCGACACCGATCCCGTAGCGGATCGCGGTGCCGCCGTCCTGCACGAGATAGAGGCGGCGCTCCTCGGTGTTGATGACGATCGTGCCCGGCTTGTGGTCGCCCGCGTACCGGACTGTCGCCTTCGGAATTGCGCTGATGTTGCCGCTGAAGAAGTCATAGCCGCCGCGGCTAGCCGGCGAGCCGCCGCGCAGCATTTCCATACGCTCGTCGTATTGAGCTTGGGCTGCGCTCACAAATCCGAGCACGAGGGTCGCAACAGCAGAAAATCGAATAAAACGCGACGACATTGCAGGCTCCCGTAAGTCCGATGTGTGGCCAGAGTGGCCATAAAACCCGATAAGCGGCAACCGGAATGTGGCCAATGCCACAGCCGGGCACCAAATCGTGAAGGCAATTGTGGCAAGCATCGCGATGCGCGCAGGCAATCGCTCGCGAGCGAACAACTCAAACAATTTTTGTCGGGAAGGAACCGCCTAGCGCGGCTGGGACTGCGTCGAATCCTGCGGCGGTTCGCCGAGAGCGACGTAGCATTCTGCAAAGAACCGAGCGACGCCGCGCAACAGTTTCAGCATGGGACCTCCGATGCGGCAGCTTTCGTGCACCGATTCCGGACGGCATGGAAGGCTTGTTAATTTTCGCGCGGGGGTGTTGGGAAAATTCCGATTCGTTCTTCTGGAACAGAATGGATGCGCGCACATGCCGCGCACCAATGTGATGTGACATTCATAACGTCACACGCGCGACTGAAGAAGATTGCGGGGACGAATGGTGGGCGCGACAGGGATTGAACCTGTGACCCCTCCCGTGTGAAGGGAGTGCTCTCCCGCTGAGCTACGCGCCCACATGAGCGAGATGCTCACGTCGTGGCCGGGTTGTAGGAAGTCCGTGCGCGGCGTGTCAAGGAACGCCGCCTGAATGCGTCAACGGGACGGAGGGGGCGGCGGCCAGGCGGCGGCTGGAGCCGGTTCGGGGGCCGGGGCAGGCGGCGGAGCGGCCGGACGGGAGGCGGCAGCCGGACGGGAGGCTGGCGCCGAAGTTGCCGAAGTCGTCGTGGCGCGGGGGCGCTTGTTGGGCGCCGGCTTGCGGGCCACAGGCGGCGGCGCGGGTTGCAACTCCACATACACTGGATTTGGAACAAGCCGCGGGGGCGGGGCCTCACCGGTGTTGGGATCGATCGGGTCGTTGGAAGGAACGATCCGGACCGGCACGGTCTGCGCCTGATAGCCCGGATGCGTGAAGCTGGCGGTGAATTCGTTGGCCGCGACCGTGAGTGTGCAGGGCGTGCGGCAGGTCTGGCCCGTCGAGGTCTTGGCTTCGGCGCCTGCTGGCTCGGATTCGAATTGCACCGTGGTTGCAGCGGGCGCCGCCGTCGGCAGGCTGAAACTCGGCATGCTCGGCATACTTGAGCAACCGCCAAGTGACAGACCGCACAGCGCGATGGCTACAACTCGGTTCATGATGATCGTTTCCGTCCACTCTGCGGCGACTGGCCGCGCGCACAGCCCCAGTCCTGGTGCGCAATCCCGAGGATTTCAGGGCAATGTGCCCCCACTACGGTAAATGAAGCATTAAGGATTTGCACCCTCCGGGACTCAGGAATGGTTCCCGTGCAGGTCAAAAACGGCATCCGGGAGCGCGCTGAACTCGCTGATGATGCGGTTCGGGCCGAGCTTGTGGACAGGTATTTCAGTATAGCCGAAATCGACGGCGACAACCGGCACGCCTGCCGCCTTGGCGGTGTTGATATCGGTCGCGCTGTCGCCGACCATGACGGCGCGTGCGATATCGCCTCCGCTTTCGCGGATCGTGCGGCGCAGCACCTCGGGGTCAGGCTTCATGGTGCCGAAGGTGTCCTGACCGCAGATCACTTCGAAGCGGCTCGTCAGGTCGAGCGCATCGAGCAACTGCCGCGACAGACTTTCGAGTTTGTTGGTGCAGACCGCGAATTTGCAGCCCTTGGCAGCAAGGACATCGAGCGCGCCTTCAAGGCCTGGAAAGGGACGCGAGCGGTCGGCGATGTGTGCCGAATAGTATTTCAGGAACTCGTTGAACATGCGGTCGAGCTCCGGCCCGCTGGCATTGCGGCCGTCAGCTTTGAGTCCGAGTTCAAGCATGCGTTTTGCGCCACCGCCGATCATCAGGCGGGCCTCGTCGTAGGCTACCGCAGGCAGGCGTTCGTTACGCAGCACCACGTTCAAGGTCTCGATCAGGTCCGGTGCGGTGTCGATCAGCGTGCCGTCCAGATCGAAGACAACGGTGAGGAAAGCCATGTTTTTTCGACTATCTTTTGACTATCTTGGGGAAGGGAACGTGGCTAGATAAGCGCCGGATTTGGATCGGACCGCAGCTCTTTTCAGAACCCCGCACTCATGGACATTGAAGCGCTGAAACGTCAAGCCGCCGCCCGCGCTCTCGAATGGGTGCGGCCTGGAATGAAGCTCGGCCTCGGGACCGGGTCGACGGCCAAGCATTTCGTCGATCTCGTGGGTGAGAAGGTGCGTGCGGGCCTCGATGTAATCTGCGTGCCGACCTCGGAAGCGACGCGCGCCCAGGCCGAAGGTCTTGGTATCAAGCTGACGACGCTCGACGAGACGCCCGAACTGGATTTCACGGTGGACGGCGCCGACGAGATCGAGCCGGGCCTTGCCGTGATCAAAGGCGGTGGCGGCGCGCTGCTGCGCGAGAAGATCGTGGCGCAGGCGTCGAAGCGGATGGTTGTGATCGCCGATGAAACCAAGTGGGTGCCCATACTCGGCCGTTTTCCGCTGCCGATCGAAGTGGTGCCGTTTGGCCTCAAGGCGACGCAGATCGAGATCGAGGCGGCCTTCAAGGCCTGTGGCGTTGCGGGTCCGATGACATTGCGCAAGGCCAAGGATGGCCACGTTTTTGTCACGGACGGCGGCCACTGGATACTGGACGCTGCGATGGGCCGCATTCCCGATCCAAAGCGGCTCGCCGATGCCCTGTCCCCGATCCCCGGCGTGATGGAGCACGGGTTGTTCATCGGGCTCGTGCAAGCGGCTATTCTCGCTGGACCCAACGGGATCCAGGTGGTCGAACGGTCATAAGGTTTCAACAAGGAGATACGCCATGTTCTTCCGTCAATTCTCGCGGGCGATTTGCGCCGCAGCGATCGCGGGCATCGCCTTCGTGGGCCCCGTGCACGCGCAGCAGGCGACGCCGGCCGCGTTGATGCTCGCCAAGGAGCTGTCGGACATCAAGGGGACGACCAACATCTTCGATCCGATCATCGTCGGCGTGGTCGAGAGCACGCGGCAGACGCTCGCGATGGGCAATCCGAACATGTCGCGCGACATCGACGCGGTGGCGGCCCAGATGCGCAATGAAATGGCAGCGCGGCGTGCGGAGCTTTCGCAGGAGCTCGTGCGCGTTTACACGCAGTTTTTCACCGAGGCGGAGTTGAGAGAGGCGGTTGCGTTCTACAAGACACCGCTCGGCAAGAAGCTTCTTGCCGACGAGCCCAAGGTGGCCGAAGCCAGCATGAAAGCCGCCGACGAGTGGTCGCAGAAGTTCGCTGCCGAGGTGACGAACAAGATGCGGGCCGAGTTGCGCAAGAAGGGCCTCAACCCCATCTAACCGGGGCGTTTCGGCGACAAGTCGGGGACTTCAAATGGCCAAAGACGTCGATCTTTTCGTTATCGGCGCAGGCTCGGGCGGCGTTCGCGCCGCCCGTATTGCTTCGGGCTACGGCGCGCGCGTGATGATCGCGGAGGAATATCGCGTCGGCGGCACATGCGTGATCCGCGGCTGCGTGCCCAAGAAGCTCCTCGTTTATGCGTCACGTTATTCCGAGGAATTCGAAGACGCCGCGGGCTTCGGCTGGACCGTTCCGGAGCCGTCGTTCAGTTGGCAGAAGCTGATCGCCAACAAGGACAAGGAGATCGACCGGCTCGAAGGCGCCTACGCCAGCAATCTCGAGAAGGCGAAGGTCGAGATCGTCCGTGATCGCGCGGTGATCGCCGGTCCGAATACGATCAAGCTCGTCAAAAGTGGCGAGACCATCAATGCGAAGACTATTCTGATTGCGACGGGCGGCGCGCCGTCGCTCGGCAAGGAGATCGAGGGCCACGAGCACATCATCTCGTCGAACGAAGCCTTCCATCTGACCGAATTGCCGAAGCGCATTCTGATCCAGGGCGGTGGCTATATCGCCGTCGAGTTCGCCGGCATCTTCAACGGGCTCGGCTCCGAGGTGACGCTCGTCTATCGCGGCGACAACATCCTGCGCGGCTTCGACGACGAGCTGCGTGCGCACCTGCGCACCGAGATGGAGAAGCGCGGCATCAAGATCGTCACCGGGAAGATCGTTGAGGCGGTTGAGAAGGTCGATCACGGGCTCTGCGTGCAGCTCTCTGATCATGAGCAGATCCTGGTCGACAAGGTGATGTTTGCAACCGGCCGCCGGCCGAACATTGCGGGCCTCGGTCTTGAAACGGTCGGCGTGAAGCTTGGCCAGACCGGCGGAATCGCGGTGAATGAGTTTTCGCAGACCTCGGTGCCGGGCATCTACGCGGTGGGGGACGTCACCGATCGGATCAATCTGACGCCGGTTGCGATCCGCGAAGGCCACGCCTTCGCCGACACCGTGTTCGGCAACAAGCCGACGCGCGTCGATCATTCGAACGTGCCGACGGCGGTGTTCTCGGAGCCCGAGTGCGGCGTCATCGGCCTGACCGAGGCGCAGGCGGCCTGCGATCTTCCCAAGGTCGATGTCTACAAGACGACCTTCCGTCCGATGAAGGCGACGCTCTCCGGCCGCGACACGCGCACCTTCATGAAACTTATCGTGGACGGCTCGAACGACCGCATTGTCGGCTGCCACATCGTCGGTCCGGACGCGGGCGAGATGATCCAGCTTGTTGGTGTCGCGATGAGGATGAAAGCCACCAAGGCGGACTTCGACGGCACCATGGCGGTCCATCCGACCGCCGCCGAGGAGCTGGTGACGATGCGGACCAAGTCCCACAGCCACGTCCGTCAGGCGGCCAAGTAACCGCGGGCAGGGTGAAAGTGCCCGTCTTTTCTGGCTTTTCGGGCGGTGTCCGGTGCGGCCGCCGCAGAACTGGCATTTGCGCCGGGCTCCCTATATAAGGCCTCGTTCCCACAGGGGAATTTCAAACACGGAGTATCGCGTCGTGGCCGAGCGTTGGACGCGCGACAGTTGGCGCAAGAAGCCTATCGTGCAGGTTCCGGACTATCCGGATCAGGCGGCATTGGAGAACGTCGAGCGGCAGCTCGCGGGCTATCCGCCGCTGGTGTTTGCGGGCGAGGCTCGCAACCTTAAGGAGCTTCTTGGCGGCGTCGCCAACGGCGAGGGTTTCCTGCTGCAAGGCGGAGACTGCGCCGAGAGCTTCACCGATCCGAGCGCCAACAACATCTCCGCGAACAACATCCGCGACTTCCTCCGCGTCTTCCTGCAGATGGCGGTGGTGCTGACCTATGCCGCGTCGGTACCGGTGGTGAAGGTTGGCCGTCTTGCTGGCCAGTTCGCCAAGCCACGCTCCTCGCCGACCGAGAAGAAGAACGGCATCGAGTTGCCGAGCTATCGCGGCGACGTCATCAATGGACCCGAGTTCTCGACCGCCGCACGCACGCCCGATCCGCAGCGCCAGATCGAGGCCTATCGTCATTCGGCTTCGACGCTCAATCTCGTCCGCGCGCTGACTCACGGTGGCTACGCGAGCCTCGGCCGCGTCCACCAGTGGATGCTCGATCTCGATCCCAAATCGAGCAAGCGTTACCTGGAATTGGCTGACCGGATTTCCGAGGCGCTCGCCTTCATGCAGGCTTGCGGGTTGGATCTGGAGAAACATCCGGAGCTCAAGACCACCGACTTCTACACCAGCCACGAAGCGCTGCTGCTCGGCTATGAGCAGGCGTTGACCCGTGAGGATTCGACCCGTCCAGGCACCTACTGCGCGACCTCCGCGCATATGGTCTGGATCGGCGACCGCACGCGCCAGCTCGACCATGCGCATGTCGAGTTCTGCCGCGGCATCATGAATCCGCTTGGCTTGAAGTGCGGCCCGTCGTCCAAGATCGACGATCTGCTGAAGCTGATCGACGTGCTGAACCCGGAGAACGAGCCGGGTCGCCTCACGCTGATCGTGCGCATGGGCGCGGAGAAGGTCGGCGAGATGCTGCCGCAGATGATCCGTGCGGTGAAGCGCGAAGGCAAATCGGTGGTCTGGTCCAGCGATCCGATGCACGGCAACACGATCACGGCGACGACCGGGTACAAGACCCGTCCGTTCGATCTGATCCTCAAAGAGGTGAAGTCGTTCTTCCAGATCCACACCGCCGAAGGCACGCACGCCGGCGGCGTCCATCTGGAGATGACCGGTCAGAACGTCACGGAGTGCACCGGCGGCGCGCACGCGATCACCGACGAGGGGCTCAACGCGCGCTATCATACGCTCTGCGATCCGCGCCTTAACGCCGAGCAGGCGATCGAGCTCGCGTTCCTGATGGCGGATCTCATCAAGGTAGAGCGCGCTGCGAAGGCAAAGCCGCTGCCGCGGGTGTCGGGGCTCTAACCTTCGGGCGGTTGCACCGTGCTCCGGCTCCTGTACGCCACGCGCAACTCCTGGAACGGGCTGGTTGCGGCTGCGCGCACGGAAAAGGCCGTTCAGCAGGAGCTCTGGCTCCTGCTCGTCGCGATCCCGCTCGCATTTTTTGTTGCGACCGACACTTGGCGCCGTGTTGCGTTGGTCGGCGTCATTCTCCTTTTGATCGTCGTCGAACTTCTCAACACCGCGATCGAAAAGCTTTCTGACCACGTGACGCCGGATATCCATCCCAATATCGGGTTTGTGAAGGACCTAGGTTCCGCCGCGGTGTTCTTCGCGCTGCTGATTGCCGGAATGGTCTGGCTCGTCGCGTTGGCCGAGCGTTTCGGCATTCTCTGATTCTATTGGGGGTTTGCACTGGCCGCTCGCCTTGGCGCGTCGCATACGCGCGTAAACGCGCTTACGGCTCGCCAGCGCGAACTTGCGATTTTTCTTTACCTTAACCGGGCGTATCGCGCTGGGCGCGGGTTCCATTTCGCATGATGACAGCGGGTTTGCAGAAGCGCTGTGGAATCGGCGCTCGCGCTACGCACGGATAACAAATTCCAAACGCGCGCTTTTGCATTTTATGCAGCCATTAACGCTCCGCATTGCGCTGCCGTTTTGTGACGCTGCGCGCGAAACCAATTGAAAGCAATTCGCTTCAAATTTTACGCATCGACGAAAGGAAACGGTCGCGATGCGTCTCTGGAATGCCGCTGCCCTCGCACTTGTCGCCGCGCTGAGCGCGCCGACGATGCCGGCGTATTCCGCTGGGCGGCTGGCCGATCGCGAGATGGGCCCGCAATGGCCTAGCGTTTCGGTGCCGGAGGATCAGGGTCCGCAGTGGCCCGATCTCGGCAACACGATTGGCAAGGACGATACGGGTCCGCAGTGGCCGAACCTTCCGCCGGTCAGCAAGGCCGACTCGACCTATCCCGGTCTTCCTTCGCTTTCCTCCCAGATCGGTCTCGACAGCGATCTCGACAAGCTCATCGGAAAACCGGCGCGCAAGGATGATCTCGACGTCACTGGCGCGGTGTCACCTCGCAGCCGTGTCAGCCGCTCGGCGATGGAGGAACCGAACCTGGAATCCAGCGCCGCGCAGTGGCCCGTACTGCCGCAGGCCGCAGAGCCGCAGTCGCGCTTCAAGTTCGAGGTTGGCGCCCGCTACTGGTACTCCGGCGGCAATGTCCGCTTCGGCTTCACGAACATGAATCCCAACTACGGAAGCCCGACGTCGACGCTCGATTGGCGCGGCCTTGAAGCTCACACCGGAGAAGTCTTCGCCCGGCTCGATCACACTCCGTCCGGATTCTTCGTGAAGGGCGTCGCCGGCATGGGCTACATCACCCGCGGCCGGATGGATGACCGCGACTACTTCCTCCAGCAGATCCTGTTTTCCGATACGACAAGCGACGTCAAAGGCAGTCCGCTCAATTTCGCGACGATCGATTTCGGGTGGGGCTACAAGCCGGCGCCGGGCATGTGGATCGGCGGCTTCGTCGGCTATCACTACTGGCGCGAGAAGATGACGGGCTACGGGCTGATCTGCAACGCGATCGATCCGAATGTGGTCGGCGGCTGTACGCCTGGTTCGGTCGTCTATGGGTTCGAAACGCCGGTCATTGTCTATGAGCCGACCTGGCACGCGCTGCGTCTCGGATTCGAGAGCAAGGTCGCCATCGATGATAGATGGTCGGTCAACGGCGAGATCGTCGGCATCCCGTTTGCGACGGTCGAGAACAAGGACAGTCATCTGATGCGGACCGACCTTGGTCCGTCGCCGAATATCGTCACCAAATCATCCGCGGGTTACGGCGTGCAGGCCGAAGTGTTCGTCAACTACGCGCTGACCCCGAATATCGAAGTGGGCGGCGGCGTGCGCTACTGGCAGTTCGTCACGCAGCACGGACAGACCACCTTTGTCGGGCTCGGCAGCTCCTATCCGATCGATCGCTTTGAGCAGACCCGCTACGGCGTCCTGCTCCAGGCGAAGGGCAAGTTCTAGTCCTGCATTCGCCGCGGGCGGCCTTGAACCCCCAGTGATTGCCGGTCCGACCGGGACACGCTAGATCAGGATCATGAACTCGCGGCCCGCCGACAGCCTCAAGATTGCACTTGCGCAGCTCAACCCGACCGTCGGCGATGTGGCCGGCAATACGGACAAGGTGCGCCGCGCACGCGACCAGGCCGCCGCGATGGGCGCCGATCTTGTCGCCTTTCCCGAACTGTTCATCGCCGGCTATCCGCCCGAAGACCTGGTCCTGAAGCCCGCGTTTCAGGCGGCGTGCAGGGCCGCGACCGAGGCGCTGGCGCGCGAGACAGCGAACGGCCCGGCGCTGCTCGTCGGCACGCCCTGGGTCGAGAACGGCAAGCTCTACAACGCCTATGCGCTGCTCGCCGGGGGCATGATCGAGGCGCTGCGTTTCAAGGTCGACCTGCCGAACTACGGCGTGTTCGACGAGAAGCGCGTGTTCGCGCCGGGGCCGCTGCCGGGACCGATCACGTTCAAAGGTGTGCGGATCGGCATTCCGGTCTGCGAGGACATCTGGGGTCCCGAGGTCGTCGAGTGCCTGAGCGAGACTGGCGGTGAAATCCTGTTGGTGCCAAACGGCTCGCCGTACTGGCGCGATAAGACGGAGCACCGGCTCAACATCGCGGTGTCGCGCGTTGTCGAGAGCGGCCTGCCGCTCGTCTATCTCAACATGGTGGGTGGGCAGGACGAACTGGTGTTTGACGGCGCATCCTTCGTGCTCAATGCGGATCGTTCGGTCGGCGCGCAGTTGCCTGCGTTTGCCGAGCACATCGCGCTGACCGAATGGACGCGCGAGAGTGGGACGTGGCGTTGTACAGGGCCGATGACGGGCGCGGCGTCGGAGGGCGACAAGGCGGATTATGCCGCCTGCGTCCTGGGGCTGCGCGATTACGTCAACAAGAACGGATTCAAGGGTGTCGTGCTCGGCATGTCCGGCGGCATCGACTCCGCGCTTTGTGCCGCGATGGCTGTCGATGCGCTCGGACCCGAGCGGGTTCGCCTCATCATGCTGCCGTATCGCTACACGTCGCAGGACTCGCTCACCGACGCTGCGAATGCAGCCAAGGCTCTCGGCTGCCGCTACGATGTGCTGCCGATCGAGGAGGCCGTCCTTGGTCTGGAATCCGCGCTGATCCCTGCGTTGAAAGGCCAGACCCGTGACGTGACCGAAGAGAACCTTCAGGCGCGCGCCCGCGGCGTCATCCTGATGGCGGTGTCCAACAAATTCGGGCTCATGGTGGTGACGACCGGCAACAAGTCCGAGATGTCGGTCGGCTACGCCACGCTCTACGGCGACATGAACGGCGGCTTCAATCCGATCAAGGATCTCTACAAGACCGAGGTCTATCGTCTTTCGCAGCTTCGCAATGTCTGGAAGCCGGACGACGCGCTTGGCCCTGACGGCGAGATGATTCCGCCGAATATCATCACCAAGGCGCCGACAGCGGAACTCCGCGAGAACCAGAAGGATCAGGACACGCTGCCGCCTTACGACATGCTCGACGAGATTCTCGGGCGGCTGGTCGAACGCGAAGAGCCGATTGCGACGATAGTCGAGACCACGGGCTTCAACCGCGAGGTCGTCGTCAAGGTCGAGCGCATGCTCAACCTTGCGGAATACAAGCGCCGACAGGCCGCGCCTGGCGTGAAGGTGACGTTGAAGAACTTCGGCCGCGACCGCCGCTACCCGATCGTCAACCGCTTCCGCGATACCGGCGCGCCGCTGCCCAAGCCCGACGCTTCGTTGTTGAGAAACGGCGCATCGGCCAAGACGGGCTCGGTCGACGTCTAAGCGGATTGCCCTCAGATCTTTTCGATGTTGGCGCCTTCGATCACCGCGTTCCATTTCGCGATGTCGGCGACGATCCGCGCCTTGAAATCCTTCGGGCTGGTGGGGGCGGGGACGTTGCCGATGGCATGGATGCGCTCGATCACCGCGGGGTCGGCCAGAATGGCAGCGATATCGAGATTGAGCCGGTCCACCAGCGACTCCGGAATCCCGGCGGGACCGACGAGGCCCTGCCACGATGTGAAGGTGTAGCTGGGAATTCCGGCTTCCGTGGCCGTCGGCACCTCCGGCAGGCCGAAGAAGCGGCTCTGCGAGGTGACGAGAATCGGACGCACCTTGCCCGCGCGGATGTACTGCATCTCCGCTGTCGGCGAATCCACCAGGAAGTCAATCCGCTTTGCCATCAGATCGGTGAGCGCCTGCGCGCTGCCGCGGTAGGGCACATGCTGGAACGTGATATTGAGGGTGCGCGACAGCAACTCGCCAGACAGATGCTGCAATGACGCGTTGCCGGCGCTGCCGTAAAGAAGCGGCCTGCCGCTCGCCTTTGCGGTCGCGACGAACTCCTGGAACGTCCTGATGTCGCTTTCCGAACTGACGACCAGAATGAACGGAAACTCCGTCAGCATGCTGATCATCGAGAAGTCCTCGATGGAGTCGTAGGGCAGCGATTTGTAAAGCGCTGCCGCGACGGCATGCCCTGACGGAATTGTCATCAGCGTGTGCCCGTCGGGGATGGATCGCGCAATCTGTCCGGCGGCGAGCCGTCCACCAGCGCCGGGCCGCGGATCAACGATCACCTGCTGGCCGATGCGGCGCGTGAGACTGTCAGCGATCAGACGCGCGATGATGTCGGAAGGGCCGCCGGCGGCGAGCCCATGCACGATCGTCACCGGGCGGTCCGGCCATGTGCTTTGCGCGAGGGCCGGCACAGCCGATGAGGCGATCAATCCGGCGAGCGCGGAGCGGCGTGTGATGCCCATTCCCATGCGCGCGTCAGATCCGTTCGATATTCGCTGCTTCGACGACCGACGACCATTTGGCGATGTCCGCGCCGATACGATCGGCAAATTGCTGCGGCGTTGTCGGCTTGGTCATGCTGCCGAGTGCGCGCAGCCGTTCGGCGGTCTGCGGCTCCGCGAGCACGGTGTGAACCTCGCTATTCAATCGCTTCAGCATATCGGCCGGAAGACCGGGAGGCCCGGCGATGCCAAGCCATGACGTCACCGAATAACCAGGCACGCCGGCTGATGTCGCAGTCGGCGTCTGCGGAAGCGCGAAGAACGGCTCGGTGCCGGTTGTCACGACCGCGCGCAGCTTGTTGTCCTTGATCAATTCGAGCATCGCGGTCGGAGTGTCCATCCAGAAGTCGATGCGCTTGCCCATCAGGTCCGTCGCCGCCTGCGGTGAGCCTCGATAGGGCACATGCTGCATCTTCACCTTCGCCATCGAGGCGAACAGTTCGAAGGCTAGATGCTGCCCGGTGCCGTTGCCGGGCGAGGCACAGGTCAGCGTTTCGGTGCGGGCGCGCTCGACCAGATCGGCGACGGTGCGCACCGGATGGTCGGGATAGGTCACGAGGACGAACGGGAAATCCGTCAGCATGCTGATCAGCGAATAGTCTTCGACCGGCTTGTAGGGGAGGCGTTTGTAGATTGCTGCCGCAATCGCGTGGCCGCCGGGAAGGATGCCGAGCGTGTAGCCATCGGGCGCTGCGCGGGCGAGAAGGCCCGCCGCCGTGGTTCCGCCTGCGCCGGGTTTGGGATCGACGACGATCTGCTGGTTGAGCCGTGCTCCCAGCCGTTCCGCGACCAGCCGTCCCACCACGTCGGCGTTACCGCCGGCGCCAAAACCGTGCATCAGCGTGATCGGACGGTTCGGCCAGGATGCGGTCTGCTGTGGCGCCGTCTCCGCGACCGCCGGAACCGCGGCAAAGGCCGACAATCCGGCCAAAGCCGCGCGGCGGCTTATTTTCTTGTTCATTGAATCTCTCCCTAAGCCCCACGCGCAGCATGGGGCGGGATCATGCTCAAGGCAATCGGGTGCAACGTCTCAGCGCGCGGGGATGAACGTCGGCCCGACGTTGCGCACGGAGCGCTTGGGATCGGGCTTGTCCGGCGTATCGTCGACGCCCGGGGTGGTGGGTGCCATGGGCTGTGCTGCGACCGGGGTCGGCGTGGTTGGAGCAGGGCGCCCGGTTTTTGGATCGACGCGGGTGTTGGCGCGCTGCGGTTCTTGACGGATCGGCTTGCCCTGTGCATCGAAACGCGGCTGCGACAATTGCCGCGCGCGCTCCGGCGTCACCACGACGTCGCCGCTTTCCACCTGATCCTCGATGCCTTTCAGCGCCTGCGACCACGTCTGTCCCGCTGCCTTGCAGGCGCAGGCGTTGTCGAAGGCCTGTCGGTATTTGAACGCGGTCGGCAGCGCCGTGTAGGGCTGCTGCGTCACGGTGTTGGTGGCCTGATTGATGTCTTCGCCGTTGCGATGCGCATAAAGCTGCGCTTCCGCGGCGGGGCACGATTGCTGGCAAGCGCGGGCGTCGTCGGCGAACTTGGATGGATTTGAGGCGTAAGAGATCGGGTAGAAGAAGCCGTCGCACATGCGAACGCACACGGTCTTGTACGTGCCGCCGGGAACCGGCGTGCTCGGCCCGTCGGCAGCGCCCGGCTGAAAGACGCTGGAGTTCGCACCGAACAGCGTCTCGAACAGGCCGCCGCGGGCCGGCTGGGCCGCGGGTTGCGCGGCCGCGCTGCGATACTGCGGGCCGCAATCGTTCTGCGACAGGGCCGTGAGGATTGCGCGGCGCTGCGCTTCACGCTCCGGGCTAGGGCCGGTGGATTGCAGACGCGACAGCTCCTGCTGGGTGCGGTCGATGGCGTCGCGGTTGGCCTGAACCTGCGAGTTGAGCGCGCTGCATTGTGGGCCCTGGAACAGGAAGAAGCCACCCTCGCATCCGGCGCGGCGGACCTCGGTGACCTTGCGATCGAGATCGTTCTGCTGCCGGTTGAGCTGATCTTCGAGTTGCTTCACCCGGCCGGGATCACCGCCACCACCGCGATCGAACGCTCCGAGCTGCGCCTCAAGGCGCGAGCAGGCCGGGTTCTGTCCGGGCTGTTGCTGCTGCTGCGGAGCAGCTTGCTGGGGAATCGGCTGCGGCGGGAGCGGCTGTTGGGCCTGCGCTGGCGCTGCAATGAACAGGGCAGGCACGAGGAGCGGCGCGAGCCTGCGGCGAAGCGTCGAAATCATCGTAGTTTTAAGCCTCTGATGAATGCGACGCGCGCGCCGATCGCCGGACCATGCCGTCCGACCATGACCAAAGTGTGAGCATTGGTAACGGGGTCCGTCAAGCTTCCGGGGCTGCGGCCTTTTCTGGTCCCAGTCCCGTTGGCGGACCGGGCCGCCGGGATTCGGCGCGGAGATTCCACAGCACGCCGCACACGATCAGTCCGGCGCCGAGGAACACGAACACGTCGAGCGATTCGTTGTAGAAGAAATAGCCCACCACGGCGATCAGCGGAATGCGCAGGAAATCGATGGGCACTACCACCGATGCGTCGCCCGAACGGAAAGCATTGGTGAGGCAGTAGTGCGAGGTGAGGCCGCTGCCTCCGAGGGCTACCATTGGAATGATGTCGGCCCAGCCGAGCTTCATGACGAACAGGGCGTCGCCGCCCATCAAGAACACCGGCACCAGCAGCGCGACGGGAAACTGCAGCGCATTCATCCAGAAGATGATCGTGAATGTGCTCACGTCGGAGGTGAGCTGCTTGGTCGCGATCAGAGACAGCGCGAACGCAAAGGCCGCCAGAAGAACGAGCAGGGCGGCGGGCTGAAAGCTTGCGAGGCCGGGCCGCACGATAATCAGCACGCCGAGGAAACCGACGACGACGCTGCCGACGCGGCTGACCGACAGTTTTTCGCCCAGCATCGGAACCGCGAGAAGCGCAACCCACATCGGCATCGTGAATTCGAGGGCGAAGACCGTGGCGAGCGGCAGCAGCGTGATCGCCACCACCCACACGTATTGACCCAGAAGATGCGTCGAATTGCGCCAGATGTGCATCGGCATCCGCCGGGTCGACACTTCGTGCCGCAGCGACGGCATGGCGAGCATCAGCAGCACCATGAAGAACAGCCCGAAGCCCGAGCGGACCGACAGGATTTCGAACGTCGTGAGATGCTTGGAAAGTGCGCGCACGGCGACCGCGCTGATCGAGAACGAGACCAGCGCGCCGGTCATCCAAAGTACGACACGGCCGAGGTGATGCGAGGCCACGATGCGGTTTGCTCTTTGAGTGAGAGGGAGATGAGCGGCGAGCTGCCGCTATTCGGCGTCAGGCTGATTTTCCGGCCGCGCTTTGTCGAAGGCCGGAATCTTCAGCAGCGCGGCGTCTGCCGCGACAATCTTCGGGAACTTGTCGAGCGCAACCTTGAGCCGGCGCGCATTGGCCACCTGCGGCACCAGATAGACATCCGCGAGAGTGACCTCGCTACCGAAGCAATAGGGGCCACTGCCCATCATGGCTTCAAGTGCGGTGAAGCCTTCGACGATCCAATGGTGATACCACGCGTCGATCGCGGGCTGCTCTTGCTTCATCTCGCGTTTGAGATACTGCAGCGGCGCCAGGTTGTTCAGCGGGTGGATGTCGCAGCCGATCACGGCGGCGAAGGCGCGGATTTTGGCGCGCGCGACCGGATTGGACGGCAGAAGGGCGGGCTTCGGATAGACCTCTTCGAGGTATTCGATGATCGCAGGCGACTGGATCAGCGTCTCGCCGTCGTCGAGCACCAGGGTGGGCACACGCCGCTGCGGATTGACTGCGCGGTACTCCGCCGAGTGCTGCTTGCCGCCGTCCTTGGTCAGATGAATTGGAATAAGATCGGGCGATAAGCCCTTGAGATTGAGCGCAATCCGCAGCCGGTAGGCCGCCGACGAGCGGAAATAGCCATAGTACTTCATTGCCAGGTTCCCGGAGCTCGCGTGGGCGAGCGGCGGGATACTAGCCTCCGCGGGCCACCTTTGCGAACTCCGCGGTGAGCCCTGCAGAGCGCTCCGTCAGACTTTGCATGGCTCGCTCGAAGGCCGGCCGGTCGGCGGGGGCAATCGCGTCCTCAAGCCGTTTGGCGAAATCGAGCGCGATCGGCGTGAGGTCGTCATAGATCTGACGGCCGGCGGGCGTCAGCGACAGGAAGGACTCGCGCAGGTCCGCGCGGTTTGTCCGCCGCATGACCATCTTGCGCTTTTCGAGCAGGGCCACGGCGCGGGAGACCTTGGTCTTGTGCATGTGGCTGTGCCCACCGACCGACTTGCCGGTCATGGTGCCGAATTCGCCCAATGTCACCAGAACCCGCCACTCGGGAACCCCGATGCCGTAGCGCTCCGCATAGATGCGCGACAGGGCCTGTGAGACCACGCTCGCCACCACGTTGATGCGGTAGGGCAGGAACTGTTCTAACTTCAGCGGAGCAGCGTCGACACGGTCGAGAACCGTGACGTCCGCGCCAATGTTGGCCGGTTCGATATTCATGAGGTTCTTTGCTCCCGTCCCCCCTCGGGCCTGAGCACCGCGCTGTTGTTGCTTTGCGCGGCGCGGGAAGGTTGGCGAAAGTTTCGACCGGGCGCAACGAAGGAAAAACCTGACATGACGCGAGGTTAAACGCAGTATTCTGTCGATTGTCGAACGTGTTACCGTTTGTTTCTGATGTAACTAGAACGCCTAAAAACAACTGTCATACGGGGTTAGGGGAAACCGATGGCCGTCAAATACATGTCGGGCTTTGGCAACAGCTTCGAGACCGAAGCGCTGCCCGGCGCGCTGCCGGTGGGACGGAATTCGCCGCAGAAAGTGAACTATGGGCTCTATGCCGAGCAGTTGTCGGGTTCTCCGTTCACGGCACCGCAATCCACCAACCAGCGCACCTGGCTTTACCGCATTCGCGCGACGGTCCGGCACACGGGACGGTTCGAGAAGATTGACTCCGGACTTCTTCGCACGGCGCCTGCGCGCGAGGACACCGATCTCCCCATCGGACAATTGCGCTGGTCGCCGACGCCGATACCCAAACAGCAGCTTACCTTCGTCACGGGCCTGTCCACGATAACAACTGCCGGCGACGCTGAAGCCCAAACTGGAATGGCGGCGCATACACTGATTGTCACCAAGTCGATGGAGCGCGAGCACTTCTTCAATGCCGACGGCGAGATGCTGATCGTCGCGCAGGAGAACAAGCTTCGCTTCGTCACCGAGTTCGGCGTGATCGAGATCGAACCCGGCGAGATCTGCGTAATCCCGCGCGGCGTCATTTTCCGTTGTGAACTGATCAACGGGCCGGCGCGAGGCTACGTTTGTGAGAACTACGGCGGCGCGTTCCAGTTGCCGGACCGCGGACCGATCGGCGCGAATTGCCTGGCCAACGCGCGCGACTTCCTGGCGCCGGTTGCAGCCTACGAGGACATCGAGAAGCCCTGCACGCTCTTTGTGAAGTGGGGCGGGGAGATGTTCCGCACCAAGCTGCCGCATTCGCCGATCGACGTCGTCGGCTGGCATGGCAACTACTACCCATACAAATACGATCTGCGGCGTTTCTCGCCGGTCGGCGCGCTGCTCTACGACCATCCTGATCCGTCAATCTACACGGTGATTACCGCGCCGTCGGAGACGCCCGGTACGGCGAACATCGATTTCGTGATCTTCCCGGAGCGCTGGGCCGTCGCGGAGAACACGTTCCGGCCACCCTGGTATCACCGCAACCTGATGTCGGAGTTCATGGGCCTGGTGTATGGCGTTTACGACGCCAAGCCCGAGGGTTTCGTGCCCGGCGGCATGAGTTTGCACAACCAGATGCTGCCGCATGGCCCTGACGCTGACGCCTTCGAGCATGCCAGCAACACCGAACTGAAACCCGTGAAGCTCACCAACACGCTCGCTTTCATGTTCGAGTCCCGCTTTCGCCAGCGCGTCACAAGATATGCGGCCGAACTGCCGACCCGTCAGGACGACTACATCGATTGCTGGAAGGGGTTGAAGAAGCATTTCAACCCGCGGCAGCGCGATCCGAACAAGCCACCAAAGGCAGCAAGCAAGAGCGGGAAAAAGCGGAAGTAGCTTTGGGATGCTATGGAGCATCCAACACGCTCGCGGTCGGGAGGACACTGAATGAAGCTGGCATCGTTGAAGGGCGGCCGCGATGGCCGCCTGATCGTGGTTTCGCGCGATCTGACGCGCTACGCCGACGCCTCCGCCGTTTCTCCGACGCTGCGCGACGCAGTGGAGAACTGGGACGCCGCCGCTCCGCGCCTCCAGGAGATCGCCGACGCGCTTGAAGCGAACCGCATCGCGCACATGCCTTTCGATCCGAAGAAATGCGCAAGCCCGCTGCCGCGCAGCTTTGGCTGGGCGGATGGTTCAGCCTACGTCAATCACGTCGCGCTGGTGCGCAAGGCGCGAGGAGCCGAGATGCCTTCGGCATTCTGGACCGATCCGCTGATGTACCGTGGTGCATCCGACGAGTTCGTCGCGCCCTGCGATGACATCCGTGCCGCGGACACCGCCTGGGGCATCGATCTGGAAGCAGAGGTCGCCGTGGTCGTCTCGGACGTGCCGCAGGGCACGACGCCGGAGCAGGCCGCGCCGCTGATCAAGCTGGTGATGATCCTGAACGACGTCAGCCTGCGAAATCTGATCGCAGCCGAAATCGCCAAGGGGTTCGGCTTCGTTCAGAGCAAGGGGCAGACGGCCTTCTCGCCGGTTGCGGTCACGCTGGATGAACTCGGCGCCGCGTTCGACGGCAAGAAAGTACATCTGCCTCTGCTCAGCGAAGTGAACGGAAAGCTGTTCGGACGCCCGAATGCCGGCATCGACATGACGTTTGATTTCCCGACGCTGGTGTCTCACGCTGTGAAGACACGCCCGCTGAAAGCGGGGGCTATCATTGGCTCCGGCACGATCTCCAACCGGGACGCCGACGGTGGCCCGGGCAAGCCCATCGATCAGGGCGGCGTCGGTTATTCCTGCATTGCGGAAATACGCACGGTCGAAACCATCGTGCATGGCGCGCCGAAAACGCCGTATCTCAACTTCGGCGACCGCATCCGCATTGAGATGAAGGATGCGAACGGCCAGTCGATCTTCGGCGCGATCGAGCAGAAGGTCGTGAAAGTCTAGCTTGAAGGTCCAGTGGGCATCGCCCACCGCTGGCGCGTGATAAGCCGTGTGTTAGCCTGATCCCCGTGAGACCGCCGATCAATGAGCGGTCCGCTTAGGGGGATACGTCATGGCTCGGTATTACGTTCCGGCCTGCGGCCGGATTTACGACAGTCTCAGTGTTTACATGCTGCCGATGCTGCGCGTCGTGCTCGGGGCAATCCTGATCCCGCACGGCTGCCAGAAACTGTTTGGCTGGTTTGGCGGCATGGGCTTCGAACGCTTCTCCGGGCTGTTCGATCAACTGGGCTACAAGCCCGGCGCGCTGTGGGTTGCAGTGGTCGCGCTTACTGAACTTGTCGGCGGCATCATGCTGATACTCGGCTTGTTCACGCGTGTTGCTGCCGCAGGCGTGGTGATCTTTATGATCAACGCGGTGTGGTTCACCTCGGCCAAGGGCTTTTTCTGGACCGCGGGTGGCTCCGAGTTCTCGATCCTGATCCTCGCAGTCGCGCTGGTGTTTCTCGTGCGTGGCGGCGGCGAGTATTCAATTGACTCGAAGATGATCAAGGAACTCTGAGTGGTCCTGCCGTTCAGCTCGGCATCCGCAGCGAGTTCAGCATGTCGTTACATGCCTCGGCGCAAGCCGTACAGGCCTCGGCGCAGACGTGGCAGTGCCGATGCATCTCGGCGTGACGGGCGCATTCGGCGGCGCATGCGCGGCAGAATGCGATGCAGTTTGCCAGTTGGGCTTCGAGCAACTGGCGGTGGCCGGCCTTGTTGGCGCGCGACAGGATGCTGCCGGTCGCGTTGCAGACCGCGGCGCAATCGAGGTTGAGACGGATGCAGGGGACGAGGTGCGCGACGTCACGCTCGGACAGACACGCGTCGGCGCAGGCGGTGCAGGTCTCGACGCAACCGAAGCAGGCGTCGATGCAGCGGCTCATGGCGTCGGCATGAGCGGGCCGTTCGGGATGGGAGCGGAACATGGCGCGGACGGCGACGGCGGACATGGAACTTTCCTCCAATAAAATTTCTGTCCCCGCGCCCCGTCGATGAACACGGTCGCTCCCGATTGGTTCCGGATGTGACGGGATACCGTCGCGAGTTCCTCGCGGAACTGCGACGATTGCGAATCGAATTGACGGATTACTTTGCTGCTGCGGCGGCGTTGCCGACGGGCGGCGCGTCGAGGATCGCGCGCACCTTGCGAGCGAGTCCGTCCGCGCTGAACGGCTTGGTCAACAGTTCCACATCGGCATCGAGTCGGCCGTGGTGGATGATGGCGTTCCGCGTATATCCGGTGGCGAAGAGCACCTTCAGATCCGGCCTGCGCCGCCTTGCTTCGTCGGCGAGCTGCCGTCCGTTCATGCCGTTCGGCAGGATCACGTCCGTGAACAGCATCTGGATCTGCGGCGTGTCGTCGAGCAGCTTCAGCGCGATCGCGCCCTCCGGCGCGGTGTGCACCGTGTAGCCGAGATCGCGCAGCGTCTCCGACGCGAAGCGTTTGACCTCTTCGTCGTCCTCGACGAGCAGGATCGTCTCGTTGCCGCCCTTCGGGCGTTCCTTCGAAGGAGTACGATCCTGGTCCGTCCAGTCCGGCAGGTCGCGTTGCTCGGCGAGGCGAGGGAAGTAGAGCTTGATCGTCGTGCCTTCGCCGACTTCGCTGTAAATCTTGATGTGCCCGCCCGATTGCTTGGCAAAGCCGTAGACCATCGACAAACCAAGCCCGGTTCCCATGCCGGTCGGCTTGGTGGTGAAGAACGGCTCGAACGCCTTTTCCATGGTCTCGCGGCTCATGCCGGTGCCGGTATCGCTCACCGCGATCATGACGTACTGGCCATGCACGACCTCGCCGCCGTGGGCTGCCGTGTAGGCTTCGTCGAGATAGGAGTTCGACGTTTCGATCGTGAGCCGTCCGCCGTCGGGCATGGCGTCGCGCGCGTTGACCGCGAGATTGATAACCGCGTTTTCCAGCTGGTTGGGATCGATGGCGATCCGCCACAGTCCACCGGCCAGCACCGTTTCGATGGAAATGGTTTCGCCGATGGTGCGGCGAAGGAGTTCCGACATTCCATGGACCAGGCGGTTGGTGTCGACCGCCTTCACCTCGAGCGGATGCTGGCGGGAGAACGCGAGTAGCCGCTGCACGAGCGTCGCCGCGCGCTCTGAGCCTTGCCGTGCGGCTTGCAGGGAGCGCTGGACGCGCGGATTGTCGCCGCCGATCCGCTGCAACGCAATGTCGATGTTGCCGAGGATGATGGTCAGCATGTTGTTGAAGTCGTGCGCGATGCCGCCGGAGAGGCGGCCCACGGCCTCCATCTTCTGCGATTGGCGAAGCGCCATCTCGGTCGCTTCGCGGCGCGTGATCTCCTCCTGCAAGCGCTGGGTACGGCGCAGCGCCATGATGCTGAGGCCGAACATTGCGAGGGTCGCCGGAACGCCGAAAATCAGGTGGCGGCTCATGGCCGTCAACCAATCCGAGACAACGGCGTTTTTGGAGAATGACGTAGAGACCAGCACGTCGTACTTGGGCAGTTTGCGATAGGCGAACGTCCGCTCGATGCCGTCAAATGCAGAGCGGCTGTTCACAAAGCCGAACGTCGGATTGGCGCGAACCGTTCGAAGATAGGAGCCGTTGGGCGCAAGCTTGGTGGGAGCGTTCGGCACCGCAGGATAGCGCACGAGCACGGCGCCATCGGTTCGCACCAGCGAAGCGCTGTTGTTCTCGCTTTCGGGCAGCGATGCGTAGTAGTTGAAGAAGTACTCAGGCGCGATCGAGACGATGGTGATGCCGGCAAAGGTTCCGTTGATCTCGCGGCGGCGGCTGATCACGAAGAACGTCTGCTTGCCGACGCGGCCGTCGAGGACTTCGCTGATGTAGGTATGGGGGCCGTCAGCAGCGCGGTGGACCTTGAAGTAATCGCGGTCTGACAGATCAACCGGGGGCATCGGGAAGACCGAGCCGGACACGACCCCATGGCCCTCGGCGTCGACTACCCAGAGGTCGCGGAGCTGCTGCAGGCTGGTGGCGATGGTCTTGAGTTTGTTGTGATAGGCCGCTTCGTCCTTGCGGATCTCGTCGTTTGGCGTATTGCCCAGCAACTCGTCGAGATAGATCGCGCTGAGCTCGAACGTCTCGAAAACCTTGATCGCGTGTTCGGTGACGCGATTGAGATTGCGCACCAGGCGGTCGCGCGCATCCGCGAAGTGCTGGTCGTAGGAGATGAACGCTGCAATCGCGAAGGCAATGACGGGCAGAACGAGTGAGGCGACTGCCAGCAGGCGCAACGGCCGTTCGGCGCTGTCCTGCCGGAGGGCAGGGTTCCGGGTCAGGCCGGTCGCTTGGGTGATGGAGCGAAACAGTCGCCGCATAAAAGGTCCGAATCCGCCAGATCGGCGACGGACACGAACCTACGGAAATGCCCCGTTGAACTCAAACCGCAAAAACGAATAACAGATGGAGCCCGCGAGCGAGTTCCATCGGCAAAATTGAGAAATCGCGGGTCTTAGCGCGTGCAGACGATGGCGACGTACTCGTCGCAGCCGTTGCCGCGGCAAGCCGTTGGGCCTGTCGGGACTGCGCCGGTGATGTCGTCCTTGTCGACCTTGCTGTACGACACCGCCTGCGCGAACTCGCGCGACTTGCAATAGGCGGTGGCGGCCGCCGCGCCGCAATGGGCGCCGGAGGCGAGGCAACGGTCGACGCCATAACCGTCGGCGTTGTTGGCGATGATGAAAATGCGGCGCTCCGAAGCCTGGCCGGAGGACGCGCACACGAGCATGGCAAAGGCAGCGGTTGCGAGCAGGGCACGCATGGGATGACTCGTGGTTCGAGGGCGCGGATTGCGCCCTTAATTCCTAAGAATGCGAGTGAAATCGTTAAGGGTTCGTTAACCCGATTGAATAAACAGAAGCCATCAAAGCTTGGTTGGGCTGTGGATACAGACCGTTTTTCGCTCTTGAATCAGGGTCTTGACGCGAAGGCCGGGGTTGGACCATTGTGCCGCCATGTTCGGCCTTAACCACATCTGCGGCATTTGCCGGAAGATTATTCGCTAGCTCATCGCTGGCGCGGCCGTCTTTTCTCAAGTTTGAGACGAAGTGACGCCCGGCCAGCCAGGCTCAGGGACGCCCATGGAATTGCGACTTTACGATACTCTGACGCGCGAGAAGCGGCTGTTTCAGCCGATCGATGCCAAGAACGTGCGCATGTACGTGTGCGGGCCGACGGTCTACGACTTCGCCCACATCGGCAACGCACGGCCGGTCATCGTCTTCGACGTGTTGTTTCGGCTGCTGCGCCATCTCTATGGCGACCGGCATGTCGCTTACGTCCGCAACATCACGGACGTGGACGACAAGATCAACGCGCGCGCCGCCGAGCGCAACATCGACATCCGGCAGCTCACCGAAGAGACCTACGCGAACTTCAAGGCTGACGTGACGGCGCTGGGCTGCCTGCCGCCGACCGTTGAGCCGCGCGCGACCGAGCACATCGAGGAGATGAAGGCGATCATCGAGCGCCTGATCGCATCGGGTCACGCTTATGCGGCGGAGGAGAACGTTCTATTCAGCGTTCCCTCGATGAAGAACTACGGCAAGCTTTCCAATCGTCCGCTCGACGAGATGATCGCGGGCGCGCGTGTCGACGTTGCGCCCTACAAGCGCGACGCAATGGACTTCGTGCTGTGGAAGCCGAGCAAGCCCGGCGAGCCGTCGTGGCCGTCGCCGGCCGGCATCAAGACGCAAGGGCGTCCGGGCTGGCACATCGAATGCTCCGCGATGTCGTGGAAGCATCTTGGCGAGACCTTCGACATTCACGGGGGCGGCATCGACCTCGTGTTTCCGCACCACGAGAACGAAATAGCGCAATCGTGCTGCGCCTTCAACGAGAAGGTGATGGCGAATTTCTGGATGCACAACGGCTTCCTGCAGGTCGAAGGCGAGAAGATGTCGAAGTCGCTCGGCAATTTCGTCATCATCCGCGACGTGCTGAACGACTGGCCGGGCGACGTCGCGCGTCTCGCGATGCTGTCGAGTCATTACCGCCAGCCGATCAACTGGACGCTCAAGAACCTTGAAGAGGCCGAGAAGGCGCTTGGCAGCTTCTACGATGCAGCTTCCGCCGAGGCCGATCCGCGCCCGGCGCCGGATGTGCTCGAAGCCTTGTGCGATGACCTGAACACGCCGCAGGCGATCGCGGCGATGCACGGCCTCAAGAACGCCGCCGGACGCAAGGCGCTGGCTGGCACGCTCGCTTTCTTCGGATTCCGTCCGGACGAACTGAAAGAGTGGCGGGCCAAGCATGCGCCCGAGCCGTCGATCCCGGCAGCCGAGATCGAAAGCAGGATCGCTGCGCGCAACGCCGCGCGCCAGAGCAAGAATTTCGCCGAGTCCGACCGCATCCGCGACGAGCTCACTTCGCTCGGCATCGTGCTGAAGGATTCCAAGGACGGCACCACCTGGGAGGTCGCGCGATGAGCGGATCGGCCAATCCGAAGACCGGGCTGCGTCCGTTCCTGCCGGCCGACACGCCGGTGGTGGTTGCGATCTTTCGAGCCAGCATCGAGGAGTTGACCGAGGACGACTACAATCCGGCGCAGCAGAAGGCCTGGGCTTCGGTTGCGGAAGACGAAGCGGCGTTCGGAGAAAGGCTCGGCAAGGAGCTGACGCTGATCGCAACCTTCGATGGTGCGCCAGTCGGGTTTGCGGCACTCGAGAACAACAACATCATCGACATGCTCTACGTCCATCCCGCAGCAACGGGCAGGGGCGTCGCGACATCGCTTTGCGATGCATTGGAAAAGCTCGCTGGCGCGCGCGGAACGACCGAGTTGAAGGTTCAGGCGAGTGACACTGCCCGCGACTTCTTTGCCCATCGCGGATTCGTCGCTCAGCAGCGCAGCACGCTGTCGGTGGGGAACGAATGGCTCGGCAGCACCCTGATGAAAAAGGCGCTGGCTGCGAAGGAGGCCGCGTCATGAGCCAAACCAAGGGCAAGGAGCGGCTCTATCTGTTCGACACAACGCTGCGCGACGGAGCGCAGACCAATGGCGTCGACTTCACGCTGACCGACAAGCTCGCGATCGCCGCGATGCTGGACGATCTCGGCATCGATTATGTCGAAGGCGGTTATCCTGGCGCCAATCCGACCGATACGCAGCTCTTTTCCGAAGATCGCAAGCTCAACACCACCTTCACCGCCTTCGGAATGACGCGCCGTCCTGGGCGCTCGGCGTCGAACGATCCGGGGCTGGCTGCGCTGCTTGAGGCCAAGGCCGACGCCATCTGTTTCGTCGCGAAGTCGTGGGACTACCATGTCCGCGTCGCGCTTGAGACGACCCTTGAGGAAAATCTCGCCTCGATCCGTGACAGCGTGAAAGCCGCCAAGGCCAAGGGCCGCGAGGTGATGCTCGATTGCGAGCATTTCTTCGACGGCTACAAAGCCAATCCGGAGTTCGCGCTCGCCTGCGCCAAGGCTGCCTATGACGAGGGCGCGCGCTGGGTCGTGCTCTGCGACACCAACGGTGGCTCGATGCCGAACGAGGTCGAAAAGATCGTCGGCGAGGTGGTCAAGGTCGTTCCCGGCGATCATGTCGGTATCCACGCCCACAACGACACCGAGCAGGCGGTGGCCAATTCGTTCGCGGCGGTGCGCGCCGGAGCGCGGCAGATTCAGGGCACGCTCAACGGTCTTGGCGAGCGTTGCGGCAACGCCAATCTTGTTTCGATGATCCCGACGCTGAAACTGAAGCCGGAGTTTGCCGATCGCTTCGAGATCGGCGTGTCGGGCGACAAGCTGAAAGCGCTGGCCCATGTTTCCCGCGCGCTCGACGAACGGTTGAACCGTGCGTCCAATCGCTACGCGCCTTACGTCGGTGAAAACGCGTTCGCGACCAAGGCCGGCATCCATGCGTCGGCGATCCTGAAGGATGCGGCGACCTACGAGCATGTGACGCCCGACACCGTCGGCAACAAGCGGAAGGTTCTGGTGTCCGAGCAGGCCGGCCGCTCCAACGTGCTGGCCGAACTGGAGCGTATCGGTCTCAAGGTCGACAAGGACGATCCGCGCATCGGCCGTCTTCTTGAGGACGTGAAGGAGCGCGAGACCATCGGCTACGCCTACGAGACAGCGGACGCGTCGTTCGAGCTTCTCGCGCGCCGTGCGCTCGGCTCCGTGCCGCGCTTCTTCGATGTCAGCTATTTCGACGTGAAGGTCGAGCAGCGGCGCAACTTTCCAGCACAGTGGGATCCGAAGCTTGGAATTCACGTGACTTGAAGTCGCGGC
>JADMIO010806498.1_pt1 | contig 42168 bp, 44 predicted proteins | sample 8958161 | NCBI WGS metagenome assembly JADMIO01 (sample SAMN16585339, study PRJNA669376) | soil metagenome | isolation source: Crop rotation soil | place: USA: Cullars Rotation, Alabama | collected 2011 | reverse complement strand
GGCCGCGACTTCAAGTCACGTGAATTCCAAGCTTCGGATCCCACTGTGCTGGAAAGCCGAAGCCACGATGATAACATCGTCGCGCTCCAGAATCGCCCGCGTCGCCGAATGGCGCATGCGGTCGATCTCTTCGTTCACCGACGAATCTTTTTCGATATAGGTGTCGGTGCGCGGGATATAGGCTTCCGGCTGGTAGTAATCGTAATAGCTGACGAAATACTCGACCGCATTCTCCGGGAAGAAGGTCTTGAACTCGCTGTACAGCTGCGCCGCCAACGTCTTGTTGGGCGCCAGGATCAGGGCCGGCCGTTGGGTCGCCTCGATCACCTTGGCCATGGTGAAAGTCTTGCCCGAGCCGGTGACGCCCAGCAGCACCTGGTCGCGCTCATTGGCCCGCACGCCCGCCACCAGCTCGGCAATGGCGGTGGGCTGGTCGCCGGCCGGCTTGTACTCGCTGACCAGCTTGAATTTCCTGCCGCCTTCGGATTTTTCCGGCCGGGCCGGTCGGTGGGGCACAAAGCTGCTGATCGGCACCGTCTCATAGGCCGGGTCGATGGCCGAATTGCCTTCCAGCCGGAAAACCGACAGCGAATCCACCGCCGCCTGGTACTTGGCGGCGGCGTCCTGCAGTCCGGGCTTGGCGGTGGCGCGCGGCTTTTTGCTGCGGGGAACCATGCCGTTATTGTGGGCCATGGCCCTAATATAGGGCGCGTTCCGGATTTGTGCAGGGTATTTGCCCAGATTCCGGCCTGATTGGCCACTAGGAACCCTGTTCAAGGGGAGAATCGCATGCATCAACGCAATCTGTTCGAAACGGTCCTGGAACAGACCCTGTTCAAGTCCCGCTGGCTGCTGGCGCCCTTCTATCTGGGGATGGTGGCGTCGTTGGTCATGCTCCTGGCCGCCTTTGTGGCCGAACTGATCCATGCCTTTCCCCAGGCCATGAACCTTGCCGATGTCGATCCCGAAAAGGTGATCCTGGCGGTCTTGGGCATGATCGATCTGTCGCTGGCAGGCAATCTGGTGGTGATCGTGATTTTTTCGGGCTACGAGAATTTCGTCTCCAAGATCAACACCGAGAATGCCGAGGACCGTCCCAGTTGGATGGGGACATTGGATTTCTCCGGCCTCAAGATGAAGCTGATCGGCAGCATCGTGGCGATCTCCGCCATTTCCCTGTTGCGCGCCTTCATGACCTTGACCGAGGCAGGCACGCCGCTGGATGAACCGCGGCTACGCTGGATGCTGATCCTGCATCTGGCCTTTGTGATTTCGGGCCTGCTGTTCGCCTCGATGGATTGGGTGGGGAATCGCGCTGAAAAGCCGAAGGAAGAGCATTAGGAGCTATGCATTCAAGTATATGATTGTCATGCCCGCGAAAGCGGGCACCCAACTTTTGGAGCCGCGTTTGGTAGAGGTTGGATTCCGGCTTGCGCGGGAATGACAAGTTTAGGGATGGCGATAAAAAAAGGCGCCGGAAGACCGGCGCCTTTTTCAATTCCAAAATTGGGCGGTTACGGCGTGATCGCGTCGGCGGTCGACTGCGCCGCCTTTTGCGCGGCGGCGAGATCGGTCGTGGTCAGCCCGGGGCCGGCCGCATCGGCAATGGATTGCAGCTTGGCCTTGGCGGCAGCGTCGGTGGAGTCGGGAATGGCGCCGGCGCCTGCCTTGCCGCAGGGATTGCCGGCGGCGGCGTCGAAGCCCTTGCCGTCCGGACCGACCAGGCAGTTCACCGCATGGTGCAGGTGCATCTGCACTGTTTTGAGGTCGGCCGCCTTGGCGGCCATGCCGGCATGGTTCTTGGCGATATTGAGTTCGGCAGCGGCGTCGGCGAACACTGGAGTGGCAACCAAGGTGGCGGCGGCCGCGAGCATGGCGATGTTCTTCATTGGGGGCGTTTCCTCTGTTGGATCATCAGAATTCGTAAGCCCGTTCCGGGTCCCCTCCAGGACCGGCCAGGCGGGGCAAGCCTACTCCTGAAATGCCAGCAGGTGATAGGGGTTGCAAGGCCCGAAAATGCCCCATTACCAGATGCTGGCCAGCCTGCGGCGCAGCCTTCGGGCTGCCGGACCGGTGGCGGGCACCGCGTTCATCTCCTTGTCTTCCCGGATCACCGAGCCATTGAAGGTCAGGCCGCCATAGGCCCCGGTGGCCGAGGTCCAGACCACGATGTCGCCGCCATGGGTGGTGGTGGCGCCTTCCGCCCCGGCCGACAGGGTGACCACGGTGAGCCCGGCGCCGGCGCCCAGCTTGACCTGGCCCTTTTCGATGCCGCGCAGCGCCCGCTGACTGTTGATGATGAAGACAAGCTCGGCCCGTTCCAGCCCCGCCTGCAGGCCGAAGCTGGCCGATCCCATCCCGTAAAAGCGCGGTTGGCTCCAGCCACGGCCGGTGCGGCGCAACAACACCCCATCGCCGCCTTCGGCGCCGAAGATGAAGCCGCCCTTCACCAGTCGCGGCACGATATAAACCGCTTCGGCGCCCTGCAGCATGGTGCGGGCCTGACCGAAGGCCGGATCGATGGTCAAATGGTGGACGGTCTCCGTGGCCTGGTCCAGCAGCCTTTCCCGGTCCGATTCCGTGTCCGCTTGCGCGAGATCGGCATAGCCGAGGCCGGCCAGGGCCGGAACGAGACAGACCAGGTTACGACGAGTCAATGTTGCGGGCATGGCGAAAATCCCTTTGGCCAGTGCTCGCATAACGCAAGAAAGCGCGAAAAGTTCCCCTCTCAGCGCCGGAAGGCGCGCGCCAGCACCAGGCCCGCGACAAAGCCCAGCAGGGCGGCGATCAGGGCGAACTTGACCACCAGCCCGATCACTTTCAGCACGATGAAGAGGATGCCGGCAAGAAGCAGTGCCGCAAGGATTTCGAAAAGTCGCATGCGCGTCTCCCGCCGGAAAGCGGCAGCAAATCGTCAGGCGGCGGTCATGTCAATCACAATGGGTTTCTTGATCAGCGAAGTTTCGCCCTTGAGCTTCTCGCCGAAACCCGAGGAGAAATCCTGGAAGATGGCGGCCAGTTCCTCACTGTCGATTTGCGCACTGCCCGGCGTGAAGCGATAACGCCAGAAACTGACAATGTGGGAGATGGCGCCCAGCTTCTCGCCCAGTTCCAGGAACATGTAGGGCGCGCTCAGCAAGAAGTCGCGGAATTTGCGTGGGCTTTGGTTTTCCACCAGGTCGCGAAAGGAGGCGTCGTACACCTCCAAGGCCTTGTTCACTTCAATGCCATTGTCGCGCGTCCGGTCGATGATGTTGCGGCGAGCCGATGCCAGATAGACTTTCTGTTCCGGGGTCTGGCCGCCCATGGGCTGGATGGCGTTGATGTCGCGCAGCACGCCCATCACATCGGGCCAGAATTTGCGCATCGACCATTTGTAATAGAGAAAGCCGCGCCAGCTGAACACGCCTTCGCGGAAATCGTTGCCGGTCAGGCCCAGGGTCAGGCGCAGCGGCTCCAGTTTCTCGTCGATCTGGTTGGACAGCATGGCCGAGACCAGGCGGTTGCCGGACTCGCCGCCGCCGCCGGCCAGCATCACCAGCTTGGACATTTCCTTGCGGACGAAGTCGTACATGCGCTCCTGGTCGCCTTCCGAGATGGCGAAATAGGTCGGCGACACTTCGATATTGTTGTTGCGCAGATGCTCGCGCAGCAGGAACGGGTCCAGCGACGGCACCGCGTTCAGCAGCCGCAGCACCCACAGGTCGCGGTCCAGCGCATCGCCGCTGTAATTGCCCGCCGAGCGCAGCATGTCGGCATAGCCGCGCTGGTCCACGAACAGCGAGCGGCCGCCCGCCCGCAGGTCGGAAAAATCGAAAGGAATGATGATCTTGGTCGCCACCGCCTTGGGACTGGGGAAGAGATAGGCCTCGTCGGCACGGACGCGGTGCTTGAGCAGGAAGGAGCGGTTGATCAGCGGCGAAAGGAAAAGCGGCTTTTCCAGATGTTCGGGATCGTCGGCATGGTCGGCGGCGATGCGATACAGGTTCAGGACGCGGCTGGTCGAAGCGCGGCCCAGGGCACTCAAGAAGCGAACGGAACGATCACTCGACACGGACCAGTTTCCCCCAACCCCGCAAAGACTGGCGCAATCACCCTTAAGATAGCTTTACGGACGGGGCGGACCGGTTGGCGAAAATGTTGTAGAATCGGGCCCGGTTTGGCGGGTTAACAAGCCATGAACTTCGACCGTTCGCTGCAGGCCCCTTATGGCATGGAGCTGCGCCTGTCCTGGCGCGTCTCGCGCCTGTTGGCGCCCAATCCTGGCCCGTTCACTTTCAAGGGCACGGGTGTCCATATGCTGGGCGTCGGCGCGCGGGTGATGGTGATCGATCCTGGCCCCGATATCCCGGCGCATATCGAAGCCTTGAAGACGGCGCTGGGATCGCGAAAGATCAGCCATATCCTCATCACCCACAGCCATCGCGACCATTCGCCCGCTGCCGCGGCCTTGAAAGAATGGAGCGACGCGAAGACTTATGGTCTCCCCCTCCGCCCTTCGCACCTAAGCGGTGCTACGGGGTTCGGTTCGCTTGGTCGCGAACCTCAACCCGCCGCCGATCGCTTCGCTGGCGGGGGAGGCGGGGCTGTGCTTGCCGCCGAGGAAGGCATGGTCGATGAAGCCCATGACCATGATTTCGTGCCCGATGTCATGGTTCATGACGGCATGCGCATCTATGGTGACGGCTTCGAACTGGAATGCGTGACGACGCCGGGCCACACCGCCAACCATGTCTGCTACTCTTTGCGGGAAGAACATGCGCTGTTCAGCGGCGACCATGTGATGGGCTGGTCTACCAGCGTGATCGCGCCGCCGGACGGCGATATGGGCGCCTATCTGGCCAGCCTGGAACGGCTGCAAGCGCGCGACGAGGTGATCTTCTATCCCACCCATGGTTCGCCCATCGCCAATCCCCAGGACTGGGTCGGCCAGCTGTTGAACCATCGCCGGATGCGGGAAGAGCAGATCCACACCGCGCTGACACGGCGCTCCCAGAGTGTCGCCGAATTGACAGAGGCGCTCTATCCCCAGATCGAGCCGGCCTTGCGCCGCGCCGCCGCGCAACAGACCCTGGCGCATCTGCACCTTTTGCAGTCGCGCGGCGAGGTCGTGCAGGACGAGGGCCGCTGGCGGTTATAGAACGCGCTCGATGGATATCAAAATCAAAGTGTCATGGCCCACCACCCCGGTCCGCGCGAAGCGCGGCCGGAGTGTAAACTCCGTGTGGGCCATCCAGTTGGGCTCGCGATCATTCTGAGAATGAAGCGCAGACTTCATCTGGATGGCCCGCAGTCGCGGGCCATGACTAATGTGAACTAAAGTCACATGACCCAAGTAATCCTTAGAATTTGAACGCGCGGAAAAAGGCCTTGAGCCGCGCCACATTGCGCCCGTGATCCGTTTCACCCTCCCGGCTTTCCGAGCGCAGGTCCACCCTTGTGCCCATGGGGCCCGCGGGCCGTACCCGGATCACGATGTCGGAGATGCGCCCGAACCAGAGGCTCTTGTCGGTGGCTTCGATGCGCAGATCTTTTTCGTTGGCGTCCACAATCGTCCAGCCCAACCGCTTGGCGATTTCGAAGCTGCGCCAGAAAATCTTCTGCGGTGACTGCAGGATCCCCGCATGCTGGTGGGTCAGCTGCGGATATTTGTCGTGAAAGGCATAAGCGACAGTGACCTGCTGTCCGCGATAGCGCGCATCGGGGCCGGAATAGGGGATGCGGCGGGTCCCGTCGAAGACGCGGGAATTGCCGGACGGCACCTTGGCCAGGGCCACGAATTGCGGCGGATCGCCGGGATCGGTGGTGGCGTCATGGATCGGCAGCATCGTGAAGCCGTAATAAACGTAGCTGAGCGGCGGATAGAGAAAGGCCAAAGCGCCGAAAAGCGCCGCCAGCCCCAGGGGTTTTCCCTCCCCGGAATTGCGCGCCAGGGCGGAACGCAGCCACAACAGCGCCACCGCCACCGCCACAAGCCCCAGCACAACTGCCGGAATCATCAGGGTGCTGCCGGCCGCATCCGTCAACAGGCCCGACCGCACGCCCAAAACCACGCCCGCCCCCAAAAGGACGGCCAGGACAAGGGCGGCAAAGGCCAGCCGCGCGGCTAAAAGCTGGAAACGCATGGGAGCAATCCGCAGATGTGATGACTTATGGCGTTTTATTCGGGACACCTTAGGGTAGATTTCTCCGCCCCGCGACAGAGAGAGAAAAGCATGTCTGCCTCCAATCCGGTCAATCCCGCACTCTCCAACACACAGTCCCGCGACATGGCGAGCCTGCTGCATCCTTTTACCAATCTCGTCACCTTGCGCCAGACCGGTCCCCTGGTTCTGGAGCGCGGCAAGGGCATCTTTGTCTATGACGGCAACGGCAAGGACTATCTCGAGGCCATGGGCGGGCTGTGGTGCACCGCCCTGGGCTGGGGCGAGGAAGAGCTGATCGACGCGGCGGTCGAGCAGATGCGCAAACTGCCTTTCGCTCATGTCTTTGGCGGCAAGAGCCATGAGCCCGCCATTGCGCTGGCCGAGAAGCTCAAGGAGATGTCGCCTTTCCCGGTGGGCAAGGTGTTTTTCGCCAATTCGGGCTCGGAAGCCAATGACAGCCAGATCAAGCTGATGTGGTACGCCTCCAATGCCCGCGGGCAAAAGGCGCGCAAGAAGATCATCGCCCGCGACCGCGCCTATCATGGCGTGACCCTGGCCAGCGCCAGCCTCACCGGCTTGGATGCCTTCCACAAGAGCTTCGACCTGCCTTTCAATTTCACGGTGCGGGCACAAGCCGCGCATTACTATCGCTTTGGCCTGCCGGGCGAGAGCGAGCAGGATTATTCGGCCCGGCTGGCTGCCGAACTCGACCAGACCATCCAGCGCGAAGGGCCCGACACCATCGCCGCCATGTTCGTGGAAGCGGTGATGGGGGCGGGCGGCGCCATGGTCCCGCCCAAGGGTTATTTCCAGGCAATCACGCCGGTGCTGGACAAATACGGCATCACCCTGGTGGACGATGAAGTGATCTGCGGCTTCGGCCGCACCGGCAATGCCTTCGGCTGCCAGACCTACAACTACCAGCCCGACTCCATGACCATCGCCAAGGCCCTGTCATCGGCCTATCTGCCCATCTCCGCCGTGCTGCTGTCGCCGGAACTGGTTGAGATCATCGAGGAAGAGGCGGTGCGCATCGGCGGGCTGTGGCACGCCTTCACCTACAGCGCCCATCCGGTATCGGCGGCGGTGGCGGTCAAGACCTTGGAGATCTACGAGCGCCGCGACACCTTCGGCCATGTCCGCAAGGTGGCGCCGCATTTCCAGGCGCGGCTTAAGGCGCTCAAGGATCATCCCCTGGTGGGCGATGCCAATGGCGTGGGGCTGATCGGCGCCATCGAAATGGTGGCCGACAAAAAGACCAAGCGCAATTTCGACGCGGCCAAGGGCCTGGGCATCAAATGCAGCCAGTTCTGCCAGCAGGAAGGCATCATCGTGCGGGCGCTGATCAATGACCGCATCGCGCTGTGCCCACCATTGGTGATCCGCGAAGCCGAGATCGACGAATTGTTCGAACGGTTCACGCGCGGGCTGGACCGGACTCTGGATTGGGCAAAGGCCGAGCAAATGGTGTAGCCTTCCCCGTCTCGAACAGGGGGTGGGAATGATCCGCAAAGCTGCACTGCTGCTGGCCTGCACCCTGTATGCACCGCATGCCCTGGCGCAGGAGACGCTCAGCGGACGCTACAGCCTCACGCTGACGGTGGGCGGCACGACCTTGTATGGCGCACTGGAGCTGGAGCAGAAAGGCGACAGCCTGACGGGTAAATACCGGGGCGACGATCTGACCGGCACGCGTCAGGGAAACCAGCTGACCTTTACCGCCCGCAACAAGGAGGGGGATCGCGCCGAGGTGCGCCTCACCCTCAAGGGCCGCACGCTCACCGGCAGCGAGACCCAGTTTGATGCCAGCAATCACGGCACGACCTGGTTGCAGATAGCCGTCGTCGCCGAGCCGGTCCAGATTCCAGCGTCCGCCACGCCCAGGCGTCACGAATTTTCCCCCACCGTTTTTCACCGCGCTTTTTCCGCCGAGAACAAGCCGGTGCTGACCATCGCGCCCGGAGACGTGGTGCATACCAGGACCGTGGATGCCGCCGGGGTGGATGAAAAGAATGTGGCGCGCTCGCTGGGCGGCAATCCCGAAACCGGTCCTTTCTATGTCGCCGGCGTGCTGCCGGGCGATACATTGGCCATTCATATCGTCAAGCTCAGCTTGAACCGGGATTGGGCAATCAGTGATGACTATCTGGTGCGCGATGCGGTCAATCCCGGGCTGGCCGTGATCATGAAAGACGCCGGCAAAACGATTCATTGGCACCTGGACCGCGCCAGGGGCATTGCGACGCCGGAAAAGCCGGATGTGCATCTGGGCAAGTATGCGGTGCCGTTGCGCCCCATGCTGGGCTGTGTCGCCGTGGCGCCCCCACCGGCTTTTGCCGCGCCCAACACGGGCGATTCGGGCTTTTATGGCGGCAATATGGATTTCAACGAAATCACCGAAGGCAGCACAGTCTATCTGCAGGCGCGCGTGCCGGGCGGCCTGGTCTATATCGGTGATGGCCATGCCGTGATGGGCGACGGCGAATTGAACGGCAACGGCTTGGAGACCTCGATGGACGTGGAATTCCGCGTCGAAGTCCTGACCAACCAGCCGACACCTTCGCCCCGGGTGGAGAATGAACGCCAGATCATGGCGCTGGGCTATGAGGGCTCGCTCAATGAGGCCCTGCGCACCGCCACTTCGAATATGCAACGCTGGCTGGCCAGCGACTATGCCCTCAATCCGTCAGAGGCTGCCCAGGTGATCGGCACGGCCGCCCACATTCGCGTCACCGAGGCTGCCGATCGCAATGCGGGCGTGGCGCTAATTCTCGACAAGGATGTCCTGAAGACTCTAACCAAGTAACAGAGTTAGGACGCCCGCAAAATCTGGTGTTCGAGATTCACACTGGGCCGGGCATAGATCAGCATCTCGCCGCTCCACACTTCCAGCTTCCGGGCGCTGGGCAGCTTCATGGCATGGGCGAGAATCTTCGCGCGCCGGTCGTCGTCGCAATCGGCTGTGAATTTGTAGGTGAGGGCGCCGCCCTCATCCAGGTAGCAGATTTCATATGCAGGCATGATTGGCTCCAAAATGCGATCCAAGTACCTACCCCGCTTGTCGTTGTTTTGCGCGAAGCCGGCGCGAATGTCGAATGACAATTGAGTTACAGCGCATCACGAATTGTCCCCGGCGACAAAGATTGTATGCAGTCCATTGACGCGGAGCTTTTGATGGCTACATGCGTTACCGGGAAACCGCTTCGCATTTCTGTCACAGGAGTTACCATGTCCGCCCCGTTCAAACTCGCGCCCCTGCCGTGGGACGAGGATGCCCTTGCCCCTATAATTTCCGCCAACACCATCTCGTTCCACTATCACAAGCATCACCAGGCCTATGTCGACACGCTGAACAAGCTGGTGCAGGGAACATCCTATGCCGACATGAAACTGGAACAGATCGTCCAGAAGACTGCCGGCGCTGCAGATGCGAAGGAAAAGCAGCTTTTCAACAATGCCGGGCAGGTGTGGAATCACGATTTCTATTGGCGCAGCCTCAGCCCCGCCAAGACCGAACCCAGCGGACAGCTGGACAGCGCCATCGCCGCGGCGTTTGGCAGCCGCGAAGACCTGATCGCGCAGCTGGCAGAGGCGGGCAAGACTCAGTTCGGCTCCGGCTGGGCCTGGCTGGTCAGCAAGAATGGCAAGCTGTCAATCGAGAAGACACCCAATGCCGAAACTCCCATGGCCAAGGGCATCAACTGCCTCCTGACGGTCGATGTCTGGGAGCATGCCTATTACCTCGACTACCAGAATGCCCGGCCCAAATATCTGGAAGCCGTCCTCGGCAAACTCCTCAACTGGGAATTTGCTTCCGAAAATCTGACCAAGGAAGATCACGCGGTGCGCGCAGCTGCTGAGTAGTTGCAGCTCCAGGATCTCGAGCCGCGCATTCCGCGCGGCGACCCACCGCTAGGGCCATAACCATCCTCCCCCTTAGCGTGCGAAAGCACGCCTAAGGGGGAGGTGGCCTCGACGGGCGCCGGCGCGAAGCGACGGCGTGATAGTCGAGGCCGGAGGGGGCTCAATCAAAAAAGCAGCGCGGTTTCTCGAATCCCACAGCTTCAGGCACTGCTCTCACAGTCCGCGCGGCCCCCCGCCATTCCCCGGATTCTGGTCCGGTATCGGCCCGCTGGGCACCGTGCCCGGCAAGGCTCCACCGCTATAGCCGCTGGAGCGGCAGGCATTCAGGCCGCGATTCCAGCCCACCCGATAGGCGCGGTTGCTTTGATACTGCTTGTCGTCGCGCACGATGGTGTCGTCATGGCGCTTGTCGGCATCCGGGGCCCAGCCGCTGTTGCAGCCGTCCTGGTAACCGGCGCGGTAATCCGGCGACTTGCGCAAGGCGCGCATCTGCTTGCTCTCGAACAGCCCGCAGCCCGCCAAAGGCAATATCAGGACAAGGGCAATCGCGCGCAGGATGGTTCGGGGCATGGCCGGGATGTTTTACCCGGCCCGCGCCTCTTACGCAAAAACTTGCATGCCGGCTAGACGGCCCTGATCTTGGCGGCGCGTTCCCGCTGGGCCTGTTCGATCTGCGCCTTCACGCCGGCCAGCCCCCGGACCAGTTCGGAATTGCTGTTGAGGTGAAACACAGAGAGCACGGGGCCGGCACAAGCTTGGCCGCAATCCGGACCGCGCCGCGAGAGACCGTTGGCGGACGCGCGGACAGTGGCGGGGGAGGAGGAGAGCACCGTGTCGACGCCAGGACGTCCCAGGCCGAATTCCCGTTCGTGTGGCGCCAGAAGCGACACCAGACCGATCCAGAATACCGCCCGGAAAATCATGTCATGCCCTTCTGTGTTCCACGGGTCGGAGAATTGCGCAGAGCGAGTTCCCGGCGGCTTAGAAGCATGCCTAAAATTGGAATTACCGACTGGCTGTCCCACCGGAGCACAAACGCTACGCTGCCGAAAACGTTTCGTCTTGATTCAAAATTTAATGAACTCCAGGAAGCGAGACGCGCGTTCCCAAACTCTCACCATGGCCGGGCTTGACCCGGCCATCCAACATCCAGATGGATGATAATGTCAGGAAGCGGCGGGCGCTGCCGCCGGCAACGTCACAGTCGCCCTGAAGCCTTCACCGAGCTGGCTATCCAACTCCAACCAGCCTCCGTGAAGCTCCGCAAACGACTTCACAACCGTCAGCCCCAGCCCAGCGCCCTTGGAATGTTCCGAAGCCTCGCCCCCACCGGCATGTTCGAACGGCTCCAGGATTCGCGCGAGGTCAGCCGGCGCCACGCCATTGCCGTCATCGGCCACCGTCAACGCGATGCCGCCTTGCACGGCCGCGGCCGAAAGCGTGATACGCTTGCCCATGCTGAAGGTGATGGCATTGTCCATCAGGCTGTGAATCATGGCGGTCAGCACCGCCTCGTCCGCATCCGCCATCAGGCCCACGGGGCAACTGTCGGCATCGATCTCGATGCCCCGGGCCGCGGCGCGGGGCAGGAAGGCATCGCGCGCCAGCCACAGCACCGCGCCGGCATCCACCGGCATGCGGCGCAAGTCATAACGCCCCGCCGAAATCTTGGTGAGGTCCATGATCTGGTTGATGATCTTCAGCAGGTTGGCCCCGCCCTGGTGAATCAGCCCGGCATATTCGCGGATCTGTCCCGGCTTGAGATTGTCCGCCAGCGCCGCCATCAGGTCTGAGAAACCCAGAATGGCATTCAACGGCGTTTTCAACTCATGGCCCATGGTCCGCAGCAGCGTGGTCTTGGCGCTGTGCACGCTGGCGCTGGCCTGGTCCAGCCGCGAAGCCAGGTCGGCAAGATAAGAGCTCTGCTTTTCCGCCTGGGCGCGGCTGTCCGCCAAGGCATTTTCCTGCTCCAGCAGCGCGGTCTCGGCGCGGACCTTGTCGGTGATGTCGGTGAACACCATGATGCGGCCGCCATCGGGGCCGGCGCGGTCGCGCACCAGATAGGCTTCCCCGGTATTGGTGCGCAAGGTGATGGCGCCCGCCGGCGCGCGATGCTTTTCCAGCCGCCGTTCCAGCCATATTTCAGGGCTCTCGTCCAAAATCATGCGGCCGCTATAGGCGACGGTGGCGCAGATTTCCGGAAAGGTCCTGCCGATCAATTCATCCAACAGTTTCACGCCGCATAGATGCGCATACAGGTCGTTCGCCAAAATCAACCGGTCGTCGGCATCGTAAAAGGCAAAGGCCTCCGCCGACAGCGCCACCGCTTCCTGCAGCCGCATCAGCTGGGCGCGGGCGGCGGTGACGTCGGTCCAAAGCAAAATGGTGCGGCCGCTCGCGTCGCGGCGGGCCTTGATCTCCACCACGCGATGGTCGCGCAGCGCCACGTCGCGCGGCGCATATTCGTCGTCCTTGAGCTGGCGCACGCGCTGGGCGATGAACGACTTGCTGCCACCCGCCAAAGCGCTGGGCGCGATCTCGCCGCCTTCGATTTCCAGGCGGACAAGCTCTTCATAGCTTTTGCCCACCAGCGTCTCGCGCGGCGGAAACGAGCGGAAGAGATAATTCAGATGGGCATTGGCATAAAGCAGCCGGCCCGTGCTGTCGAAGATGGTGATGGCGGTGCGCAGATTGTCCAGCGCGCCCAGCAGTTCTGCCGGCTCCTCGCGATTATGCTCGCGGCTGACATGCGCCCTTACGGCCCCGGCCATGTTGTTATGTGCCTCTCCCCACATGCCGATCATGCACAGGGCATGTTGCGGATTGGTTAGGAGCAGGCAACGCGCCTTAATTGCTAACGAAAAGTAAATAACGGCAAAAGCTGTGAAGAACTGAACGCTGTCCGAATCGCATAAGCTTTCGTTAAGGCTAAACCGCCAGACTGCGCCTCCTGTCAGCACCGCGGCGGCTTCATGATGGTTCAGGCGAACAGTGTTTCGGACGGGGGCGCCAGTCCCCGGGCCCAGCGCCGCCGCTTTGTGCGGATGCAGCTGGCCAAGGCCGGGCTGGGAGCCTTGCTGGGCCTGGCTTTTTTCCTGGTGATCGGCACGCCGGATGGCGCGGAACTGGTCGCCCTGAGCGGATTTTTGATTCCCGCCTGCCTGGGTCTTTTGGCCCTGGCGCCGATTCCCCTGGCCGTCCTGGAACAGATCGGCCTGGCCAGTTTCGCCGCCCTGATCGGCTATCTGGCGATTCTCACCGGCGGCGTGGTGTCGCCTTTGGTGGTCTGGCTGGTGCTGGTCCCTGCCGAAGCTGCGCTCACCGGCGGCCGGCAGGCGGTGCTGCGCGCCGGGCTGCTCGCGGGCGTGGCCTTCCTGGGAGTCGTCGCGACCGAGGCTATGGGCTTTCTCCCCGTCTCGCGCCTGACTATGCCTCTCTGGCAGGTCTATGCCTGCTCGGTGGTGGCCGCCTTGGTCCAGGCCATGTTGATCGCGGTGGCCGCGCAAGACCGCCAGCGCGCCGCCGATGCCGCCGCCGCCCAAGGCGCGGCCATGTATCGCTTCCTGGCCGACAATGCCATGGACCTGATCACCCGCCATTCCTCCGACGGCCGCATCCGCTTCGCCAGTCCCGCGACCTTGACCTTGCTGGGACGCTCGCCGGACGAACTGTCGGGCGCGGCGATGCAGAGCCTGGTGCATCCCGAAGACCTGGATGCGGTGCAATCGGCCTTGATGGAATCCAGCTATAACGGCCGCGCCGGCTCGGCCGAGCTGCGCCTGCGCCATCGCGACGGCCATTTCGTCTGGGCTGAAATCCGCTGCCGGCCCGCCCAGGTCGGGCTTGGCGAGCCGGCCGACATCGTGGCAGTGACGCGCGACATTTCCGAACGCAAGAATCACGAATATGCCTTGGTCGAAGCGCGCGATGTCGCGCTGTCCGCCTCGCGCGCCAAGACGCGCTTCCTGGCCAATATGAGCCACGAATTGCGCACGCCCTTGAACGCCATTATCGGCTTTTCCGAATTGATGACGCGGGAAATGTTCGGCCCCCTGAGCGGGCGCTACCAGGAATATTCCCGCCTGATCCACGAATCAGGGGCGCATTTGCTGGACCTGATCAATTCGGTCTTGGACATGTCCAAGATCGAGGCCGGCAAGTTCGAGCTGCATGAGGAATTGTTCAGCCTGGAGGATGCCGCGGAAAGCGCCGTGCGCGTCTTGAACATCCCGGCCGAGCGGGCCCAGGTGGCGGTGAAGCTGCATGTTGCGCCCGGCGCGCGCCTTGTGTTCGCCGACCGCCGCGCGGTGAAACAGATCCTGGTCAATCTTCTGTCCAATGGCGTGAAATACACACCGCCCGGCGGCGAGGTGAAGGTGCTCGCCCGCACGCCGGATGCCGGCCTGGGTGTCGAGATCCTGGTCAGCGACAATGGCACCGGCATTTCCCGCCAGGACCTGGAGCGGCTGGGCAAGCCATTCGAACAAGTGGAAAACGCCGAGACCCGCGCCAAGGAAGGCACCGGGCTCGGCCTGGCGCTGGTCAAGTCGCTGGCCCAGATGCATGGCGGCAGCGCCACCATCGACTCCGTGCTGGGCGAAGGCACGACGGTCACCGTCAGGCTTCCGCACGCTGCCGTAGACGCCAAAGGCGAACGCCTGACGACCGGCAAGATTTTGCCGTTCAAGGCGGTGTCTTAGTCACCCGGTCTTGCGGCCCGTTCAAATATTCGCTCGTCCTTTAGGGCCCGCAGCAGGAGCGAGGGCGCAAGGCCTGTTGGACATTAGACCTGCAAATCCCGTGGCGGGTCATGTCCGCTCATGTGTAAGGACTTCTTACAAAACTGATCGCAGGCCATCCCCGAAACGCCATTTCTGGCGACGGTGCGAAAATTGCATATGGTTAATAAGGGCGCTTGCCGCCCAACACAAAATTTCATCCGGTGGGAAGTGCCATGCCGCGCGAACCCATACAGCGGGTCATTGTCTCTACAGCCGTTGCCGTGATGCTCGTTCTCGCTGCTCCTGCCTGGGCGGGTCCAACCTATGACAAGCAATGGGACCCCAGCCTCTATGGCGGACTTGATCAACACAGCACCCATTGTCCCGACCTGGCTTGCGGACCTTCGGCGGCGGTGAATTCCTTTGTTTTTCTGCAGAACATGTATCCGAATATCTATGGAAACAGCCTGGCAGGCGACACTTATGAAAATTGGGTCGATACCGCCAATACGCTGCTCGATCCACGTTATATGGATTGCGATTGCAACAATGGCGGAACAACGATCGACAATTTCATTTCTGGAAAGCAAGATTACCTGAACGATGTCGCGCCGGGGTCGACGCTTGTCCATTCGCAAAATTACTTTGACGCGACCAACCCGACAAAGCCCAGCTGGCAATTCATCTTCGATGAATTGATGAAAGGACAGGATGTCGAGATTCTCGTTGGCTTCTATGATGAGGCCGGCGGGCGCAATGGCGGCCATTATGTCACCGTCACCGGATTCAGCTTCGACGACTCCGATGGGGATGGGGATATTGGCGGCAGCGAAACCGCCTCGCTCTATTATGTCGATCCTGACGACGGCAATGCCAACAGTAACGAGCTTGAAATGCTCAACGGCTTTCTGGACCTGGTGAACTACAGCGAACAGTACGAGACTTATATCGAAGCGGCGGTTGCCGAGAGTCCGGTTCCCGAGCCGCTCACTTTGTCGATTTTTGCCGCAGGGCTTGTCGGCTTAGGCGTGCTGCGCCGGCGGAAGAAAAAGTCGACATGACTGCCGCTACGACGTCGCCAGCATTTTTTGCAATTCCCATTTAGGCGCTTCCAGCCAACTCGCCCGCGAGCCTTTCAGGACCGCTTCAGGTTTCGGCTCGACGGCGGCTCCCATCGCAGCGGCAATTTTTGATGCATGGCCGATCCCCCTGGCTATAGTAGTTCCATGACCCCACGCCTGAAAGCCGGAATCTTCGTCCGCGCCTTGATCCGCCGGGTGCAGGTGGAAGGCGCCAGCGCCTTCATCCTGCGCAGCGGCGCCGAGGAGGCCGGCGCCGTCATTCTCAAAATCGCCCGGCTGGACGGCACGGTGCTGGTGCTGAACCAGGCCCGCAATGCCAAGGGCGAACTGGTCTGGTCCCGGCCGCTCGCTGACTTTGTGTCAGAAGCGCGCGCCACGGAATGGTGTGACAAGCAAGTGAAATTCGATCCAGATGTGTGGATCGTGGAGATCGAAGACCGCCAGGGCAGGGCTTTCGTGGACGAGGCAATCGTCTAAGCTGCAGCCGAATTCGCCAGCGGCGTACACATGACCCAGCAGCAAGCCCTCCAGCTTTTCCTTCCGGTCCTGATCATCCTGCCGGTTCTGTATTTCCGCATGCGCCGGATGACCAAGGCCCAACCCTTGAAGCTGGGCCGGTTGTGGCTGCGGCCGGCCTTCATCATGCTGGCCGCCGTGATGGTGGTGTTCCTGCCGCAGCCCGGCCAGCATGCCGTGCGGCATTTCCTGGCGCAGGACTGGGCCTGGCTGGCTTTGGCCGCCGCGCTGGGCGGCGTGGGCGGCTGGTATTGGGGCCGCACCATGGCGATCGAGGTTCATCCCCAGGACGGCACTCTGATGGTCAAGGGCGGCCAGGCCGCCATCCTGGTAATGGCGGTGCTGATCCTGTTCCGCATGGGCCTGCGCACCGGCCTGCGGATGGAGGCCAGCGCCTGGCACCTGGATGTGCTGCTGATCTCCGATGCGCTGATCGTATTCACCGCCTTCCTGTTCTCCTTGCGCGCGGTGGAAATGTATCTTCGGGCGCGCAGCGTCATGAGCCAGCCCAAGGCAAGCGTGCAACTTTGACAGGGTTCTTGCCCGGACGGTCCGGGGCTGCTAACCCCCCGTTGCCATGAGCCGCACCCCCGCCAGCGAAGCCGCAAGACGGCGCACCTTCGCCATCATTTCCCATCCCGACGCCGGCAAGACCACCTTGACCGAGCATCTGCTGCTCTTGGGCGGCGCGATCCATGCCGCGGGCCGGGTCAAGGCGCGCGGCGAGGCGCGGCGCGCCAAATCCGACTGGATGAAGATCGAGCAGGAGCGCGGCATCTCCGTCACCTCGGCGGTGATGACCTTTGAATACAAGGACGCGGTATTCAACCTGCTGGACACGCCCGGCCACGAAGACTTTTCCGAAGACACTTACCGCACCCTGACGGCGGCGGATTCGGCGGTGATGGTGATCGACGCCGCCAAGGGCATCGAAGCCCAGACCCGCAAGCTGTTCGAGGTCTGCCGGCTGCGCGACATCCCAATCATGACCTTCGTCAACAAGATGGACCGGGAAGCGCGCGACCCTTTCGAACTGCTGGACGAGATTTCCGACCAGTTGCAGATCGAAACCGCGCCCATGATGTGGCCGGCGGGCATGGGGCTGAACTTCAAGGGTGTGTTCGACTTCAACAGCGATGCCTTCATTCCCTACAATGACGCCACCCTGGATGACGCCGTGAAGGCCATCTTGGACGAAGAGGTGATGCTGGCGCGCGAAGGCTTGCACAAATTCGACCTCGCCACCTATCGCGAAGGCCATCAGTCGCCGGTCTATTTCGGTTCCGCGCTCAAGAATTTCGGCGTGGCCCAGTTGCTGGACTCCCTGGCGCAAAACGCCCCCAGCCCGCGCGCCCAGGCCGCGGTCGACCGCGCCGCCCAGCCCGGCGACAAGGAAGTCACCGGCTTTGTCTTCAAGGTCCAGGCCAATATGGACCCCAACCATCGCGACCGAGTGGCGTTCCTGCGGCTGGCCTCGGGCGAATTCCGGCGCGGCATGAAGCTGAAACAGTCGGGCACCGGCAAGACCATCGGGGTGCACAATCCCATCCTGTTCTTCGCCTCCGAGCGCGAAACGGTGGACGAGGCCTGGCCCGGCGACATTATCGGCATTCCCAATCATGGCGTGCTGCGGGTCGGCGACACCTTGTCGGAATCCGGCGGCGTGGTCTTTACCGGCATTCCCAATTTTGCCCCTGAAATTTTGCGCCGGGTGCGGCTGGCCGATCCCATGAAGCAGAAGCACCTGGCGCGCGCGCTGGAGTCGCTGGCGGAAGAAGGCGTCACCCAATTGTTCAAGCCGGCCATCGGCAGCCAATGGATTGTTGGCGTGGTCGGCGCGCTGCAGCTGGACGTGCTCAAGTCGCGACTGGTGGCGGAATATGACCTGGAAGCGGACCTGGAAGCCTCACCCTATGACAGCGCCCGCTGGCTGTCCGGCACGCCCGCCGAGATCGAGAAATTCTCCAATGCCAACAAAGGCGGCATGGCGGCGGACCGCGACGGCGCGCCGGTGTTCCTGGCAAAAAGCGCCTGGGAAATCGGCTATGTCGCCGACCGCTTCCCCAATGTGAAGTTCCTCAAGACGCGGGAACGTCACGAGGTGCATGCGGAGAACTAGCCTGTCATCCCCGCGAAAGCGGGGATCCAGCTACTTCGTTGAATAGTGGCGCCAGACCAAGTTGGATTCCCGCTTGCGCGGGAATGACAATTAAAGATGGAGTGGAAAATCCTGGGAAGGGTTGCGGCCTCACGCCGAAAGCCGCAGGCCTTCACTCTGCCAGCTACGCAACCGGCGGCCGGCCTCTCCGGCGGGCACGGTGTCGAACGCGTCCAGCATGACAAAGGCCTGGCTGCGGTCGCGCGCCGGATGAATCAACAGCGCCAGCGCCGAAAACACGCTGCGGTCCATGCAAGCCGCCTTGCAGGCAACCGCCAGCTTGGCGCCGCTTTCATCACGCAATATGTCCTGCGCCGTCCTGCCGTCCACACCCAGATTTTCGGCCAACGGCCCGGTCAGGTTCTGGCCGTTGCGTGCCGCCTCGATCAGGTCACCCAAGCGTGTGTCACGCGGCAAAACGCGATGCGCCAATCCCGGCAGGGAACAAAGCTGCACCCGCAACTTGGCGCGGGTGGGCGCATCGACATCCCGCACCGCCTTGGCCAGCAGGTTTTCGCAGATTTCGCGCATGCTGTCGGGATAGTCGGCGGGCCAGGCCGCCAGCAGCTCGGCGACTTCCTCGGCCAGCGCCGCGCGCAAAGACGGGCCTTGATCGGCCAGTTCCAGCAGGCGGGAAAGTTTGACGGGCACAGGCATGGTGATCCCATCCTGCCGCATCCGGCTTAAGTTTCCGTTTGAGCCGTGAAATCACCGCTTAAGGATCGGTAAAGCGGGAAAAGAATCGCTTTTCAATTCAAGCGGAAAAGCCCGTCCACCAATTTCCATTCCGACGGCTTGATCAGCTGGGCATGGGCGACGCGCACCGAATGCAGCCCGCCTTCCAGCTCGCGCTGCCAGAAGTCCAGGAACTGCTTCAGGCCGGGGAACAGCGGCGCCAGGTCGTATTCCTGCCAGATGAATTGCTGCAGCAGCTTGGGATGGTCGGGCATGTGGTAGTGAATTTCCGCCGTCGTCAGGCCATAGCCTTCGAGCTGGATGAGGAAATCCTTGGCTACCATGCCTCTCTCACGAAGCGATGACGCGGATCTCCAACGCTAACGGAAAGAAGTGTTTTTCCGGTAAAGATATTTTTGGCAGCCGGTGAGCGACGCTGCTAGCGGTTGAGCAAAAAAAACTCACCATGGGCGGGCCTGACCCGCCCATCCAACTTTTTGCCAGTAAAGAAAGTTGGATGGCCGGCTCGGAGGCCGGCCATGGTGAAAGTATGCTGTCGTTTAAGGGGCTCCGGGCAATCCGGGTCACCCCGCGATGACCGCCCAATTGTCCGGATAATAGCCATTGAAGTTCGACCGCGACGACACGGTATAGGCGCCCATGGCATCGAACAGAATATAGTCGCCATTGGCGATGCCGTTGGGCAACATCACCGGCCGGGGCAGCACATCGGCGGAATCGCAGGTGGGACCATAGGCGCGGAACGGCCGTTTCTCGCCGGCAAGCAGCTTGGCCTTGCCCTTGCCGTCGACGGTGATGCCGCTGGGCGGATAGTCCTCGTCAAAGCTGGTGAAGCGCTGCTCGTCGAAGCTGCCATAGATGCCGTCATTCATGTACAGCCGGTCGCCGCGGCGCATCACCACCTGCGTCACCAGCGACAGGCCCGGCGCGCACAGCGCGCGGCCCGGCTCGCACATCACATTCAGGTCGGGTCGGCCCAATGAATGCAGCGCCTCCTTGATCATGTCGAAATACCAGTGATAGGGCGGCGGCTCCTGTCCCGAATAGCTGGCGGGAAACCCGCCGCCGACATCCAGCGCGACGATGTCCACGCCGGCCATGGCAATGGTGCGCTGGGCGATCTCGATCGCCTGGGCATAGGAGAAGGGCGACAGGCATTGCGAGCCGACATGGAAGGTGAGGCAGGGCTGGGCGCCGGCCGCCCGCACCCGCTTGAGCAGCTTGGCGGCTTCCTCCGGCCGGCAGCCATATTTGCTGGACATTTCCAGCAGCGCGCCGCCCAACTGTGCCACCAACCGCACAAAGACGCGCACCTTTTTGGGTTCGCCCACCTCGGCCAACAGCTTGTCCAGCTCGGCATCGCTGTCGACCACGAAATCGGTGACGCCATGCTGTTCGAAGGCGCACTTGGTCTGGCCCGGCAGGCGCACTGGCGCCATGAAATGACAGACGGCATCGGGCAGCAGGCTTTTGACCGCCTCGATCTCGCCCAGGCTGGCGGTGTCGAAATGGCGGATGCCCGCATTCCACAAATGACTCAGGGCCACGGGATGCGGATTGGATTTCACCGCATAGAGAACATCACCGGGAAAGCCGTCGAGAAACTGTCTGGCCGCGGCGGCGAATTTCTCCGGATGCACCAGGTACAGCGGCTCGCTGGGCCTGAGGCTCTCGATCGCCTTCAGGGGGCTCGCAAAGCGCGGCAGCGTGTCGAAACGTCCGGGCAGGTTCACAGGCGCATTCATGCACGGCGTTGTGGGCCAAGGGGACTGCGGGCGCAACAAAAAAAGGGCCGCGCCTTCGAACGCGGCCCTTCATGACGGTTTCGTGGCTCTACTGCGCCGGAGCGGGCGGCGGTTCCGGCGGTTCAGCCATGGGACCGGTTCCACCCATCGGGCCGTGGCGCATCATGCCCATGCCTGGATGCGGATGGTCCATCATGCCCATCATCATGTGCAGGCGGCCCATCCGGCGCAGGTCGCCGCGGCCGAACTCCTCCTTCTGTTGGGGGGTCAAGGCATTGTAGAGCGCGGTCAAGGACGGGCGTTCCGACTGTATGTCGGCCAAGCGGGATTTCAGCATCTCCTCCTCGCGCGCCAGCCGCTCCACCACACTGGGGCGGTGACCGCGCTGGAAGGCTGCGCGGACAGCGTGCGGCCTGCCGGCGCATTCGCTCTCATGCTGTTTGGCGATGTCCAGGCTGGCCTGTTTCCAGCGATCAAACAGCGGAGCCTGTTTGGCGTCCAGCGACAGTTTGGCCTCCAGGAAGGCGAGCTCGCCGGCCTTGCCGGCATAGAGATCGTGACAAAGCTGTTCGCGGCGCGGCCCCATCTCGCGCATCCCGTCCCTGGCCATGGGCTGGCCGCTTTCGGGGGACGGCGCCTGCGCCATCCTCACAGGAATTTTGTCTAGGGTGACCAAGGCGATCATGGCCGGCTTGCGGCCGCTCTGGTCGGCGCGGGCATTGGTGGCGATCAGCGCCACGGTCGCGGCGCCGCATAGTGCAAGGGAGGCCAGCATGGGGAGCAGGGCTTTTCGCATGGGAAATTCCGTCTTGAAATCGACGGAACTCTAGCGGCGCGCCAATCCCGCCGCGCCCGGAAAAACCAAGCTCTGGATGAAATTTACGCCATTCATGCCCTGTTCAGCTTGGGTGTGCCTGCAAGGATAAGCGGCAATTTGGGACAGCCTCACCCAAACCGTCATCACCCGCGCATGCGGGCGATCCACATACGCCACCGCCGTCATCGCCCGCGCATGCGGGCGATCCAATTTGTTCTTTTTTAAAAAGATGGATCACCCGGACAAGCCGGGTGATGACAGTCAAGGGGTTGAACCGCCCGCTCTCAATTCGCGAATGGTCTTCCGCCCGTCGCTCGACGGCTGATAGACGTTGGTCATCTCGGTCAGGGCCCGGTTGAACATCTCCAGGGTGAAATGGTCGGGGACTTCCCAGGCATCGAAGCCGACCCGGTGCTGGTAATTCACCTGGTCATAGAGGAAATCGCCCACCGCCCTGATCTCGCCGGTATAGCCCAGCCTTGTGCGCAGCATCCGGGCCCAGGAAAAGGCGCGGCCGTCGCGGAATTTGGGGAATTCCAGCGCGATCAGCGCGAAGTGATTGACGTCCGGCCCCAGCAATTCCGGATTCTCGCTGGACTGCAGCCGGATGCCGACAGGCGTGTTGCGGGCCAGCAAGGCCTCGCGGTCCTTCTTGAAACGGCCCAGCGACACGATCACCGCGCCCTCCGGCAGCGGCGCATCGTCACCCACGGGCGCGTAAACGTCCTGCGCGTAGGCGCCGCTCTTTATGAGTTTGCTCACGCTGCGGCTGCCTCTTGATAGGCGGCGGCCTTGAACTTCTCCATGCCGATGCGGCGATAGGTGTCCAGGAAACGCTCGCCGTCCTTGCGCTCGGCCAGATAGACATCGACCACGCGCTCGACTGCGTCGGCGATCTCATGCTCGCCGAAACCGGGGCCCATGATGGTGCCGACACTGGCATCCTCGGCGCCGGAGCCGCCCAGCACCAGCTGGTAGAATTCCACGCCCTTCTTGTCCACGCCCAGAATGCCGATATGGCCGGCATGGTGATGGCCGCAGGCATTGATGCAGCCGGAAATCTTAATCTTCAATTCGCCGATCTGGTGCTGGCGGTCCAAATCCTCGAACCGTTTGGCGATCTTTTGGGCGATGGGAATGGAACGCGCATTGGCCAGGTCGCAATAATCCAGGCCGGGGCAGGCGATGATGTCGGTGATCAGCCCGGCATTGGGCGAGGCGAAATCCAGTTCCTTCAGCTTGGCATGGATCACCGGCAGGTCTGCTTTCCGGACATGCGGCAGAACCAGGTTCTGCTCATGGGTGACGCGCACCTCGCCCAGGCTGAACTGGTCCATCAGGTCGGCGATGGCTTCCATCTGCTCGGCCGTGGCGTCGCCCGGCACCTGGCCCGGCGTCTTCAAGGTGATGGTGGCGATGGCATAACCCGGCGCCTTATGGGCATGGACATTGGTCTTCACCCAATTGGCGAAGTCCGGGCCGGCATCCGGCATGGCGTCGGACAGGCCGGTCTCGAAATTGGGGGCTGCGAAATAGGCGGCGATGCGGTCCAGTTCTTCCTTGGGTAGCTGCAAGGTGCCCATGCGCTTGAGCTCTTCGAACTCGCGCTGCACCCGGCGGCGCATTTCTTCCGGGCCGATCGTGTTGATCAGGATCTTGATGCGCTGCTTGTGGATATTGTCGCGGCGGCTGTCCTGGTTGTAGACGCGCAGCACCGCTTCCAGATAGGCGAGAATGTCCTCGCGCTCGACGAATTCGCTCATCACATGGGCGACATAGGGCGTGCGGCCCATGCCGCCGCCCGCCATCACCTTGTAACCGACCTTGCCCTGACCGTTCCTGACGACCTGCACCGCCATGTCATGCCATTGCAGCGCGGCGCGATCGGTCTCGGTGGCCCCCACCGCGATCTTGAACTTGCGCGCCAGGAAGACGAATTCCGGATGCAAGGACGACCATTGGCGGATGATTTCCGCCAGCGGACGCGGGTCCTCGATCTCCTCGGCGGTGGCGCCGGCGAACTGGTCCGACGTCACATTGCGCACGCAATTGCCGCTGGTCTGGATGCAATGCATCTCCACATCCGCCAGCTCGCGCAGGATCTTCGGCACGTCCACCAGCTTGATCCAGTGGAATTGCAGGTTGGTGCGGGTGGTGAAATGCCCGAAATTCTTGTCATAGGTGCGGGCGATATGCGCCAGCTTGCGCATCTGCTTGGACGACAGCGTGCCATAGGGCACCGCGATGCGCAGCATATAGGCATGCAGCTGCAGATAGAGGCCGTTCATCAGCCGCAAGGGCTTGAACTGGTCTTCGGTTAATTCGCCCGACAGGCGGCGCGCCACCTGGCCGGCAAACTGGTTCACCCGTTCGCCCACGAATTGCGCGTCGAATTCGTCATAGCGGTACATGTTGGGCGCGACGGATTTGACGAGGGTGTTAAGCATTGAATTGGCCCGCCTGTTTGCCGGTCGTGGGATGCACCGTCGGTCCGGCGGCGCGGATGATTTCCCGTTCCTTGACCGGCACGATCTTGCCATTCATGTCGCGCACCTCGAACAGATAGGGGGCGACGAACTCGTTGCGCACCAGTTCGGCATTGGCCGACGCCAAGGCCGCCTCGGCGCTGGCCTGGTCTCCATAGACCTCGCCTTCGGCCAGCATCAGTACCCAGCCATCGCCCTTACGGTATAAAACGTCGCCGTCCCGCAAGCGGTTCGCGGTCAGCATCTGCAGGCCTTGGTTCTGGTGCGCCATGGACGCGGAAAAACCACGGTTGGCAGGGGAAATCAAGACTTCAACACGTCGCGGCTGTAGTTTTTCATGAACTACATAAAATAAATGTGCTATTAGCCCGCAAGAAGCAGGCATAGTCGCGAAAAACCGGGGGATTCGTGAGCACGCAGCCGAAGCTAAGCCGGGGCCAGCTGGCCGCGATCGTCGCTGGTAACGCCTTGGAATTTTATGATTTTTTGATTTACGCGACCTTCGTCATCCAGATTGGAGCGACATTCTTCCCGGTCAAGGACGATACCGATCGTCTGCTGTTGAGCCTGGCCACCTTTGGCTTGGGCTTTCTTCCGCGGCCGCTGGGCGGCTTCCTGATCGGTCCCCTGGGTGATCGGATAGGCCGCAAGCCGGCGATGATGCTGACCTTCACCATGATGGGATTGAGCATCGTCGGGCTGGCTCTTACCCCGTCCTATGCCAGCATCGGGGTTGCGGCCCCGATCCTGGTGGTGATCTTCCGGCTGCTCCAGGGTTTTGCCCTGGGCGGGGAAGTGGGCCCGACCACCGCTTTCCTGATGGAGGCGGCACCGGCGGAGAAGCGCGGCTTCTATATTTCGCTGCAAACGGCGACCCAGCAGGCATCGACGGCCTGCGCCGGCATTGTCGGGGTCGTGCTGGCCAGCCTTTTGACGCCGCAAGAGCTTTCGGACTGGGGCTGGCGCATCGCCATGCTGCTGGGAGCAAGCGTGGTGCCGGTGGCCTTGGCAATCCGCCGCCACCTGCCCGAAACCTTGGAACGGCGCGAGGGCACCAAACTGCCGCGCCCGACCATGACGGAGATCGGGGCCGGGTTGTTGACTCTGCTGACATTGGCAAGCGCGACCATCACGACTTACGTCCTCATCACCATCAACAGCTATGCCAACCTCACGCTGGGAATGCCCACCGCGCAAACATTCGGCGCGGGCGCGGTCGGAGGCCTTGTGGGAACCGTCTTCAATCTCCTGGGCGGAAAGCTCAGCGACCGCCTGGGCCGCAAGCCGGTGATGATCGTCGCTTATGGTCTGTTGTGCATCCTGAGCCTGCCCTGTTTCATGGCCATGTCGCAATTGCGCACGCCCGCGGCGCTGTATGGCGCAGTCGCGGTGATGTCCGCCCTGCTGGCGCTGGGATTGCCGTCCATCGTGGCGCAGGTGAGCGAACGCCTGCCGCCTCAGATGCGCTCCGGCGGCATCGGCATCATTTATGCGACGGCCGTCACCTTGTTCGGCGGCACGGCGTCCTTTGTGGTCGCCTGGCTCACCAAGATCACGCATTCGCCGCTGGCGCCGGCGGTCTATATGTGTGCAACGCTGGCGCTCGGTGTGGTGGGGATGTTCGCCATGCGCGAAACAGCGCCGGTCAAGCTTTCTCGCTGATCGCGCTTTCGTGCCAGCGGCGCAGCAGGGCCCATTCCAGCAGCGATAGGGCGGCGAAGATCAGGATACCGGTCACCGCCAGCAGCATCAGCGCGGCGAACAGCGTGGCGATCTCCAGCCGGTTGCCGGATTCCACAATCCGCCAGGCCAAACCGGTCGCGGTGCCCGACCCCGCCACGAACTCCGCCACCACCGCGCCGATCAATGCCAGTCCGCCACCAGTTTTCATGCCCGCCAACAAGTTTGGCAAAGCAGTTGGCAGCCTGATGCGCATCAGTACTTGACGTCGCGATGCGCCATAGAGCCGCGCAAGATCGATCAAATCAAAGTTGGCGGATTTCAAGCCCAGCGTCGCGTTAGACAAAATCGGAAAGAAGGCAACGATGCCCGCAATCAGTGTTTCGGCCGTGATGACCCTGTCATATCCAACCCAAATCAGGATCAAAGGGGCAATCGCGACCACCGGCGTCACCTGGATTGTGATGGCGTAGGGATAAAGCGCGCGCTCCGCCATTCGGCTTTCCGAAAAAAGGATTGCCAGGCTCACGGCCGCAAGCGTCGCAAAAAAGAACGCCAAGATGGTCACGGTGACGGTCGACAGCCACGCCGTCAAAAGCGAAAAAAAGTTAGTAGCGAATGCCGCCGCGATCGCCGATGGCGCCGGCAGCACATAGACCGGCACCTGCCAATGTGCCACCGCCCATTGCCATGCGCCCAGCACCAGTGCGGCGACCAGAACCGGCAACAGGAAATCCGCCAGCCGTTTCATGCCGCCACCGCCTGGCTTAGCGCATGGCTGATTTGGCGCTGGGCTTGGATGGTCGCCGGCGACAGGCGCGTGTCGCGCCCGGCAGGCAAGACAATATCGGCCGCCACACGCCCAGGTCGCGGCGTCATTACCAGCACGCGCTGGGACAGATAGCTGCTCTCGCCGACACTGTGGGTAACGAACAAGACCGTCAGCCCGTCCTCGCGCCACAGACGCATCAAATCATCGCCCAGGGCATTGCGGGTGATCTCATCCAAGGCGGCGAAGGGTTCGTCCAGCAGCAACAGCTTTGGCCTTGCCGCCAGCGCGCGCGCAATGGAAACCCGCATCTTCATGCCGCCGGACAATTCGCGCGGGAAAGCGCGTTCGAATCCCTTCAACCCCACCCGCGCCAGCGCCGCCTGGGCTTGGGCGTCGGCCTCACTGCGCGGCACGCGCTTCAGATCTAGCGGCAGGCGCGCATTGGCCAGCGCATCGGCCCAGGGCATCAGGGTCGGTTCCTGAAACACAAAACCGATCTCCGGCTTGCCATCGGGCCAGGCGATGCTGCCGCTGTCCGGCTCCAGCAGGCCCGCCGCCAGGCGCAGCGCGGTGGACTTGCCGCAGCCGCTGGGCCCCAGCAGCGAAACGAATTCGCCCGCCGCGACTTGAAAGGACAGATCGTTCAGCGCCTGGGTGCCATTGCTGAAGCGCTTGGAGACTTGGGACAAGGACAGCAGCATCCAACCTCACCATGGGTGGCCCCCGAGCCGCCCATCCAACTTCTTCAACTAAAGTTGGATGGCCGGGTCAAGCCCGGCCATGGTGAGTAGGGGTTATCGATATTTCTGCAAGGTGGCCCGCACAAAGCTCAGGTCGTAGGCCTTCTTATAATCCAAGCCCTTCGGGTAAAGCCCTTCTGACGCCATGGTGTCGTAAAAACGCTTCCATTGGCCGTCGGTCATGCTGCCCAGCCCGAAGGCCTTGCCGTCCCCGCTCAGCAAGATCTCATAGCGCTTCATCTTGTCCAGCGCCTGGGCCAGGACTGCGTCACTGATATCGGGATTGTCGCGCTTGATCAGCGCATTCCCCTTGGCGGGATTGTCCAGATAATGCAGCCAGCCGTCGCGGGTGGCGTCCACGAACAGCTGCACGGCGCGGCGATTGGTGTCGATCCATTTTTGCGGCACCAGCACCATATTGGCGTAGCCGGGATAGCCGTAATCCGACAGCAGGAAAATCTTGGGCGCCCAATGGGCTTGTTGCTCGACGGTAAAGGGCTCGCTGGTGAGATAGCCTTCCTGGATGGCGTTGGGATCCAGGATGAAAGGGGCCAGGTTGTAAGTGTAGCGGCGGATCTGCTTGTCGCTGAAGCCGAACTTGGCGCGCAACCAGGGCCAGAAGGCGTTCATGGTGGCGGCCGAGATCAGCACCGGCTTGCCCTTCATGTCGGCGAGGGAATTGATGTCGCGGCGCGGATGCGAGATCAGCACCTGCGGGTCTTTCTGGAAAATCGCCATCACGGCGCGGATCGGCACGCCGGTCTTGACCATGTTCAGGCTGATGAAACTGTTGGAGCCCATGCCGAAATCGGCGGCGCCCCCGGCCAGCAGCTGCGGCACATTCACGTCCGGACCGCCCTGGATGATCTTCACCTCCAGCCCGCGCTTGGCATACAGCCCTTCCGCCACGGCCTGGTAGAAGCCGCCATGCTCGGCCTGCGCCTTCCAGTCGGTGACAAAGCGTATGGTGGTCGCGGCTGCGGCCGGCTGGGCCAGCGCTGCAAAGCTTGTCGATATCAGGAAGGCGCGGCGATTCATGGCCGCCTTATAGCAGGATCAGCGATCCCGATCATCGCGTCCAGAATCATAGCGCCCTGAATCGCGTCGCGGCGGGGGCGCGTCATCGTCATCATCGTCATCCCCGAACAGCCAGCCCAGCAAGCCGCCGCGATGGTGGCGCTCCCGCCTAGGCTGTTCCGCCTCTTCCGGCGGCAGGTTGGGCGGACGGGCAAAGCTTTCATCATCGCGCCCGTCCCAGGTTGCACCCGAGGAGGCGATCTCGAAGGCTTCCGGCGGCGGCTGGACTGAACGATCCAGCGGGCGATTGGGCTTGCCCTGTTCCGCCGCCAGCATGGCATCGCGCCAGATATAGGACGGCAAGGTTCCGCCAGTGACGCCGCGGGTGGGAGAGGAATCGTCATTGCCGACCCAGGCGGCGGCGACATAGTCGGTGGTGTAGCCGACAAACCAGGCGTCATGGGAATCCTGGGTGGTGCCGGTCTTGCCCGCGGCTTCGCGGCCATGCAGCGAGGCATAGCCGCCGGTACCGTTGATCACCACGCCATACAGCATGGCATTCATGTCGCGGTTGACGACGTCGTCGATCACATGTTGCGGTGCCGGCGCCCGGCGCTGATAGACGATCCTGCCCCCGATATCGACCTGGGTGACCAGGTAGGGCGTGACGCGATAGCCGCCATTGGCGAAGGCGGCATAGGCGGCGGTCAATTCGATCGGCGTCACTTCATTGGTGCCCAGCGCCAGCGAGGCATTGGCTTCCAGGGGCGAGGAGATTCCCAGCCGCTTGGCGGCGGCCACGACCTTGGGCACGCCGATTTCCTGCGCCAGGTTGACGGTGATGGTGTTGACGCTATGGGCCAGGGCATCGGCCAAAGTCAGCGTGCCGTAGCTTTTGCCTCCGAAATTCGTGGGGTGGTAGCCGCCGATATCCACCGCTTCGTCATCGCGCGTTTCCCAGGGCGACAGGCCGGCTTCCATGGCCGCTAGGTAGACAAAAGGCTTGAAGGCCGAACCCGGCTGGCGATGCGCCTGGGTGGCGCGGTTGAACACCGAATCCCGGTAATCGACGCCGCCGATCATGGCGCTGACCGCGCCATCGGGCTTCATCATCACCACCGCGGCTTCGCTGGTGCGGGTCTTCTTGCCGTATTTCGCGATGGTGCGTTGCGCCGCCAGCCGCGCGGCCTCCTGCACTTTCGGTTCCAGGGTGGTGTGGACGATCAGATCGGCCTTGGGCGGAACGCCATTCACCGTGGTCAGCTTCGTGGCTTCGTCGGCGGCGGTGTCCAGGAAATAGTTGCGCGCATCCACGCTGGCGCGGTCGATGATTTCGGCGGGATGGGCGCGGGCCTGGGTCGCGTCGGCTTCGGTGATGGCGCCATTGTCCACCATCGAGTCCAGCACCAGGCTGGCACGCTGCTGCGCCTTGAGCAGGTCGCGGCGCGGCGAGAAGACCGACGGCGCGCGGGTCAAGGTCGCCAGCATCGCGGCCTGGGCCAAGGTGAGCTGGCGGGCGCTGGTTCCGAAATAAACGCGCGCGGCGCCGTCCACGCCATAGGCGCCGCTGCCCAGATAGATGCGGTTGAGATAGAGCTGGAGGATCTGCTCCTTGCTCAGGGATTTCTCCAGCCCGGCGGCGTCGATGAGTTCCGTCAGCTTGCGCGACATGGTGCGCTGCTGGTTGGTGTAGACGATCTTGGCGGTCTGCTGGCTGATGGTGGAACCGCCCGCCACCACCCGCCGCGCCCGCAGGTCCAGCACCAAGGCGCGGGCCAGTCCCAGGGGGTCGATGCCGTTATGGTGATAGAAGCGGCGATCCTCCATGGCGATGAAGGCGGCGGGAAGATAGGCCGGCATCTCATTGAGCTTGAGCCGTTCGCCCACCACGGCGCCGCGATGGCCGACGTCATTGCCATCGGCATCCAGGAAGGTGAAAGCCAGCGGCCGGTTGACGGCATAGAGGTCGATGGCGGGGTCCAGCTTGGGCGCGAACAATCCCAGCACCAGCGGCGTCAGATAGAGCAGTGCCAGGGGCGCCGCGATCACCGCCATGGTAATGGCGAAGGCGGGAACGAAGGGGCGGATATAGGGATTGGCGCGTTGCGCGGCTTCGCGCAACGCCTCGACATCGAGGCGGTCTCGCCAATCGGGCATGGCGGTGATTGCTGACTGATCTTTGCGGCGGTTTCAAGGTGACGGGCGCCAGCGCCCCCGGTGGCGGGTTGGCGCTTGCCGTGCCAAGCTCAAGCCCATGTGGGACGGCATGACTTTGATACCAGGGCGCGATTGCGGCGGCTGCACCGTCTGCTGTGTTTACCCGACCATTAACAAGCCGGAAATCCAGAAACTGTCCGGTGCCCGCTGCCGCCACGCCGCCTGTGGGGGGTGCGCGATTTATGACAGCCGTCCGCCCATCTGCCGCGCCTATTTTTGCGCCTGGCGGACGGTGGATATTTTCGGCGAGGCGTGGCGGCCCGACAAATCCGGTGTCCTGCCCTATGTCGAGACCGAAGGCATTTCCGAGGATTTCGACCTGTCCACCGGCATCGGGCTGATGCTGGTCGACAATCCGCTCAAGACCGTGCGCCAGAAGTGGTTCCAGGATTTCGTGGTGACCGGAGTGATGAATTCCGTGCCGCTGTTCTTGTCCTTGCCGGGGCCGCGCGGCCACCAGGCGGCGACCGTGTCGCTCAACACCGAACAGATGTTGGACGCGATCCGCCGCGGGCTGGTGAAGGACGCGCTGGAAGCGGCGGTGAAGATTTTGCGGAATTGGAAGTTCGTTCCCGCGGTGATCACTTTTTCGGGCAACGATGTCAGCGAACCTGCGGAAATCTGAGCGCGTTCGCGTTCTGACCTTGCCGTAGCCGATATCCAGCAGGGTTTTTGCCGCGGTGACCCTAACGCTGGCGGCCACTTCGGGATCGTTCATGATTTTGGCAATCACTGCGATCGCGGCTGCGCCGTGCTCTCGCGCCAGGGCCGCGAAGTCCTCCTGGATATCGGTTTCATCCGTCATCATGAAAAGGAAGGTGATGGTTTGGATGGCGTGGATCAATCCATTTGCGCGGGCGGGAGCAAATTACAAGAAAGCTTGATTCGCCGCGGTGGCAGGCGCACCCGTGCCGGATAACGATATGTCCGCTTCTGACCCAAAGCGGACATTCCCGGTTTCCCGGTTTAAGACCAAGCAGGAGGCGCTGCCATCACGACGGGTGTTTCTGATAGCATATACTTGCCTGAGAATTGATGGAGCAGACCTGGAAGCAGGCGGCGATTATACGCAAAGCCATCCATCACAAGCGCGCTTACCCTGGGTGGTGCAGACCGAGAGATTTAGCGTTATGCGCAAAGCCACAAGTATCGTTATTATGTTGGCTTGGAGCCCTGCTTCAGCCGCTCAGATTGTGCCGCTGAAGGATGGCGTCGCCGCCTTGAATGCGTACACGAAAGCCAAGGTTCTCTGGAATACCGCCAAAGCCCGCATTGCGGATATTGATTGTGACGGCAAACCCGACACAGTGCTGTTCGGCGTCGGCGCACATTCGGTGTGGATGGGCATGGCGCCGGGCAACGGCGGCAAGCCGCAAGCGTTGGAATTTCCACTTTCGTCCGGATCGCAAAACGGTTTTCCCGCGCGCCCGACGCACATAGAGATTTACCCATTAGACTGCGATACGGATGCCGTTGGACGACTTGAGGGATGCAAGAAAATAAAAGGATGCAAGGCCTTCAATTTGGATGCTGGCGACACCGATCCCTTTAATTTCTATTGGGACAGCAGAAACAAACGTCTTGGTTGGTGGCGAAATTAGAATGGGGCGCCATTCAAATTAGGACATTACCGAATTGTCCGCTGTCGTTAGCGGCTAAACGCCAAGCCATTCCAATCCACTCGGTAGATCAAGCGCGGAGTAATCTACCTGCAAGACACGACGATGCGAAGGATTAGAAGCAGCTTTCGATGCGTGGAGGATCGGCGTTGCATAAAGCCAGACATCGCCCGCATTCGCCTGACAGACAAAAACCCCACACTCCTTGACCGCTTCGGCAATGTCTCCGTCGGAAATGCGCCCGAGTTTGTGAGACCCAGGCGCAATCAGGAGAGGCGCATTGCTTTCTGTCACCGGATCGAAATGGACGCGCAATGTGACCATGGCCGCGAGCAAATCGAAGGGCGGTTCGACATGGGTCATTCCGTCTTTGAGCGTCCATATGTCATACCCACTGACAGCCATCCGCCGCTTTACGGCTATAGTGCGATCCTGGTGCCATCCCAACGCCCAATTCTTCGCCTCCGTCTTCTCGAACAATATGGCGCGCACTGGCCTACACTTGCCGCCAAGAGCGCAAGCCGCAATCTTCCCTATTGAGCCCCCTGCCACAAGAAATGGCCGCAGTTCTTCTATTCCGCGTAACCTAAGCCCAGGCTTATCAGTCGGGAGCCGGGCAAGTGTCGCCCGAACCCGTTCCTGTTCCAAGACTGTAAGGCCAGGACTAAATAATTGTGCGCCGTGGACCGAAAAAGTCAGCATCCGCTCATATTAACATAGCGCTCTCGAATGACCGCTATTGATGCTGTGGACGGCTCTCCACCACCCAGCCAGCCTGTGAGGGTTGGCAGAATGGAGGAGAGCCATGGAGGCTGCAGTGACAATCGGGTTGGATTTGGGGAAGTCGGTCTTTCAGGTACATGGTGTTGATGTCGGTGGGGCGGTCGTCGTCCAGCGTCGCCTGACGCGGAGCCGGCTGCTGGCCTTTTTTGCAAAGCAGCCAGCGTGCCTGGTTGGGATGGAAGCCTGTGCGGCGGCCCATCATTGGGGACGAGAGCTTCAGAAGCTAGGGCACAGGGTACGATTGATGCCGCCCCGGTACGTGAAGCCTTATGTGAAGCGACAGAAGAATGATGCCGCCGATGCTGAGGCGATCTGCGAGGCGGTGACGCGCCCGAATATGCGCTTTGTCGAGATCAAGACCTGCGAGCAGCAAGGAACTCTGGTCCTCCACCGGGTCCGGCTGATGCTGACGCGCCAGCGCGTGCAGCTGTCGAACGCAATCCGGGGGCACATGGCAGAATACGGTCTGGTCGCGCCGGTGGGCCGCAACGGGCTTCAGCGCCTCATTGCGATCATTGAAGACGCGGAAGATTCCCGGGTGCCGGCAATGGCACGCGCTTCACTAGCGCCGTTGGTCCATCAGCTCGGGATGGTGAACGATCAGGTGCTGGAGAATGACCGCCTGGTCCGGGCGAATGCCAGGTCCACAGAGCTTGGTCACCGGCTGATGGAGGTGCCTGGCGTCGGGCCGGTGCTGGCCAGCGCCATGGTCGCCACGGTGCCGGACCCTGCGGCCTTCAAGTCGGGCAGAGACCTGGCTGCCTGGATTGGGCTTGTACCCCGGCAGAACTCCAGCGGAGGCAAGGAGAAGCTAGGTGGCATCACCAAGCAGGGTGACCGCTATCTGCGCCAGCTGCTGGTAGCCGGTGCTCTGGCAGTCATCCGTTATGCACAGAGGCACGGAACCAGGCGGCCATGGCTGGTCAGGCTACTCTCCAGGCGCGCACCGAAGATTGCGGCGGTCGCGCTGGCCAACAAGATGGCCAGGATGATCTGGGCGATGATGGTGACTGGGGAGCGATATCGAGAGCCCGTGGTGGCTGCGGTCTAACCGGCAGCGCCGGGCAGAGTTTGGGAAGGGCAATCGCGATGTAATGCACCATCGGTCGAAACCGGGAACGGGAAAACCCACTTGCGCCATAGCGCTTCGAGCGCGTGCTATTGGTTGGGACCCGGTCCAGCGGAAGGCATTATGGCCAGCGGACCCCGTGTGCCGCATCAACAGGCCGCACACATGGCCGCACCGACCGAAGGACAGAACATCAAAAACACCCTTGCCAATGGAGAGCCGTCCACACATGGCGCAAAGCGGACATGGGCCGATGGCTGCTACTGACCCAAAGCGGACGTCGCAGATACAGCACTCGCAAATCGGATCTGGAGTGGGCTAGCTGTGCGCCCGCTCTTCCTTGAATGCCTGCAATCGTGAATCGCGCTCGTCACAGTATGCCGGGTTTAGGGCAGCAGTCATCTCTTCGCGCTTCAGCGGTAGGCCACAGCTTTCACATACCGGACCCAGGCCGGCAGGCTTGCCGCATAACCGATGCGTGTAGGTGATGGCGCGGCCCTCGCTCGCTGACTTGCACCAAGTCTCGCCCCACCCACGTAACGCCAAGATGACGGGGTAAAAGGCCTCCCCCTTTTTGGTCAGGTGATATTCGTACCGCTTCGGTCGCACATTGTAGAGGCGCCGCACAACCAGCCCCTCGGCCTCTAGCTTCTTGAGGCGCGCAGCGATCATTTGAGGCGTGCCCTCGGTCTGAGCCTGGATCTCCTCAAAGCGGTGGCTGCCCATGAACAGCTCGCGCAGGGCCAGCACCGTCCAGCGATCGCCAACCACCATTTCGGCGCGGGCCACCGGGCAAAGTGTTGTGGAAGCTTGACTATCGGCCATTGTCACTTTCTTTTTCATAGGTACTTGTTGCTATGGATTTCATAGCATATATGGCTGCCATCGAAAACAATGCAATAGCCCGCCGGGGCCATTACACGGAATGGAGTGTACAATGACGGAAACACTGAAAACCGTTCAGCCAGACGATCACCAAATCGTCGATTCAAGCTTCACCGCGATCATCAATGCGCCGATCGAAAAGATCGATCTTCCGAAATGGGCGTTCACGTTGCCCGAGCATGAATATCAGGGCTGTTCCCCCGCCCATATCGCCGCCGGCTTTACAACCGCGCCCGACGGCAAGCGGATGTCGATCAATGTCGAGGTGATCGGCGGCGTCCCGATGGTGCAGCATTATGTCGAGACCCTGGGTGAGAAAGACCATCTCATTCTGGAGTCGGTCTCAGATATATTCACTCCCACCGGCCGCACCACGATCCACGTTCTTTAGGAATTGAGCGTGAAGGCCATCGACGAGAACCGCAGCGAATTCACCAACCACGTCCGCTCGCGCGGCACTGAGGAATTTCTCGCCTTCCTCGACCGGCAGGGCATTCCGTTCAACGTGTTCCGCACCCAGCGCCAGCCGATGTCGATTGCCCATAACCAGGGCGAAACGCCGCTGTTCGCGGCCAGCATCGAACGCGCCGCGCTCAACACCTGACATCACGCAGGATCAAAGAAAGGATATGAACAATGACACAGCAAAGCTATCCCTTGAATCGGACCGCCTATCTTCTGGTCGATCCGTTCAACGACTTCCTACATGAAGACGGCAAGGTCACGCCGCAGCTCAAGCCCGTGGCCGACGAAGTCGGGCTGCTAGACAACCTGCGCAAACTGGACAAGGCCGTGCGCGCGGCCAGTGTCCAGGTGGCGATCGTCCCGCACCGGCGCTGGGAACCCGGCGATTATGAAGGCTGGGACCATCCCAGCCCCACCCAGCGCAAGATCATGGATCGTCATCACTTCGCACGGGGCGAATGGGGCGGTGAATTTTATTCTGATTTTGCACCTAAGCCGGGCGACATCATCGCCTCGGAACATTGGGGACAAAGCGGCTTTGCCAACACCGATCTCGACATGAAGCTCAAGCAGCACGGCATCACCCACGTGATCATTGCCGGCCTGATTGCCAATACGTGCATCGAAACCACGGCCAAATACGCGATGGAGCTTGGCTATCACGTCACGCTGGTAAAGGACGCGACTGCCGCCTTCGGCCACGCACAAATGCATGCCGCGCACGAAATCAATGGACCCACTTTCGCTCACGCTATCCGGACAACGGACGAAGTGGTCAACGATCTGTCCGGAACAAGGAGAGCAAGATGACCAAAGTCGCAAAGAACCTGGCCGCCGCCGTGGCGACGGCCCTGTTTGCAACAACAGCCCTCACCCAGGGGGCAAGCGCCACGACGCCCGCCGCTGCCGCCAGCGAGGACACGTCGATCCGGCCGTTCCCGAAGATCCATTATTCGCAGAAGGCGCTCAACGAGCTTCGCAAGCGGATTTTGGCGACCCAGTGGCCGGAAAAGGAAACCGTTTCGGACACCTCCCAGGGCGTGCCGCTGGCGACGATGCAGAGTGTCGCCCGCTATTGGGCGACGGACTATGACTGGCGCAAGGCGGAGGCCAAGCTCAACGCCCTGCCTCAGTTCGTCACCACCATCGACGGCGGGGAAATTCACTTCATCCACGTGCGTTCCAAGAACCCCAATGCGCTGCCGATCATCATCAGCCACGGCTGGCCGGGCTCGATCCTGGAGCAGATCAAGCTGGTCGGCCCGCTGACCGATCCGGTTGCCTATGGCGGCAAAGCCGAAGACTCCTTCGATGTCGTTATCCCGTCGATGCCCGGCTACGGGTTTTCTGCCAAGCCGACTGCTCCCGGTTGGGGCCCTGAACATATGGCCAGAGCCTGGGACGTGCTGATGAAACGCCTTGGCTATCAGCACTACGTTGCCCAGGGTGGTGACTGGGGCGCGTTTGTCGTGGACCAGATGGGCCTGCAGGCGCCTGCTGGATTGTTGGCGATCCATACGAACATGCCCGGGGTGGTTCCCGCTGACATCGACAGGGCGACCTTGGCAGGTGTTGCGCCGCCCACCTCTCTCTCTGCCGAAGAAAAGCGTGCCTATGAGCAGCTCCTCTTTACCTACAAGCATGTGGCCATCTATCAGTTGATGGCGCAGCGACCGCAGACCCTGTACGGCCTTGCCGATTCCCCCGTCGCCCTTGCCGCCTACATGCTCGACCATGGCGATGGTGGCGGACAGCCGGCAGCCGCCGTCAGCGAGGCGCTGAACCGACGTGGAAGCGCCACTGGCGAACTGACGCGGGACGAGGTCCTCGACAACATCTCGCTTTATTGGCTGACCAATACCGGTGTGTCCGCGGCGCGGCTCTATTCGGAATATAAGGGCGGCTTCTTCAACGCGAAAGGCGTCCAGATACCCGTAGCGGTCAGCGTCTTCCCCGGCGAGCAGTATGAGGCGCCGCGGAGCTGGACGGAGAAGGCCTATCCCAAGCTCTTCTACTACCATCATGCCGAGAAAGGCGGCCACTTTGCCGCCTGGGAGCAGCCGACGATTTTCACTCAGGAACTGAGGGCTGCGTTCAAGCCGTTCCGCTAACCGAGGGGGGGCGGAATCCACCTTTCCGCCCCCGTCCCCACGGTCCCAAAACAGGAGAGTCAAAATGTTCTTATCGAAACCGGTACAACTGGCCGCCGCCCTTGCTGTGATAACGGGAGCCACATTGGGACTTGTTCCGGGGGCAATGCTCGATGCGACCGCGCAGACCGCCGAAAGTGTGTTGGGCCCAACGCCGTGGGAAACTGTCGAAAACGAACCTCCGGCAAAACTGATTGTGGACGCTCCGCTCGCCGAGCCGTTGTCGCGCGGCGCCCTGGTTCTCCAATACCGAACTGAACACTTTCGGATCATACCGGAAGTCGGCGCCGCGGCAGTCCAGGTCTCTCCGCGCATCGGCCACCTCCATTTGGCGGTGGACGACCTTCCGTGGCATTGGGCTGATGCTGGCAATAGCAACACGATCATTGTCGTCGGACTGCCGGCGGGCCATCACAGCTTGTCCATCGATCTTGCCGCACCTGATCATCACGTGATAACGGGACAAAAAATCAGCTTTGATGTGCCGGCCCAGCCCACTGATATGCACGCCTTGCATTGAGATTGTTCACCGGTGTCCGCTATTGATGCTGTGGACGGCTCTCCACCACCCAGCCAGCCTGTGAGGGTTGGCAGAATGGAGGAGAGCCATGGAGGCTGCAGTGACAATCGGGTTGGATTTGGGGAAGTCGGTCTTTCAGGTACATGGTGTTGATGTCGGTGGGGCGGTCGTCGTCCAGCGTCGCCTGACGCGGAGCCGGCTGCTGGCCTTTTTTGCAAAGCAGCCAGCGTGCCTGGTTGGGATGGAAGCCTGTGCGGCGGCCCATCATTGGGGACGAGAGCTTCAGAAGCTAGGGCACAGGGTACGATTGATGCCGCCCCGGTACGTGAAGCCTTATGTGAAGCGACAGAAGAATGATGCCGCCGATGCCGAGGCGATCTGCGAGGCGGTGACGCGCCCGAACATGTGCTTTGTCGAGATCAAGACCTGCGAGCAGCAAGGGACGCTGGTGCTCCACCGGGTGCGGTTGATGCTGACGCGCCAGCGTGTCCAGCTGTCCAACGCAATCCGGGGGCATATGGCGGAATACGGCCTAGTTGCCCCGGTTGGCCGCAATGGGCTTCAGCGGCTCATCGCAATCATCAATGATCCGGATGATGTCCGCGTGCCGGCAGTGGCACGTGCTTCACTGGCGCCGCTGGTTCGCCAGCTCGGATTGGTGAATGACCAGGTGCTGGAGAACGACCGGCTGGTTCGAGCGAGCGCCAGGTCCACAGAGTTGGGCCACCGGCTAATGGAGGTGCCTGGCGTTGGCCCGGTACTTGCCAGTGCCATGGTCGCCACGGTGCCGGACCCCACAGCCTTCAAGTCGGGTAGAGACCTGGCGGCCTGGATTGGGCTTGTACCGCGGCAGAACTCTAGTGGGGGCAGGGAAAAGCTGGGCGGCATCACCAAGCAGGGCGACCGCTATCTGCGGCAACTCCTGGTGGCCGGCGCCCTGGCTGTCATCCGATATGCCCAAAGGCATGGGACGAGGCGCCCATGGCTGATTCATCTGCTGGCTCGCCGCACGCCCAAGATCGCAGCGGTCGCGCTGGCAAATAAGATGGCCAGGATGATTTGGGCCATGATGGTCACCGGGGAGCGATATAGAGAACCCCGAGTGGCTGCGGCCTAGGCAGCGGCACCGGAAAGGTTTGGGAAGGGCAATCGCGATGTAATGCACCATCGGTCGAAACCGGGGACGGGAAAACCCACTTGCGCCATAGCGCTTCGAGCGCGTGCTTTTGGTCGGGACCCGTCTCAGCGGAAGGCATTATGGCCAGCGGCCAGCGTGTGCCGCATCAACAGGCCGCACACATGGCCGCACCGACCGAAGGGCAGAACATCAAAATACCCTTGCCAACGGAGAGCCGTCCACACATGGCGCAAAGCGGACTTTGGGCTGGTTGAGGCGATCGACCGCTTTTGACCCAAAGCGGACATACCGACGTTCTGCTCAACGTGGACCGACTTTCGCCCTCGATTGCTGCTGCCGCCCCTTTCGTTGGGCGCAATGAATCTCTTTTCCAAGCCAATTTCTATCAATTCGCTTGGTACAAAAGGAGCCAATCAGGTTATGCTTCCGACCGGTGAAAGCAAGGGCCACTCCATTACCGACGAAAGTCGGTATTGACCATTTTCATTACTGCCAACCCAATGATCAGCCAACGCTGCGCAGATTCTGCAGCAGTGAGAGAGCTATGGTGTCGGGGGGAATAATGCAAAATCTTAGCAGAAGTTTGATGCTGGGCGGATCGATGGCTGCGATGGTGGCCGCGATAGCAAATACGGCTCAAGCGCAGGAGCCGGCGACCGAAAACGTCACGGTCTCCGCGTCCCGCATTCAGGTTCAGGGCTATGAAGCCGCCACGCCGGTCACGGTGATCGGTGTCGAGCAGCTCAACCGCGACGCCAAGGTGGACCTTGGCGATGCGATTCGCGAACTTCCCGCCATCGGCGGCCGCGGCGACTCGCCTGGCAATGGCTCCCACTCCGGTAACGCCTCACAGGGCGATGCGGGTCTCGACACCGTGGACCTTCGCGCCCTGGGCGTGGTGCGCACCCTGGTCTTGTTCGACGGCCAGCGCGTCGTCTCCTCCAACCCGAATTCGGGCGGCCCGCCGGCGATCGGTGGCGTCGACCTTTCCACCATCCCTGCCAGCATCATCGAGCGCGTCGATGTGGTGACGGGCGGTGCCTCGGCCGCCTGGGGTTCGGACGCGGTGGCCGGTGTCGTCAATCTGGTCATCAACAAGCATTTCACCGGCTTCAAGGCCAATGCGGTCTTCGGCAACAGCTCGCATAACGATCACAAGAGCTACAAGTTCGAGGTCGTGGCCGGCACCGAATTCCTGGGCGGCCGTGGCCATACCGAATTCGCGGCCAACTACACGATGAGCCCGGATACGTTTTATAACTGGAACCGCAAATGGTTCGATCATAACAACCGGGCGCTTTATCCGTGCTCCCTGGTCAATGGCGGTCCGGCCAACGCGCTGTGCCATACGCCCCAAGGTACCTACACGACCGCCTTCACCAATGGCGGCCTGATCACGGGCAACGCCGCGGGGCTCGCCAATAACGCGGCCAATGCCTCGGCGATCGCGGCGATTCAGGCTCTCGGCGGCCAGTATGCCGCCTTCGGATTGGGCACCCCCGGTGCTGCCAACGCCCTCAAGGGCATCCAGTTCGTGGGACCCAACGCGCAACCGGTGCCGTTCAATTACGGCGTCACCTCGGGCAGCAATTGCTACAGCTGTTCGGCGAACGTCGACTCCGCCGTGACCAACCAGTCGCCGTCGGCGGTGCCCTATCACAACTACAATTTGTTCAGCTACACCAGCTACAAGCTGACGGACAGCATCACTGCGTCCCTGATGCTGAATTATGGCTGGAACGCGGAACAAAACATCGCCAATAACGGGCGGTCGCAAAACTATACCATCCGGGTGGACAATGCCTACATCCCGGATGCGGTCCGCCAGCAGATGATCGCCCAGAACCTGGCCAGCATCACGCTGGGCAGCGCGGCGATGGGCAATCTGATCAACCACAAGCAAATTTCCATGGCCAATCTGGACCTGGCCGTTGGGCAGAATTACATCCAGAACTACCGCCAGCTTTATCGCGGCGTCTTTACCCTGACCGGCGCCCTCAATCTGTTCGGCGAGGACTGGTCGTGGAACGCCTATGCCCAGAACAGCTCCGTGCGCGAGCGGCAATGGGCCCGTTTGAACACCCTCAACGTCAACATCAACAATGCCGTGGACGCGGTTGTGGTGCAGGCGACCGGCCCCAATTCCTTGGGCGGCGGCAATGCAGCGACGGCCACCACCATCAGGAATATCCTGACGGCAGCGGGCGTGCCAATTCCTCAGGTGGGTAGCATCGCCTGCCGTTCCACCCTGACCCAGACCCTTTATGGCGTGACCACCAGTGCGACGAGCGGATTCCAGGTGCTTCAGCCGGGCGGCTATGCGCCTGGTTGCGCCCCGCTGGATTTGTTTGGCGAAGGCGTCACCAGCCGGGGAGCGCTCAACTATGTCGCTCCGGGCCGCCAGCTAGACGGCATCGCGGACCAGGCGCTCTATCGGCTCAACCAGCAAGTCTATTCGGTCTCGGCCTCGGGCACGCTGCCCTGGGGCCTGTCGGCCGGCAAGATCGCCATGGCGCTGGGCTTTGAAGACCGGTTGGAGCAGCAGCGCAACCAGCGCGACCCCCTGCAATTGGGTGCTTCGGGCGTGTTTGAATCGGGCAATTTCTCCCAATTCCCGGATTGCTACCCCCCTGGGCCGTCCTGCGTGTATGGCAAGGGCGCGGTTACTGTTCAGGAAGGCTTCCTGGAATTTGATGTCCCGCTGCTCAAGAACCAGATCGTCGATGACCTGAACTTCAATGCCGCGGGCCGGATCACCAACTATTCCAGCAGTGGCATGGTGGAAACCTGGAAGCTGGGCATGACCAGCCAGGTCAACGAAGACATCACTGGAAAGCTTTCCAGCACATTGGGATCCTAAGCTTAGAATTCCACGTGGACAA
>JADMIO011827036.1_pt1 | contig 42176 bp, 37 predicted proteins | sample 8958161 | NCBI WGS metagenome assembly JADMIO01 (sample SAMN16585339, study PRJNA669376) | soil metagenome | isolation source: Crop rotation soil | place: USA: Cullars Rotation, Alabama | collected 2011 | reverse complement strand
CCGCGACAACTTGTCCACGTGGAATTCTAAGCTTAGGATCCCAATGTGCTGGAAAGCAGAGGCAGACGCGCGGGTCTCTAAAGCCATCCCGCGCGCGCACGATGCACTGAAACGTGCGCGTCAGGCCGGCGTGATGGTTGCGTTCCTTAGCGTCGTCGCTCTGCTGCTCGGTGCGGTGGTCTCGTGGTTTGCGGCGCAGGAAGGCGGACGTGAACGTGAAGTGGGTGGCGTGCCGTCATGGCGGACCTGGTCTTCGCGGCCGATACGCACTTAGCCTCCCTCTAGTCTCTGCAACGAGAAGGCCGCGCTGGTTTAAACCGGTGCGGCCTTTTTGTTGTGGCGGCGGCATGGCACAAATGTCCTTAGCATCGAACGCCACATTCAAGGGGGCAGGGCAGGTTGAACATTCCACTTCTCGCGCATGGCCATCGCCGCCGCGTTCTGTCCGTTCTCGTCATTGCCGCTTCAGTTGCTGTTGCGACGGTTTCGCTCGCCCAGCAAACGACACCACCAGCTTCTCCGGCGCCGGAACCGACTGCACCAGCAACGGCGACGGCTTCACCGCCTGCGTCGCCCGGACCGACGGGTTGGATGAACACGTCTCTCTCTGCCGATCAGCGCGCCGACCTTCTGCTCGCGCAGATGACGCAGGACGAGCAGCTGCAGCTGGTGAAGGGTTACGCCGGCCACAACATGTGGCTGCCGTATGGACGTCATCCGCCGGAATGGCTGCGGCCACAACTACCCGGCGTGGCGGGATACATTCCGGGGATTCCGCGCCTTGGCATTCCGCCGATGGTCGAAACGGATGCCGGTCTCGGCATCACCAACAACCCGCGTCTGCGCGTCGGCGATACCGCGACGGCGCTGCCGTCCGGCGTCGCCATGGCCGCGACCTGGAATGCCGATCTTGCGCAACAGGCTGGCGCCGTGCTCGGTGCGGAAGCGCGTGACCGCAGCTACAATATCGTTCTTGCCGGCGCGATGAATCTGGCGCGTGAACCGCGCGGCGGCCGCACATTCGAATATGCCGGCGAAGATCCGTTGCTGGCCGGAACCATCGTCGGCTCGGAAATCCGCGGTGTGCAGAGCCAGCACGTGGTCTCCACGGTGAAGCACTACGCGCTGAATGCGCAGGAGACGGGCCGCGTCTGGCTTAGCGCGAACATCGACAATTCCGCGGCGCGCGAATCCGATCTGCTGTCGTTTGAGATCGCCATAGAGCACGGCAATCCCGGCGCGGTGATGTGCGCCTACAATCGGTACAATGGCGTGTACGCGTGCGAGAACGGTTTCCTGCTTAACGGTGTGCTCAAGCGCGACTGGAAATATCCCGGCTGGGTGCTTTCCGACTGGGGCGCGGTGCACAGCACGGTGGAATCCGCGAACAACGGCCTCGATCAGGAATCGGCGTCAGGACAGGACGCGCAGGAATTCTTCGGCGCGCCGCTGAAAGAAGCGCTGACGTACGGCAACGTTTCGTCGGACCGCCTGCATGACATGGTGCATCGCATTCTGCGCAGTTTGTTTGCGAACGGCATATTCGACTATCCCGGTCCTGCGCAGAAGCAATTGTCTGCATTGGCCGAGCACCAGAAGATTGTTCAGCGCACGGCGGAAGAGAGCATTGTTCTGCTGAAGAACCAGAACGACATTCTGCCCCTCAAGAAGACTATCGGCCGGATTGCAGTGATTGGGTCGCACGCCGATGTCGGCGTGCTGTCCGGCGGCGGCTCCTCGCAGGTGTTGCCGATCGGATACGATTCCAACAAGGCGTTTCCGGTTGGCGGCCCCGTGAAGGTCATGAACAACGGCGCGAAAATCCAGCCGACCGGAACGGAGATCTACGATCCGCCCTCTCCTCTCGCGGCTATTCTGGCGGCGGCGCCGCATGCGAAAGTGACCTACGCCAGTGGCGAAAATCTGCTGGAAGCGACATCGCTCGCGCGCCAATCCGATGTTGTGATCGTGTTTGCGAAACAATGGATGACGGAAGGCCGGGATGTTCCGAATCTCAGCCTGTCCGGCGATCAGGACGCGCTGATCGCGCAAATCGCAGATGCCAATCCTCACCTCATTGTCGTGCTGGAAACCGGCGGCCCAGTTCTGATGCCGTGGCTTGCCAAGGTGGCCGGTGCTCTGGAAGCGTGGTTTCCCGGAAATGCGGGCGCTGTTGCGATTGCCCGCGTCTTGTTCGGCGATGTGAATCCGTCGGGCAAACTTCCGATCACATTTCCGCAAAGTGAAAGCCAGCTACCTCGTCCCACTATTGCGAATGGCGGCGCGCCGGGGGTGCGGTTCGACATCGACTATGTCGAAGGGGCGAATATCGGCTACCGCTGGTTCGAAGCGAAGAATGAGACGCCGCTGTTTCCGTTTGGCTATGGGCTTTCGTATTCGAAATTCAGCGTCGACCAGTTGCAGGCCACGGCGGACGGCAACATCACTGTCACGGCAGTCATAAAGAACGTCGGAAAGGTTGCCGGGATGGAGACGCTCCAGCTTTACGCAACGCCGCCACCCGATGCACAAGGTCAGCCGGCGGTGAAGCGTCTGATCGGCTGGATAAAAGTCCGTCTCAAACCCGGTGAAAGCCGGAACGTGGTGATCACGCCCGAGCAAAGGTTGTTGGCCAACTTCGATGACCAGACCGGACAATGGCAAATAGCCGGAGGCGATTACGTCCTCGGCGTCGGCAATTGCTCGGCCATCCAACCGATCACCACAAGTCTCCACCTATCGCCGCGCCAACTTCCGCCCTGACCTGACCCGCGACGAAGCCTGCTGTGTTCAGAAAAGGACAATTGTGGACTCCGCGACACTTGGACTATCCTTCGCCCAAAGGGCGCTGGGACAAATCAAATGACATTATATGCTTGGGCGGCCGGCCTGGCCGCCGGCGTCGGGCTTGCGACGTCGGCTCTCGCGACGCCGCCGCCGGCTGAAGTGTTTGGCAGTTTACCTCAGGCGGTTTCAGGAAGGTTGTCGCCGGATGGTAAGCATCTGGCGCTCGTCCAGCCTTATGATGGGCACCAGAAAGTCGCCATATACGATCTCACCAAGACCGGTGTCCCGCCATATGTGGTGGGCATGGAAGGCGGATTGGCTGGGTCTCTTTACTGGAAAAGCGACGACCGCCTCATCGCGGTGTTTCACGCCAATCTGAAAGGCCGTTCCGAAGGCCTCGGCTCGTGGAGCCGAGCAATCAGCATTACACCCAGCACGCAGACGGCGGTTCTGATGCGTACAACGTGCCGTACTTCAAGGCGAACCACTACGCAGGCTCGATCGCCGATGTCGATGTGGACGATCCAGATCATGTTCTGATGACAGCGCTCAACCGGTGGGATCGCAAAATCACGCTCGATCTCTACCGCGTGGACGTGAAGACCGGCGAAGCACAGCTCGACCTGCACGGCAACACCGATCTGTTCGCGTTCCTCACTGACGGCCATGGAAACGTGTTGGGTCAGCTTGAGCAGGATTCTGATCTGAACAATCACGTCATTCTGGCGAACAAGGAAATTCTCAAATATCCCGTCCGCGGAAATGCGGACACCGAGATCGATGGGGTGATTGCCGGCGAAACGGCGCTTGCCATCCGTAAGGCGACGGCATCGGGGACCTTCGGCCTGTGGTCATGGGCGGCGGATGGCACATCCAAACCGCTGTTCGAGAATAGTCAATTCGATGTCGACGACACGATCCTTGACGATCAAACCCGCCGCGTCATTGGCGTCACGTACACGGATGACCAGACGCGTGTGAAGTATTTCGACCCGGCGATGCAGCACATCCAGGAAACGCTGGAGAAGGCGTATCCCGGCCAATCGGTCCTCGTCATGTCAAAGGATGCCACCGGCTCAGCCTATCTCATCATGACAGAAGGTCCGCGCAACCCGGCGGTGATCTCGCTGTACACACCCGCAAATCACCAAACGAACATCGTGCAGGAAGCATATCCCACGCTGAAGGCCGCGGATCTCGGCGAGACGAAACCATATCCGTACAAGGCACGCGATGGGCTCGATATTCACGCTTATCTGACACTCCCGCCCGGCAAAGCGCCGCACAATCTTCCAACAATTATCTTTCCGCACGGCGGCCCGGAACAGCGTGACAGTTTGGACTTCGACTGGTGGACGCAATTCATGGCGAGCCGCGGTTATGCGGTGCTGCGGCCGAACTACCGTGGATCGTCCGGCTCGAACTACCGTGGATCGTCCGGCTACGGATGGTCGTTCACCAAGGCCGGTGACGGCGAGTGGGCAGGGAAGGTGCAAGACGATCTTGAAGATGGCGTGCAAAAACTGGTAGCCGAAGGCATCGCCGATCCACACCGCATCTGCATCGTGGGCGCCAGCTGGGGCGGCACGTTGGCGCTGCTGGGTGCCTCTTTCAAACCTGATCTGTATGCCTGCGCCGTGAGCTATGCCGGCGTCTCCGATCTCAGCTATTCGCTCTACACGGGCACCACGTTTGAATCTGAAGCTGTATCTGTGTGGAAGCGCCGATTCGGTGCGGATGTGGACAGCAAGAAGATGGATTCCCAATCGCCGGTTAATTTTGTCGACCACGTGAAAATCCCGATCCTGCTGATGCACAGTGACAAGGATGTCACGGTTGGCGTTCGACAGAGTGAGATCGAAGAGAAGGCGCTGAAGCGCGCCGGCAAGCAGGTGGAATTCGTGAAACTCGAAGGCGACGACCACTACCTGGAATATGCGCAAACGCGCATCGAAATGCTCAAAGCGCTGGAGACATTTCTGGATTCAAAGATCGGGCAGCCTGCTACGGTCGCAACCGTAGTGCCGCCGTCAAAGCCAGAGAGCGCGCACTGACTGGAATGCATAAACCGGCGGCGATCAAAGCATCATCGCCGCCGGTGTGCGTAGAATTATTTCGGCACGATCGAGATTTTGGGATTCGTCGTGATCTTGCCGCTGACGCTGCATCCGCCCGGAAGCGGAACGGTGTTGAACACGATCGCGCCGTTCTTCACCTTCACCGGCAGAGTGCCAGGCCCGCAATCTCCAATCGGTGAAGAGAACGTCACGTTCAGTATCTTGACCTTTGACTGGTTCACCGCGACCGACTTCCAGGGAAGGTTGATCAGCTTGACGGACGTGCAGCCCACACCGCCGTTGTCCTTGAACGAGCCTCCCGTCACCGAACCGATGCCGGCGCTGTTGATGGTGCCGGTGAAATGGGCTTTGCACGGCAGGCTGATGCCGTTCTTGGTCGCTGACGTGTTTCCGTCGCCCGTGAAATTGCCCGGCGGCGAGAGCTTGTAGTTGGACGCGGAGGAAATGCCGGCCGTGCCAAGCAACATGAGGCTCGCGGCCGTAAGTGCGATGGTTGTTTTCATGGGGGTTTCATCCTTGATGGCTGGCGCGAAGCGCGCCTGGTGAAGGAGCGACAGCACCCCCGTCCTTTTCGTCGCTCCAATTCGGCGACAGGGGTGGAATCAGGATTTTCATGAACGGCTGCGCGGCCGCAGCGCGTCCCTGACCGGGCGATGTCCGATGCCCCTGACTTCCCCTTCTCGCGAATATCGCCTCATGCATTGGTAATGTCTCAGAACGTCTTGGTGATCCGCACGCCGTAAAGTCGCGGATCGGTCAGGAACACGTTGGTGGTCAGCGCGGTATCATCGCTGTTGAGGAACGCGCCGGTGATGGCGGTCGTGTTGAGCAGGTTTTTCACGTAGAACATGGCGTCCCAGCCATCCGCATCGGCAAAGGTCAGCGACAGATTGATGTTGGTGTAGCCCTTCAGCTCGTCGTACGGCTTGTCATTGAACACGCGCGCGAACGAGTCGGATTGGTAGTAGAGGTCGCCGCGCAGGGTTGCCGCCCAGTCGCTGCCGATCGGCATCGTGTATTGTCCACCGACGGACACGGTGATGTGCGGCGTGTTCGGCAGTTCGTTGCCGCTCAGGTTCTTGGCGAAGCCGGCGCCGCCATTCGGCGCTGTCGAGGGATCGAATCCGATGTAGCCAGGAAGGTGTTTCGGATCCGGGTTCGGTACATAGGGCTTGCCGGTGACCGGATCGAGGCCCTCGGAATAGGCCTGCACGCAGGCAATCGTGATTCCGCTGTGTGCCAGCAATTCGTTCACGACGTAGGTCGGAAGAATGCAATTCGATGTTCCGGTGATGAACGGCCGGACAAGCATCCAGTCGGTGTTGCCGGCAGTGCGATCCATCAGGTCGATCGCTTGCGAGCCCTTCGCCAGCGTACCGTCCTGGTAGCCGGTGGAGAGGTTGAACATCAGTCCGTCAATCGGTTGCCAGGTGGATTCAAGCTCCGCGCCTTTTACGGTGGCGTCGAAATTGAGGTTCACCGAGGTGCGATCGACGATCTGGGAAATCTGGTAGTCCTTGTAGTTGTAATAGAAGACGGCCGCGTTCAGCGTCATCGTGTCGTTGAGGATGGTGTTCTTGGTGCCGAGCTCAAACGCATCGACGAATTCCGGCTTGAATGCATCCGGATGGGTAATCGGCGAACTGTAGACGATGCCGCCGCTGACGATGGGAACAACGCCCGGCGGATTGGCGCCGCCGGCTTTGTAGCCGCGGGAATACGAACCGTAGAAGAGCGAGTCGTCGGTGAATTCTAGTTTCGGCGTCCACGTCGCCACCAGCCGGCCTGTCAGTTCCTTCCATTCCTGAACCAGCAAACCTGCCTGGGGGATGCCCTCGAACGCGATGCCGGCCCAGCTGGGATATTCGGAGAAGGTTTTCTGGTCGTCGGTGAAGCGCAGGCCACCGGTGAGCTTCAGGTCCGGCGTGATCTGATAGTAGGCCTCGCCGAATCCTGCCCAGGAATTCAGCCGGTACGGATTCTTGCTGAGGAAATAGTTGTGTCCCTTGCCGTCGACATTGGAGAGCCCGTTGGGATCGACGTACGCACAGCCGAGGCCCAGCAACGTATCGCCGAGATTGTTGGGATCGGCCAGGATTGGGCCGCAGCTGTTCGCCAGCTCTGCATCGAATGGTATGTGATCGGCGTTCTTCGGCAGCTTGTCGCCGCCGAAAATTGAATTGATGTATTCCGAAAACAGGCTGAGTGCGTTGTAGAAGACGTAGTAGTCGGCCTCGGTGTGATAGTGCAGGTAGTTGCCGCCGAGCACGAAGTTCAACGGCCCGTCGAAATTCGAGTTCAGGCGCACTTCCTGATAGAACTGCTCCGACGCTTCCTGAGAGATGTCCTGCCCGACCAGCCGGCTCGAGCAACCGAGCTGCGGATCGCAATATTGGCCATCCATGCCGACCAGGGTCTTGTGTCCCGGATCGATGAAGATCGGCGCGGTGTTGAACCGGTTGAAATCTTCTGACGAGTACAGGAAGTCCCGGTTGAATCCGGTCTGCGAGCTCAGCAGGAGATTGGCGCCGAGATCGTAGTCGGCGTTCAACTCAACCGTATCGTTCTTTGCTTTGTATTTGGGATCCAGAAGGGAATCGACGGTCCGTAGATCGCGCGATTGCACGAGACCGGCATAAGGATCCGTGCCGGGCGCGACATACGGCGTGAACAGCTGCAGCGCGACGACGAACGGGATGCCGCCCGCGTTGGGCGTCTGGAACGCGGACGGTGCATAGAGCGAACCCGGCCGGCATCCTTGCGTCAGCCATTGTGAACCGAAGTTTTCGGCGTCAGGAAATTGCGGTCCCGCCGGCCCGTCCACTTCCGATGGGCCGGGATCCTTTTCGCAAAGCTGCTTGGTTGAGCGCGTGCGATTGTCGTTTTCGTAGAAATGCTCCCAAATGAGATTGGCCTTGAGGCCAGCGAACGGTTCGAAGTGAAGGGTCGCCCGTCCGGACCACAAATCGCGGCCATCGATCGCATGGCCCGTCTGCTCGTTGAAGGCATAGCCGTCGCGGCTGGTCCATTCGCCGGCGACACGCAGCATCAGTTTGTCTTCGACGATGGGGATGTTGATCATGCCTTCGAGGCGACGCTCGCTGTAATTGCCGACGTCGACCGAGGCATTTGCCTCATAATTGTCGGTCGGTTTTGCGGAAACCACGTTGACGACGCCGGCCGGCGCATTGCGGCCGTACAGCGTCCCCTGCGGTCCGCGCAGAACTTCCACGTCTTCGACATCGAAGAATTCCTGCTCGAAGAAGTGATTGCGGATGAAGGGGATGTTGTTGAAGGCAACCGCAACGGCGGGATCGGTGGTCGCCGAAATGGCCTGGGTGCCGATGCCGCGGATCTGGATGTTGTAGCCGGTGAAGTTCGTTTTCGAGAAGGTGAGGTTGGGAACCTCCTTGATCAGGTCGGGTCCGCCGGCGATCTGTTGGGCCTTCAATTCCTTTTGCGTGAAGGCCGAAATCGCGATTGGAACGTTCTGAATATTCTCGGAGCGCTTCTGCGCCGTGACGACGACGGTTTCGATCCCGGCGGATTTCTCCTGCGCGGCAGGCGCAGGCGCCGGTGCAGGTGCAGCGGGAGCCGCGATCGCTCCGCCGGCCCAGCCAAGAGCGGCCGCGCCACCGAACAGGGCCCGGCGCAAGCGCAAGGTCTTTGGCATAAATTTCCCCTCTCCTCCCAACCGGGCTGGCACCCGGCCCCGCGCGCCGTTCGCGCCATGCGAACTCCGCTCGCGGTCTTCCTCGGTCGGACAACGCACATCGATGTCAACAGTTTTCACAAATGATGCGGGCGGAACAAATTTTTAACGTTGCGTGACATGTCGGCAACACATGCGTTGCAGCAATCACGCTGCAATGCAGAAGGAGGCGCGGCCTAAAGAAAGAATTTTGGCAGGAGGAAGGCGGCGACTTTCCGTGCTGCAGTGCGTTCCCGGTCCACCATCTCGCGAAGCGGTTCCCCGATGACGGCATCCCCGAAGGCCATCATGGCGATCAGAAGAACCGATGACGTAACGCCGAGGCGCGGGTCTCCCTCTTCCTGAGCGAACTTCTCCTCGAGCGCACTCACCAGTTCCTCGACAGCCTCCCGGACCGGCTCCAGCGTGTCGAAGCTGCCCGAAAGAGCGATCCAGGCGGCTAGGCGCCCGGCACCCCCCTTGTCGAAGGCATCGAACACCATGTCGACCAGCGCGCGCGGCGCGCCTGCATCCGACCGCAGATGCGCCACCGCCCCCATCAGCGCCGCCGCCAGGTCATGCACCATCGCGCTCATCAGCTCCGACTGGAGTTCTCCGGCGGTGCCGAAATGATGGAGGATGTTGGTGTGCGACATGCCCAGTTCGTCGGCCACGGCTTTGAGCGTGACGGCGTAGGGCCCGCGTTCCATCAACAGCCGGCGCGCCACAAGAAGCGCTTCGCCCTTCGCCTCACCGGCCGAGCGACGCCGCCGCAGCAATGGCCTACGCCGGGTTGTTGACATCTCTGTCAGTTCGCGACTAGCGTGCGGTCCATGCCGGAGGATCGGGCTTTGCTCGCGGAAACGCAAACGCCGCCGGATTTAACCATTCATCCGCGCGACATCGCCTTCGGGCGCGCTTCGGCGCCGCCGCGCTGGTGGCTTGCGGGCGATTTAATCGCCACCGCCTTCTTCAACGCGCTCTCTGCCTCGTTTCCGCAAGGCGAACGCTTCTTCATGGATGCGGTGCGGCCGTACCGTGACATCGGCACTGCCAGATTGCGCGAAGAGATTGCCGCGTTCACCGCGCAAGAGGCGGTGCACAGCCGCGAACATCTCGTCTTCAACAACGCGCTCGCGGCGCACGGCTACGATTTCAGCCGCGTCGACACCTATCTCAAGAGCAGGTTCGATTTCGGACGCAAGCTGCCGCGGATCAACCAACTCTGTGCCACCATCGCGCTTGAGCACTTCACCGCCATCCTGGCGCATGCGCTTCTGTCCCAAGGCGACGATCTCGCCGGCGCACCGCTCGAACTGAAGCGGATGTGGCACTGGCACGCCATCGAGGAGATCGAGCACAAGGCGGTCGCTTTCGACACGTTCCTCGCGGCAACAAAGCGGTTCTCGCCGCTGCGCCGCTGGTGGGCGCGATGTTTCGCGATGGTGACGATCACCATCATGTTCTTCCAGTTCATCGGCTTCGGGGTGGGGGAAATCTTCCGGCACGATGGCATCAACACTTTCAGAAGCTGGCGCGCGATGCTGCGCTACCTCTGGATCAGGCCTGGCATCATGCGACGCGCGGCGCCGCACTACTTTGCGTACTACAAGCCCGGCTTTCACCCATGGCGAATCGATGACCGCGGGCTGATCGCCGGTGTCGAAGCCATGCTCGCGGCGAACCATGCGCCTGCTTGATTTTTCCTGTGTGCTAGCCGCGATGGTCGTGGCTTCGCCGGCCGTGGCCGCAACCGACATCGTCGGGCTATGGGCCACCCAGAAGAACAACGGGCGGGTGCTCATCGAGGCTTGCGGCAATTCCGTCTGCGCGCGCGTGCTGGACGGCAACCAGCTGCGGGCCAACCCGAACCAGCGAGACGTCCACAATCCGGATCCGGCAAAGCGGACGCGGCGCGTGAAAGGCCTGATGATCCTCGAAGGCTACAGCGGCGGGCCGCCGCAATGGGAGGGCGGCAGCGTTTACGATCCGCAAACCGGCGACCAATCGCACAGTTCGACCCTGACGCTGGTCGCCCCCGACACGCTGGAAGTCAGAGGTTGCCGGCTTCTGTTCTGCCGCACGGAAACATGGACGCGCCTTCGGTGATGCGCGCGGCTAAAAAAGAATCCATCATTGGAACCAGAAGCGCCCATCTGCATTCGTTGCAGGGAAGTTGTCAGCGGGAAGGGGATCCCATGCGCAAGCTCGGACAAGCGCTTCTTCTATCGGCCGTCGTTGGCATCGGATTCGCACCGGAGGGCTTCGCGAAAGCGCCCTTGCCCGGCCAGCATGGACACTATGGCCCGCACCTTCCGGCCTATGTCGCGCCGCCGCGCTCGATTTCCGGGACCTGGCAGCATTTGGCCAATGCGTTTCCCGGCAGCAAATTCCCCGACACGTCGCTCCTGCTGACGGACGGCTCAGTCATCATGCACGACGGCTGCAGCCGCCGCTGGTACAGGCTGTCGCCCGACAACACGGGCAGCTACGTGAAGGGCACGTGGACGCAAACCGCACCGATGCCGGTCGGTTATGAGCCGCTCTACGTCGCCTCGCAGGTTCTCCCTGACGGCCGGCTGATCGTTCAGGGCGGCGAATATTTGGCGTGCCACGAAGCCTTCACCACATTGGGCGCGCTGTACGATCCGGTCGCGAACAAATGGACGCTGGTGCCCCCGCCGAAGGGCTGGGCAACGATCGGCGACGCCCAGAGCGTGGTGTTGGCCGACGGAACGTACATGGTTGCCGATTGCTGCGGCGGCACGGCCGGCACCGGCCCGATGGCGGCAACCGCCACGATCAGCGGAACGAACGTCACCTTCACCCCAACCGGAACCGGCAAGGCTGATGACTACGACGAGGAAGGCTGGACCATTCTTCCCAACGAAACGATCCTCACGGTCGATGCCGCGCTCGATCACGACCAGAATTTCTCTGGTTCTGAAATCTACACAGCGTCCACCGGCGCATGGACCGCGGGCAACACGACCATTGGGCGCATCGAAGATCCGACCTCCGAGGAAATCGGTCCGGCCGTGCTGCTGCCAAACGGCAAGGTCCTGCAGATCGGCGCGAACTCGGACGGCGCCACCAATGCTACGTCCTACTCGAGCATCTACGACTCGCTGAGCGGGACATGGTCGGCCGGTCCAAATCTGCCGACGGTCGACGGTGTGGTCTACAGCGCGGAAGACGCACCGGCCGCGCTGCTGCCGAGCGGTCGCGTTCTTCTGCAGCTGAGCCCGGCTTATGTGTGCGGCTCTGCCAATGGCGCGTTCTGCGCGCCGTCGCATTTCTTCGAGTACAACGGCAAGCGTTTCGTGCAGGTGAGCGAGCCGACCGATGCGCCCGAGATTGCATCGTTCGAAGGCCGGATGCTCGTGCTGCCGACGGGACAGATCCTGTGGTCCAGTGACAGTGGCGACGTGGAAATTTACACGCCGAAGGGCAGGCCGCAGAATGCGTGGCGGCCGGTCGTCACCGCTCTTCCCAAGTCGGTGAAGATCGGCAGCACGAACAATCTCGTGCAAGGGACGATGTTCAATGGCCTGTCGCTGGGCGGCGTGTACGGTGACGACGCGCAGATGTCGACGAACTATCCCGTGGTGACGCTGACGAACAAAGCCACCGGGCATGTCTGCTACGCGCGCACACACGATCACGCCACAATGGGAATCTCCGATGGCGGACCTACGTCCACGCATTTCGACGTGCCGAGCACCTGCGAGCCGGGCGTGAACAAGCTGCGCGTCATCGCCAACGGAATCTCATCCAAGCCAGCACGCATCCGGCTGAGCTCGACGTAGCTCAACGGAGAGTCGTGAAACCGGCCTTGGTGAAGATGGTGGCCGCTTCCGGGCTGCTCAAACAAGCCAGGAAGGCGACGGCCTCCGGCTTGGCGTCCTTTGTCAGCGCGACGGGATAGACAATCCGCGCGTGCGTGTTTTCCGGAAACGTGTCGACGATGCGCACTTTGCGTTCACCCATCGCGTCCGTGGAATAGACGATGCCGAGCGGCGCTTCTCCGCGCGCCACATAGGCGAGCGCGACGCGCACGTTCTCTGCCGAGGCGAGGTGATCGACGACGGTATTCCAGACACCGAGCGATGTGAGCGCCTGGCGTCCGTATTTTCCGGCCGGAACGGAATTGGGATCTGCAACGGACAGACGCCCGCCTCCGAGCGCTCCGGCCAGATTGAAATGCGGCGCGATCTTGAGCGCGATCCTGGAGTCCGCCGGCGCAATAAGAACGAGATGGTTGCACAGCAGATTGCGCCGCGTCTCGTGCTTCACCAGGCCTTTGTTGTCGAGATAGTCCATCCATTCGGTATCTGCGGAGATGAGGATGTCCGCTCCGGCGGAGGCTTCGATCTGGCGTGCGAGCGTAGACGATGCAGCGAACGAGAAGGCGAGATGATTGCCGGTCTTGACCTCGTAGCTCTTGCCGATGGCGTTGAGAACATCGGTGAGCGAGGCGGCCGCGAAAACCGTGACCGGTTTGGTTTGCGCGAAAGACGGCGCCGCCACACCCGCGCCTGCGGCCCATGCCATGAAAGCCGCAGCGAACAGGCGCAATGTTTTCATCCTCTCCCCCTCATGATATTCCATGGAATATCATGCTGAGGCTGAATGATGGTCGGTCACTACGCAATGGAGGGCGGTATGATGGGCCTGGATTTGGGTGTCCGGCGGCGCGTGCTGCGAGGTCTTCTGCCCGGTATGCTGGTTCTGTCGGCATCGGCGGCGCTGGCGGACCCGCAATATATTACGTTTGACGCCGGCCGCGTGGTCTCCATCAACACGTCCGGCACGGTCGCGGGATATGGCTTGGACTATGGGTTTGTGAGGACCCCCGATGGGGTGATCACCGAATTCTCGGTTCCTGGTTCGATCGCCACCTATCCGGCAAGCATCAACGACAAGGGCTTCGTCGCCGGCACCTATCGCGGCACCGACACCGGGTCTCTCTATCATGGATTTGTTCGCGCGCCGGGCGGCACCATTACGACGTTCGATGCATCAAAATTCTACAAGGATCGTGGTCAGGGCACTTTTGTCACCGGCATCGACAACAGGGGTTACATCAGCGGCTATGTCAAAAAATCGCGTCGTCGTGCATTCGGCTTCATCCGAAGCCCGCAGGGAAAGGTCACCAAGGTCGATTGCGGCCAGCGGGCTACAACCTCGCTCGGCATCAATTCGAACCGGACCATGATCGGAATTTGCTACGGGTCCGGAGGGTATTTGCGCGCCCCGGATGGCACGTTCACGATTCTGACTAATCTGGATCCGGTTGCGTTGAACGATGCCGGATCGGTCACGGGTGACTCGGGCATTCCCACGTCTGGATTTTTGCGCACGTCCGACGGCACGGTCGCCACCTTCGATCCATCGGACGGGCAGAGCTATGGGACCAGGGCCATGTCGATCAACAGCGGCGATGTGGTCGTCGGCTATTACCACGGCACGCCAGATCAAGGTCATGGCTTTCTCCGCACACCGGACGGAACGATCACAAGCTTCGATGTGCCCGGATCCACCGGAACGTTCCCGTCCGCCATCAATGCATCTGGTGTGATCGCTGGGACCTATTTCGCCGCGGACGGCACGGTTGACGGTTTCATCCGCATACCCTGATGCGGGCACACGGTGCGAATCAGCTGGCTGGGAACAATCAAATGCTGGCTGGCTGGGGGACTAGGATTCGAACCTAGACAGGCAGAGTCAGAGTCTGCAGTCCTACCGTTAGACGATCCCCCAGCAGGGTGCCCGTCACGCGCCGGTATAGAGCGAAACCGCCGCTGCTTGTCAATTTTTCCCGTTTCCCGCTAGTTTTCTAATTGCGCTCCATACAGGGCCGATGAATTCGCCAGCGCGGCGGTTGCGCGGTGATAGTGGCGGAGGCGAACACACAATGAAGCTGGTGATGGTGGCGGTGTTCAGCATAGTGACGGCCTCCGTTCCTGCATTCGCGCAATTCGCCCACTACCATTCGGAGTATGTGCCTGATGCTGCAACGGCCATCGCAATCGGCCGCGCTGTCTCGGTGCCGATATATGGCAAGAAGCTGATACAGTCCGAAGAACCGTTCACCGCGATGCGCAAAGGTGGCACGTGGATTGTTTTGGGAACGCTTAACTGCGACCCGAAATACACTTGCGTTGGAGGCACAGTAGAGGTGACGCTTTCAGCCAAAAATGGGCGGGTTCTGAGCGTCATCCATACCGAATAATGCAAATTCCGACACTACGCAGGTCCTTACGCGTATGCGGGCACTTGCGCGGCGACTTTGCTCTGTTCAGCTTGTGTCGGTGAGATCAGCCATCGACACGCCAGCGCCGGAACGTGAAGCGCTTCCGGCCAGCTTGCAAAAGGCTGTGCGGGAGAAGATTCGCGCGCTCAAGCTGCCGGCCAACTTTGAACGCACGGTTCAGAGCAGCTACCGGCAGATTGCAGACGAGCTCATCGCGCGCAACAAGCAACAGGCGCCCCTTTGCGTTGGCGTTTGTGGTTGCCAGGGTAGTGGCAAGTCGACATTGGCGGCGTTTCTCAAATTGCTGCTGGATTTCGATGGTCACCCGACCGCCATTCTCTCGCTCGACGGTCTGTATCTGCCGAAGCGCGCGCGGGAGAACTTGGCGCGCGACATCCATCCGCTACTGCGCACGCGCGGCGTGCCCGGCACGCATGATGTGAGGCTTGGTGTTGAAACACTTCAGCGACTGCGCAACGCGGGCGCGCGCTCGCGCACGCCGCTGCCGGCGTTCGATAAGGCGCGCGACGATCGCGCGCCGCGCAAGGATTGGGAGGTGTTCGCCGGCCAGCCGGCGTTCATCCTGTTCGAAGGCTGGTGTGTCGATGCGCGGCCGCGACCCGAGACGGCGCTGCGCAAGCCGATCAACCGGCTGGAGCGCGAATGCGATCCCGACGGCGTGTGGCGGCGTTACGTCAACGCGCAACTTGACGGCCCCTATCGCAAATTATTTGCACCGATCGATGTGCTCATCTTCATGCAGGCGCCGTCGTTCGATTGCGTCTACAGATGGCGCGGCCTGCAGGAGCAGAAGCTGCATGCGCGCTCAAAGACGGGCAGGGCGGTGATGGACAAGCAGAAGCTCGAAACCTTCATCATGCATTACGAACGCTTGACCCAATGGATGCTGAAGGAAATGCCGCGCCGCGCCGATATTCTTCTGCCGCTGGCGCAGGATCAGCACATCCGCGCCGTCAGACTTCGCAGCCGAAAATGAAAGAAGCAGCCGCCAGCATTTCCACGCGGCGGCTACGGCAAGCGCGATCTATTCCCGTGCGAAGACAAGCGTGTTCGGCGTCGTTTGACCGGTCCGGTGGATTTTGATCGTCAGCGTCTTGCCATCAGCGGAAAGCGCGAGCGCCTGCGTGTCCACGACTTTGCCGTTATTCTTGTCCGTGAATTCCAACGCGCGTTCGCTCCGGCGTCGGCCGGACGCGGCAAGGTCGCCGCTCGTGCTCGTGATCGGATGGTCTTGCCCGTCGAAGGTGATGTTTTTCACGGAGCCCTGCCGGACGAACGAAAATCCCTTGCCGCCATAAGGCTTGACCTGCAGCTCGAATTTCAGGCCAAGCGGCTTGGTTGTGCTTTCCCAAGTACCGGCAAAGCTCGACGTGCCGGAAGTGCGCTTGTATAGATAGTCGGTGGTTGTTGTTGAGCCGTCGGACTGCTGGCCTGTGAAGGCATCGTGCAAGGTGCGGCCATCTTCGGACAGCTTCCAATTGGCCGAAACGATGATGCGGCCGCGCTGTTTGCGCACAACCTTCATCGTGTGGGAATCGCCAGCGTTCACGGAAAGCGTGCTCCCGGAGGTCCCGGGCTGATCCCTCCCGTCCGCAACAATTGTCTCCGGTGGGCCGCCCTCGAAGCGGAATGTGTATGTGTTCGGGCCCGCGGCTTCCACAACCATTTGATCGACGATCACACTGCGGGAAACGTCCAGCTTCCATTTGCCGACGAACGGATCGTTCGCTGTCCAGAGGGTGGTTGCGGCAAAGGCTGTCGCAGCGGCCACGACGGCGAGGTAACTCATGGCGGTTCACCTTTCACAATCGCGCGAACGATAGTGACGGCAGATTTCGCGCGAAAATCACGAGACTGAGAGGCCGATTGCTTCTCGGCAACCGTACACGGGCGAACACTCCACGAATGCGACGGTTCGCCTCGCTCGTGTTAGAGTGGACGCGCAGCACATTCCCCGATCTCACCTTGTCCCCTTCCAGAAGCAGCGGCCGCGTTCGTGTCAAAACGGCGAAGAGCCGCGCGCCGTCCTCCACCAAATGGTTGGAGCGGCAGCTGAACGATCCCTATGTGCGCGAGGCGAAAGCGAAAGGGTATCGCTCGCGCGCGGCGTTCAAGCTCGTGGAGCTGGACGACAAATTCCATTTCCTGAAGCCCGGCGCACGCGTGCTCGACCTTGGCGCGGCGCCCGGCGGCTGGAGCCAGGTTGCGGCGAAACGTGTGGGTGCGAAAGGCTCGGTGGTGGCCGCCGACATTCTGGAGATCGCGCCGCTCCCCAGCGTAACCGTGCTGCAACTCGATCTCTCGGACGCCGGCGCGCTGGCCGTCTTGGAACAGGCGCTGGGCGGCCAGGCCGATGTCGTGCTGTCCGACATGGCAGCCTCGACCACCGGCCATCGCGCCACTGATCACATTCGGACCATCGCGCTGATGGAAGCCGCGTTCGAAATCGCAGAGCGCACGCTCAGGCCCGGCGGCGCGTTCGTCGGCAAGGTTTTTCAGGGCGGAGCCACGGGCGAGCTGCTGCCTCGCATCAAGAAAGTGTTTCGGGACGTGAAACACGTGAAGCCTCGCGCATCCCGCGCGGAATCGGTAGAGCTTTATCTTGTGGCATTGGGCTATCGCGGACAGGGGCAGGCATGAAATCGATCGGAATATTTCTCGCTGGAGCGGCAATCATGGCATCGCCGCCCTCTCTTGCGGCGGCGCAGAAAGCGGACGCGCGGCTGCGCGCCATCTACACCAAGGAATGGGCGTGGCGGCTGCAGCAATTTCCCGACACGGAAGATTCCACCAAGCCCGTCGCCGATCATCTGACCAAGGAAGATCCCGCCACGCAGGCGATGCGCCTGCGCTATTGGCAGGACGTGATGAAGCAGCTGGATGCCATCCCGCGTGCACAGCTCTCGGCCGAAGAGCAGATCAATTACGATGTGTACCGGCCGGAGATCGAGAACTTCATCGCCGATCAGAAATTCCGCATGTTCGAAATGCCGGCTAATTCCGACACGGCATTCTGGACCGACCTCGGCTATACCGCGCGGCGTCCGTTCCGCACCGAGAAGGATTACAAGAACTGGATCGCGCAGCTGCGCGACATCCCGCGTTACTTCCGCGAGCAGATGGACGAGATGCGCGCCGGCGCCAAGCGCGGCTTCACGCCACCGCGCGTGACGCTACAGGGCCGTGACAAATCCATCGCCCTGGTGGCGGAAGGCAAGCCGGAAGACAACCAGCTCTACACGCCGTTCAAGGAGCCGATGCCTGGCGTTCCGGCAGCGGAGCAGGCGAAGCTGAAGGCGGAAGCCGCGGAGGTCATTCGCGAAAAGGTGCAGCCGGCTTATAGGGAGCTGCTGAAATTCTTCCGCGACGAATACCTGCCGCGCACGCGCACCACGCTCGCGGCATACGATCTGCCGGACGGTAAGGCGTTCTACCAACAGAAGATCCGCGAATTCACCACGCTCGACATGTCGCCGGAAGAAATCCACCAGCTCGGGCTATCGGAAGTTGCCAAGCTGCATGCGCAGATGGTGGATGTGATGCACGAAACGGGATTCAAAAGCGACTTCCCCGCCTTCCTGCATTTCCTGCGCACCGATCCGCAATTCTACGCCAAGACACCGCAGGAGCTGCTCGACCGCGCCGCGTGGATCGCCAAGGTGTTCGACGGCAAGGCGTCGCAATATTTTGGCTACCTGCCGCGCGCGCGCTTCACCATCAAGCCGGTGCCGCCGGATCTGGCGCCGTTCTACACATCCGGCCGCGGTGGGCCCGGCGTGTATCTGGTGAACACCTATGACCTCCCGCACCGGCCGCTCTACAACATGGTCGCGCTCACCTTGCATGAATCCGCGCCGGGACATGCGTTCCAGATGCCCATCGCGCTCGAGCACAAGAACCAGCCGGAATTCCGCCAGCACGATTACATCTCGGCCTATGGTGAAGGCTGGGCGCTTTATTGCGAGAAGCTGGGCGTGGAAATGGGCATGTACGATACGCCGTATGACCGCTTCGGCATGCTGGGCTGGCAGATCTGGCGCGCCGTGCGGCTGGTGGTGGATACCGGCATCCATTCGAAAGGTTGGACGCGCGAGCAGGCGCTGAAATACATGCTCGACTACACCGCACTGCCCGAGCACGAGATCGAAACGGAAGTCGATCGCTACATCGCATGGCCGGGGCAGGCGCTGTCGTATTACTTGGGCGAGCTTGCCATCGTGCGCGCGCGCGAAAAGGCGGAGAAAGCACTGGGACCGAAGTTCAACATCCGCGCCTTTCATGATGCGGTGCTGGAACTGGGCTCGGTGCCGCTGCCCGTTCTCACCGCGCGGATCGACCGTTTCATCGCCGATGGCGGCAAAGGGCCGTACCCGGACATGGAGTAGCGGCCGCCTGCGTGTGGCATTTCGCTAAAATCATCGCCCTGCTTGAATCAATTCCGGGGCCGCGCGTGAGGCATGGATCAATATGTGAGGGGTAGCGTTGCGCTCATGTCGAACGTGGCTCTTCTTCCCTTCATCTACATCGCCGTGCTGCTGATGGCGGGCGTGACAGCGCTCTACTATTCGTTCCACAATCCGATCACGCGTTTCCGGAACACACTGCTTTCGCTGTTGCTGTTGTCCGTTGCCTGCTATCAGATCATGGCGGTGATGTAGCGCCCAGCCTGGGCGAAAACAGGCATGGCCCGCAGCGGCGGGAACCGTTGGGCGGCACGGGCGCTCTCTTTTGGTAGACGCGGGAGCCGACGCCATGAGGACGATACTTTCCCTCGCAGCAATGTTGGTTTGCCTGATCGCTGGCCCGGCGCTGGCCGGGACCTGCCCCGCGGTGACGAAACCCGTCTGCGCCGCCGGCACCGACGGCCATCGCTCGAACCTGCCGAGTGCCTGCCGCGCCGAGCAGAAGGGCTACATCGTGCTGCACGAAGGCCAATGCGAAGCGCCCGATCCCGCATCGGCCTGTCCGCATCTCATGAGCCCGATCTGCGCCACCAATCCGGCGACCGGCAAGCCGCACACTTATCCCAACATGTGCACCGCGGAAGTGGCGAACGCGCCCTATCTCGGCAGCGGCGCATGCGCGCCGAAACCGCCGGGCTGAGCAATTTACGGCGTGAGCTCGAAAACAGTGCCGCCGCTATTGTCATATTTTCCCCCCTGGCCAGTGACGCCGAACAATTGTCCTGCGGCGTTCATGACCAGGCCGCCGTGGGAGTTCCAGGCGGAGATGCAGTCCTGGTTGGTGCAGAAATCGTAAAGAACCTGCAAGCTCTTACCGCGCAGCAGAAACAGAACACCTCCGTCGTTCGCACCGCCGGACGTTGTGGTGCCGTAGATGTTTCCAGTGCGGTCCAAGAGAAGTCCCCCGAAATTGTCGGGTCCCCATCCATCCGTGCAATTCGGCAGCGGACAGAAATTGTAGACGATGGAGGCCTTGTGGTCGGCGGCGATCTTGAAAATGAATCCGCATCCGCTGAAGTCGGGACAGTTTTCGCTGAAGTCGCTGAGCCAACTCGAACCGAAGAGATTTCCGCCTGAATCGATGGTGAGGCCTGAATGGACGGTGCAGGAAGAGCAGAAATCGTACAGCACGGTCTCCGTCCTTGGCTTTGTGTCGCCAGAGAGTTCAAAGGCTACGCCGCGGTCGTTCTTGCCGCCGATCAAGGTGGTCCCGTACAGATTGCCGGCGGCGTCCATGGTCAATTGCTGCAGGGGAAAGGCGCCGTCCTTGCACGGCCGTGGGGTGCGATCGCAGAAGGCGTATAGGGGCCTCTCAAGCCATCGACTGGTTCCGGTCAGGGTGAGTGAATAGGCCACTCCGCCAAAATGCCGGCCGCCGTGACTGGCCGTGCCGTAGAGCGGAGATACTCCGTCGTATGGCTGGCCCTGTTCGCGTCCTGTATAGGTGAGGCCGCCGTTGGGGTTCTGGCCGTCGCGGCAATTGCTCAATCTTGCGCAGAAACTATAGAGTGTGCGCAAGGTCCATTGTCTGCCATTTGCAGGCGGCGATAGTTCGAACACTGTCCCGGTGTCGCTTCCATCGCCGCCACCCAGCGTGGTGCCATAGACATTTCCGGCAACATCGACGATGAGAGCCGACGCTGTCGGATCCCGGCCGTCGGTGCAGTTCGGACGCGCGCAAAAATAATACAGGACCTCATATTTCCACCTCTCGCCGTCAGCCGGCGCCGTGAGCCTGAAGACGAGTCCCTCGCCGTGCGCACCGCCGGCAGCAGTCCCGTAGAGATTTCCGGCGGCGTCCATCGTGAGACGTTCCGTCGGAAACGAACCATCGCCGCATTGCACCTGCCTGCAAAAGGAATACAGCACTTTGAATGTCGACGCCTGGGCAGCGTTCGTTGCTGCAAACGAGATCGCACACGCGACCCCGAACACCAGCCGCGGCAACCAGTGCATCGCGGATATTTTCGCTTTCATGCGATCCCCCTTGCGCCGCTACGGCGTCAGCTCGAACACCGTGCCCCCGTCTTGATATGCTCCGCCACGGCCTGAGACACCGAACAGTTCTCCGATTGGGCTCCGGATCGGACCGTCGAATTGAACGAAACCGTCGACGCAGCTTGGCATTGCGCAGAAATCATGCAGGACCTGCAGACTCGTGCCGTTCAGCCTGAAGAGGTTGCCGAAACCATTTGCACCGCCAAAGGTAGTGGTGCCGTAGAGACTTCCATCCGCGTCGATGGCAAGACCACCGCGATTTACTGGACGCCATCCGTCGACGCAATTCTGCAATTGACAAAAGGAGTACAGGGTTGTGACAGAGCGGTCAGCGCCAATCTCAAATATGAATCCGCATCCTCCCGAGTCAGTGCACGCGGTACCGCCGCCGCCCAGCCAGCTGGAGCCGAAAAGGTTTCCGCTAGTGTCGATGGTGAGTCCTGATTCGACAATGCATGCTGAGCAGAAGTCGTACAGTTCAATTTCCGTCATATGTTTTCCGTTGCCGGAGAGTTCGAAAGCGCCGCCCTTGTGGTTGGCAGCGCCTGAGGATGTGGTTCCATACAAATTTCCGCTGGCGTCCATTGTCAGCTGCTGGATGGGAGCTGCGCCATCCGGGCAGGGTTGGGACTTGGCGTGACAGAAGGCGTAAAGCACGGCCTCATTCCATTCCCCGTTTCGTTTTGGCTTGAGTGAATAAGCGACTCCACCGAAGTGTCCGCCACCCTGGGTCGTCGTGCCGTAGAGTGAGGAGACGCCGTCGTAGGGAAGTCCCTGTTCGCGCCCGGCATATGTGAGGCCGCCGCCAGGACCGGCGCCATCGTGACAATTGCTGAGGGCTGCGCAGAAATTGTAGAGGGTGCGCCGCGTCCAGTGCTTTCCGCTCACTGGAGGAGAGAGTTCGAACACGGTTCCCGTGTCGTTGCCTAAACCACCGCCAGCGGTTGTGCCATACACGTTGCCGGCAGTATCGACGATGAGCGCCGACGCGGTCGGATCCCTGCCGTCAGTGCAGTTGGGTTGCGCGCAAAAGTGATAGAGGTTCTCGTATGTCCACCGCCGGCCGTCGACCGGCGCAAGGAGTCTGAACACAATTCCTTGTCCGTGAGCGCCCCCACTCGCTGTGCCATAAAGGTTGCCCGCCTGATCCATTGTCAGGCTCTCCGTGGGGAAATCGCCGTCACCGCATTCGACTTGCTTGCAAAACGAGTGCAGCACTTTGAAAGTCGAGGCTTCGGCGGATAGGGGTGCCGCCGTGAGGCCGACAAGAAGAGCGGCGGCAAACGTCCACCCAAGGAGTCCCCTAGATTCATTGTTCTTCGGCGGCATTCTGTCTTCCCCTTATTGCGTAACACGACGTGCGGTGGGGTCGAACCGTAACATAGACTTCAGTTTGCTGCTGGCTCTCAAGGTTTTACTCGTGAAAGAAAATTAGCGTTGACGGAGAATATTATCAGGCATATCTTGTTCTGGAACCAAAGACGAACGAGATGGACAAATCATGGACGAACATCAGCACTGAATGAGGCCCGGCAAGAGCTCATTGGAGCGGTTATGGCGCGCGCCGAAGCTGCTCAAATTGCAGAAGATGTTGAAAATACGGGAGTATTAGAAGGCGAAGCCCTCTCATCGGAGCGGCCGGCATCCGGCGAAGAAGACGAGCCGGCCACCACAAGAGCCACGCCAAAACCGGCTGGGCCGGCGGATGTGCCGGATCATGGCTTTGCAGAGATACCCCACAATCTTTCCAGGAAGGCGGCGTTGGCGGAATACCGCCGCACGGTCGAGGAATTTCGGCAGACCGGCGCTCTCCACGAGAAAGAATGGGAGAACTTCGCGCACCTGACCAATCCGCCCAACCTTCAGTTGCTCGTACACGATGCGCACTGCCAGGCGGTGGCTGCCATCGAGGAGTGGCAGGAGGATGAGGAAGAGCGCCACCGGATACAGGAGAGTCAGGCACGGCGGGAGGCGGAGGGTCGCGAGCGGGATGAGGCGAGGCCGGTCGCGGATATCCGAGAATGGGAGGCGTTCAAGCAGCGCGGTCCGAAAGACGATGAATACGACCTTCCCCAGCTTGCGCGCCCGCCGGCACCAGAGCCTCCACCCCCACCGCCACTGCCGCAACTCCGTGGCGTGGAATTCGATGCCTATGCGCCGAGCAAGCTCTATTCCTATCAGGACGACGGGCCGCTGCTGAATCTGGAACGCCCCGACGAGCCAGCGCTGCCGACCGATCTTGAGACCGAAGCCATGCTTCGGGCCATGATCGGCGAGTGCCACTTCCTGATGCGGGAGGTGTCGTTCCGCTCGATGTGCCAGGCGCGTGTGCTGGAGGATCGCCGGGACTGGGTCGAGACCTCCATGAAGCTTGCGAAAACCGGCGCGTCGGTTGCAAAGGCGATCGGCCGGCTTCGGCACGGCCCCTCGGTCACGCAAACCCATCATCACACGACCATCACAAAGGTGGTCGCAGCGGCGCAGGTGGGGGGAGGGGGTAACGCGATTCCGTGAAAACAACGGTCAAGCTCTTGTGTCCGGAGGACGTTTGGCAACCAAGGATTGGGGCGCCGCGCCGCAATCGCAATGCACTGAAGACCGGCCGCTACACCGCGGACAAGCAGGCCGTGCGCCGCTACATCCATGGATTCATGCGCCGGGCGAAGGCGCTGGCACGGCAGGTGGAGGCGGATTGCAAGGGCCGGCAACGTTCCCCTCCCCCAGCGGGAGGGGGCAAATTGATTTCGCGGAAGCGAAAGCAATTCGGGGGAGGGGGTGTAGGAGCTGCGAACCCCTCCCCCAAATTCTCGCGGCTTTCGCCCCTCGAATTTGCCCCCTCCCGCAGGGTGAGGGGGAGTTCGGTACGTTCGTATGCCGCCACTTCCATTCCATGTTGCAGGGTTGTGACACAGTGTGGGATTTCTTCCACCCAGCCCGAAAAGCCTTGCGGTATCAGTGGCTTTCCCTTGACGCCCCAAAAGGCGCGGACCACTCTTGTTCATATTGGAGGGGAAGCGCTGTGCAGGGCGTTTGTGGGGCCTCCTGCGGGGGGCGGGGATGATCAAGTCACAATTGGTGGCGCGGCTGGTGCAGCGCTACCCGCATTTGTACCACCGCGATGTCGAGCGGATTGTGTCCACAATCCTGGACGAAATCACCAAGGCTTTGGCCGCGGGCCACCGGGTGGAATTGCGCGGCTTCGGCGCGTTTTCCGTGAAGAGCCGTCCCGCGCGGCAGGGGCGCAATCCGCGCACCGGCGCGGCGGTGTCGGTCGAGGAAAAGAAGGCGCCGTTCTTCCGGACCGGCAAGGAGTTGCGCGAGCGCTTGAACCTGGCGCCGGCATCGCCGCCTGCCGCGTCCGCTCCCCGCGAGCCGGCGGATACCCACGCGCACTGAGGTCCGCGTGCTTGCTGCGTCGCGCGCGGATGCGTATGACGCCGCACGATGACGCCGCGCCGATTCGTCAATCCCATCTTCGTCGCTCTGGATACGCCAGATCTTGGCCGCGCGCTGGATCTGGCGAAGGCGGTCCGCCCGCATGTCGGCGGCCTGAAGGTGGGGCTGGAATTCATCGCGGCGAACGGTCCGGCCGGTGTGCGGGAGATCGTGTCGCTCGGCCTGCCGGTGTTCGCCGACGTGAAATTCCACGACATTCCGAACACGGTTGCCGGCGCTGCACGCGAGATTGCGAAGCTGGGCGTCGCCGTTTTCAACGTGCACGCCTCCGGGGGGGCGGCCATGCTGCGCGCCGCGAAAGAGGCGGCAACTTCCGTCGACCCGGCGGTTCAGGTGATCGCTGTGACCGTGCTGACCAGCTTGGCAGACCCCGATTTGCAGGCGGTGGGGCAGGTACCTCCGGCACATGTACAAGTTGAAAGACTGGCACGGCTGACACGGGCTTGCAGTCTCGACGGTGTGGTGTGCAGCCCCCACGAGATCGCGCCGGTTCGTGCTATTTGTGGGAAAGAATTCCTCCTCTGCACCCCCGGCATTCGTCCGGCCGGCGCGGATGTGGCCGATCAGCGCCGCATCGCCACGCCGCAAGCCGCTCTATCGGCCGGCGCCGATATCCTGGTCATTGGCCGGCCCATCACCGGCACCGCCGATCCGGCCCGCGCTGCCGCCGACATCGCGGAAAGCATCGCGCGCGCTGCCGCCGCCTGATAAGCACCCGCCATGGTTCAGGTGAAGATCTGCGGCATCAACAGCGCGGAGGCAGCCGACGCGGCTGCGTCCGCCGGCGCCGACCATGCGGGGCTGGTGTTCTTCCCCCGCTCGCCGCGGCACGTGGGCTACGAGCAGGCCGCTTCCCTCGCCACCCGCTTGCGCGGCCGCTGTCGGATTGTTGCGGTGCTGGTCGATGCCAGCGACGGCGAGATCGAAGCGGCGGTCCGCGCGGCGCGGCCCGATGTCCTGCAGCTGCACGGCCGCGAAGCCGTGGAGCGGGTCGCCGCCATCCGCCAGCGCTTCGGAGTGCCGGTGATGAAGGCGATCGCGGTCGCCGATGCGGAGGATTTGTTGGTCGCGCCCGCATACGAACAGGTCGCCGACATGCTGTTGTTCGACGCCAAGGCGCCCGAATCCGCCAGCCGCTCCGGCGGACATGGCGCCGCCTTCGATTGGCAATTGCTTCATGGGCGGAGGTTCTCCCGTCCGTGGTTCCTGAGCGGCGGGTTGAATGCGGAGAATGTCGGCCGCGCCATTCGCGCGTGCGAGGCACCGGGGGTCGATTGTTCGTCCGGCGTTGAAACTGCGCCCGGCATGAAAAGCGGGTCGCTGATCCGCGACTTCGTCGCTGCAGCACGAACTGCGCAGTTCGCCGGAGCGGACGCATGACCGCGCTGCCGCCGAATTCCTATCGCGCCGGTCCGGACGACCGCGGACATTTCGGCACCTATGGCGGCCGCTACGTTGCCGAGACGTTGATGCCGCTGGTGCTGGAATTGGAGCGCGCCTATCGCGCTGCGAAGGACGATCCGCAATTCCAGGCGGAACTGGGCGGCTTGTTGAAGCATTATGTGGGCCGGCCAAGCGCGCTCTATTTCGCCGAACGGCTGACCGAGCATTTGGGCGGCGCCAAGATTTATCTCAAGCGCGAAGACCTCAACCACACCGGCGCGCACAAGATCAACAACTGCCTCGGGCAGATTCTGTTGGCACGGCGCATGGGCAAGACGCGCATCATCGCGGAAACCGGCGCCGGCCAACACGGCGTCGCAACCGCAACGGTGGCCGCGCGCTTCGGATTGCCGTGCGTGATCTACATGGGCGCGGTGGATATCGAGCGGCAGAAGCCGAACGTGTTCCGCATGCATTTGCTCGGCGCCGACGTGCGCAGCGTGACATCCGGCTCGCGCACATTGAAAGACGCGATGAACGAGGCGCTGCGCGACTGGGTGGCCAATGTGCACGACACGTTTTACATCATCGGTTCGGCCGCCGGGCCGCACCCCTATCCGGAAATGGTGCGCGACTTTCAGTGCGTGATCGGCACCGAAACGCGCCAGCAGATCGTCGAAATGGAAGACCGACTACCCGACTTAGTGGTTGCCTGCGTTGGGGGCGGCTCGAACGCGATCGGCATGTTTCATCCGTTTCTCGACGATCGCGATGTGGCAATTCACGGCGTCGAAGCGGCGGGTGAGGGCGCTGACACTGTACGTCACGCGGCCACACTTTCCAAAGGCGCGCCGGGTGTTCTGCACGGTGCGCGCAGCTATCTGCTGCAAACACCTGATGGTCAGGTGATTGAAGCGCACTCGATTTCTGCCGGCCTCGACTATCCCGGCGTGGGCCCGGAGCATTCGTGGCTGAAAGATCAGGGCCGCGTCGAATATTTCTCCGCTACCGACAAGCAAGCGCTGGAAGCTTTTCAACTGCTGGGCAGAATCGAAGGCATCATTCCGGCACTGGAGCCAAGCCATGCGCTGGCGCATGTGATGCGCGTGGCACCAAAAATGACGAAGGACAAGATCATCGTGGTGACGCTCTCGGGCCGCGGTGACAAAGATGTTTTCACCGTGGCCGACGCACTAGGAGCGAAGCTGTGAGCCGCATCGCGCGCCGCTTTGCAGCCTTGCAGCGCGCCGGACGCGCGGCCTTTGTGCCGTTCATAACCGCGGGCGATCCCGATGCTGAAACATCCTTCGCTCTGCTGGAGCGGTTGCCGGGAGCCGGCGCTGACCTCATCGAGCTGGGGGTGCCGTTCTCCGATCCAATGGCGGATGGTCCGGCGATCCAAGCCTCGTCGTTGCGGGCTATGAATTCCGGAATGACTGTCGCCGGTGTTTTGGAAATGGTGCGGCGCTTTCGCAAAGCAGACGACAGCACCCCAATCGTTCTGATGGGATATTTCAATCCGATCCTTGCCCATGGCGTTGATCGATTTGTCACCGATGCGACTGACGCAGGTGTCGATGGGCTGATCACGGTCGATCTGCCGCCGGAAGAGGATGAGGTTTTGCGTGCGCCCGCAGCGCGATGCGGGCTCGACATTGTTCGTCTGGCAACCCCGACAAGCGATGAAGGCCGCCTGTCCACGATTCTCAATGGCACCAGCGGATTTCTCTACTATGTCTCGATCGCCGGTGTGACCGGCACGAAAACCTACAGCGAAGCAGACGTGCGTGCTGCCGTTGCGGCGGTCAAAAAGAAAAGTGGGCTGCCATGCGCCGTCGGTTTTGGGATCAAGACGGCGGAACAGGCACAAGCCGTCGCAAAATTTGCCGATGCGGTTGTGGTGGGTTCCGCCATCGTCAACCGTGCTGCTGACGCGGTCCAGCAGAAACGCAGTGCGGAAACTGTCGTTGGGGATACGATTGCCTTTTGCAGATCGCTCGCCGAGTCCGTGCATGCCGCGCGCGATGCGCTCGTGGTAGAGTAGCCTATGAACTGGATCGCAAACTTCGTCCGCCCGCGTATCAAAGGTCTGATGGCTGGCCGCAGCAACACGCCTGACAATCTGTGGAAGAAATGTCCGGCTTGCGGCGACATGATTTTTCATCGCGATTTGGTGGCTGCGCAGCATGTCTGTCCCAAATGCGGTCACCATTTGCGCATCGGTCCAAAGGAGCGGCTTGAGGCGGTTTTCGACGCCGGTTCTTACGAAGAAGTGGCCCTCCCGGAAGCCCCGCAGGATCCGCTTCGATTTCGCGACGAACGCCGCTATCCGGATCGTGTGAAGGATGCACGAGCCAAAACGGGCCGGCGTGAAGCTGTCAGCGCTGCGCGCGGTACCCTCGATGGAATTGCGGTGATGATCGCCGTGCAGCCGTTCGATTTTCTCGGCGGTTCGCTTGGCATGGGCGTGGGCGAGGGGTTGGTGCAGGCGATGGAGGCCGCGACGAAAGAGCGTCGGCCCTTCATCCTGTTCGTCGCGTCCGGCGGCGCCCGTATGCAGGAAGGCATCCTGTCGCTGATGCAGATGCCCCGCGCCACCATCGCCGTAGACATGCTGCACGAAGCAGGGCTTCCGTACATCGTGGTGCTGACCGACCCCACAACAGGCGGCGTTAGCGCCTCCTATGCCATGCTGGGCGATGTGCATCTTGCGGAACCCGGCGCCTTGATCGGCTTCACAGGACAACGCGTGATCGAGCAGACTATTCGCGAAAAACTCCCAGAAGGATTTCAGCGGGCCGAATACTTGCTTGACCACGGGATGGTCGACATGGTGGTTCACCGTCACGACTTGCGCACGACTTTGTCACGAGTGGTGCGCCTGCTCATGAAACAGGGGGCGTCCCCTGTGCAGGCGGCGGTGGCTGCGGCGCCCGCAGCACCATGACTGTCAGCACGCGCAGCGACGCCATCCTCGATCGTTTGCTTACGCTCCATCCCAAGCGCATTGATCTCGTGCTGGATCGCGTCGAGAGGCTGCTCGCCGCTCTCGGTCATCCAGAAGAAAAGCTGCCGCCAGTCATCCATGTGGCCGGCACCAATGGTAAAGGATCGACGTGCGCTTTCGCTCGCGCGATGCTCGAGGCGCAAGGTCTGCGTGTACATGTCTACACCTCGCCGCATCTCGTGCATTTTCATGAACGCATTCGCATTGCGGGTTCGCTGATTTCAGAGGAAGAACTCGCCGATGTGCTGGAGGAATGCGAGGTCGCCAATGCCGGCGCGCCGATTACCTTCTTCGAAATCACGACCGCGGCGGCGTTGTTGGCCTTTTCGCGACACCCAGCCGACGCCACGATTTTGGAAGTGGGACTCGGCGGTCGTCTCGACGCCACGAACGTCGTTCGTCGCCCCGTGGTGACGGTTATCACACCCGTCGGCCTCGATCATCAGGAGTTTCTTGGCGGCGAACTCGCCGGTATCGCGGCAGAGAAGGCTGGCATCATCAAACGGAACGTGCCGCTGATCGTTGGACCGCAACATGACACGGCGCGCGACGTGATCGAACGCACCGCTGACTCACTGTCTGTCCCGATCTATCTCTACGGGCAAGATTTCTTCGTCCATGGCGAGCGCGGCCGCATGGTGTACCAGGATGAGAGCGGCCTGCTCGATCTACCGTTGCCCCGGCTGCCGGGTGCACATCAGATAGAAAATGCTGGCGTTGCCATTGCTGCGTTCAGGCATGCGCGTCGCAACTGGGCAAATGAGAACGCGATCGAGCAGGGTTTGCGTCGCGTTGAATGGCCGGCGCGACTACAACGCCTTACCCGCGGTCCTGTTGTGGCATTGGCACCGGATGGCGCAGAAGTGTGGCTAGACGGTGGGCACAATCCGCACGCTGCCCACGCCATCGCGCAGGCAATGGCCGATTTCGAAGAGCGATCGGAGAAGCCGCTTTACCTCATTTGCGGCATGCTGAAGACGAAGGATGCGTCGGGATTTTTTGTGCCGTTCCGCGGGCTGGCGCGGCATGTGACGACAGTGACCATTCCGGGCGAAACGGCCACCCGCGGCGCAGGCGAACTCTACGATGCGGCCCGCAGCGCCGGGCTGGACGCGAGTCCCGCAGACGACCTGGAAGACGCCATGATGCAGGTGACGGGGTGGGCAAGCGGGCGTCCGGGCGAAGGCAGCCCACGCATCCTTATCTGCGGCTCACTTTACCTCGCCGGCGTCGTTCTGGCGCAGAATTCATGACAGTCATCTGCCTCCGCGATTGACGCTGCCGCCTCCGTCCACAGCCGACGTGACCGAGGGATTTCCCCAGTAGGAAATGCTGCCGCCCCCGTTCACCGCCGCTTGCAAGGCGCGCTCTGCGCGCAATCGAATATCGCCGCCACCATCCACCGCCGCTGCGGCGCTGGAAACAGGAATGGCGCGGACATCGATTTCACCGCCGCCTTCAATGGCGACTCCAAGCTCGTGCTGAGGGGCAAATCCACGTTCGGCGACAATTTCGCCGCCGCCGGAGAGTGCCACGCCATGGATCTGCGGCGTCACAATCTCGATTTCCAGATTGTATCGGTGCGGGCAATCGCTGTCGCAGGCATCGATCACCAGCTTATCGCCGTCGCGGACATGAAAGCGCGTAAAGCGTGTGCTGCCGTTAAGAAGGTTGACGCGTTGGTCAGAGCCAGCACGCAAAGTGAGGTGGCCACCGCCGCGCAATTCAACGGAGCGGAATGGCGGAACGCTTACTGTTTCGGCGGCTTGCGCAGCGCCCGACAAAAAAGCGCTGCAGACCAAAAGCAGCAGCGGGGCATATCGCGAGCTAGGAGACATTCTCGACTACCCTCCATGCAGAACCTGATGGAAGATAGGTCGCTCTCACTAGTTTCGCCGCATCGTCATGGCGCACGATCGCCATGCGACCGATGCGTCGACGAAAATATCAGGAAATCGCGCTCGCCTGTGCGGAGCCCTGAATCGAACTTTCGATCCATTCCTTGATCTTGGACTTTGGCAGCGCGCCGACCTTCGTTGCCGCGACCTGGCCGCCGCTGAAGATCATCAGTGTCGGAACGCCGCGCACACCGTATTTGGTCGGCACGTTCGGGTTCTCGTCGATGTTGATTTTTGCGATGGTCACCTTGTCCTGAAGCTCGCCAGCAAGCTCCTCGAGCGCCGGAGCAATCATGCGGCAGGGGCCGCACCACTCCGCCCAGAAATCCACGACCACCGGTTTCTTGGAACCGAGTACATCGCTCTGGAATGAGGAGTCGGAGACTTTGACCGGCGCGGACATGGATCAACCTTTTGCTAGTAGAGTATCGGGATAAGCAACATGTAGGTGCCGGGGGCCGGAGGTCAAGATGAGCCGGAAAGCGCCGCAATTTGCTTATCAATCAACGTTTCCGGCAGGGGCATAAGCCGAGGACCGTCCGTCCAAACGAGAGCGCAGTCGATTCGCCGGTCCGGGAACAGCTTGGCCAGCGCCAGCCGGTAAAGTGCCATTTGGCGGAGATAGAGTTCCGGAACATCCTCTGCTCTTTTGGGCGCTGGTCGATTCGTCTTGAAGTCGACAGCGAGAACGTGATCGCCGAAAACGGCTAAGCGGTCGATACGCCCGTTGATGCGGGCGCCGTCACCCAGTTCGGCCAGGTCGGCGACAATCGGTATTTCGCTTTTGGATTTTGGTCCAAAAGCTGCTTCGAATTGCGGATCGTTCAACACACGCAGTGTTTCGTCTGCAAGGACGGCGGCGGCATCGTCGCTTTCGCCTTGCACCCTCAGGAGAGCAAGCGCGATGGTGTGTCGCTCGTTCGATGGGATCTCTGGTAGCCGCGATAGCAGCGAATGAATCAATAAACCGCGGCGGAATCGAGTGGCGTTGTGTGGTCCCGTCGGTGAGATGAGCGCTGGTTCGTCTGCGATGTTGTCTGAGGGACGAATAATTCGCGGCGACCTTGGATGATCAGTTACCGGTATACGCACCCATGCCGGTAAGATCGGTCGCGTGCTCGATTGTTTTGGGGTGTTTTTCGCCTCAGCCGAATCTTCACCGAAAACGCGGATGCCGCCCTCGACTCGAACGCCTTTCGCTTCGAGGCGCGCCATCGCGTTCTCGGCCAGCTGATACCAGCAGCCTTCGCGTACACCGTTCCTGTTTTCGAAACCGCAGATGTAAAGGCGATCTCTTGCGCGCGTCAGTGCAACATAGAGAAGCCGCCGGTATTCCCGCAGCGCTTCCTGCTTGGCTGCCTCTTTTGCGACCAGGACCGCATCGCAGGCATCTGCATTTCGAATTGGATAAATTGCACCCGTTTCGCGGTACAGCAGTTCACCCCGCCGCCCCGGTGGATCTGGCAAGCTCGTGGTGTCCGGCAAGATCACAATATCGGCTTCCAGCCCTTTGGCGCCATGCACTGTCATGACACGAACTTGATTGCGCCCGCGTTCCATGGCCCGTTTGATTTCTGCGTCGCCGCGTTCAACCCAATGGAGGAAGCCTTCCAATGATGGCGTGGCGATCGCCTCATATCCCAGGGCCAGCGACAGGAACTCGTCGATTGCATCGCTTGCTTCGGGGCCAAGGCGCGCCAACAGTTTTGCACGTCCGCTGTGCTCGCCAAGCGCATATGCAAAAAACTCATAGGGCGGCGTGAAATCTGCACGCCCTAGTGCATTCGAGAGGAATGCGTGCGCCGCCGCAAATGAAATGGTTTCGTGCGCTCGATTTCTTAGTGTGCGCCACAGCACGCCCTTGCGCGAGTGGGATAGTTCGAAAAGCTCTTCTTCGGTTATTCCGATCATCGGGGAGCGCAGAAGCGCTGCCAGATTGAGATCGTCTTCTGGCAACAACACGAAACGGCCGAGCGCCATCAAATCCATGATGGCAATCTCGTTCTTAAGGCGAATACGGTCGGCACCCGCAACTTCGACCCCGCGCTGTGTCAGCTTTCGAATGATCTCGCTGGCGAACGGTTCGCGCCGCGGCATCAAGATCATGATGTCACCAGGGCTGACCGGTGTGTCGCGGCCGGGCAAGGTCATGTGACTGTCCAGCCAGCTTTTAATCGTTCCTGCCAGTTTGTCCGCCAACTGCACCACAGGACTCTGTTCCGATTCGACATCAACAGGCCGCCAAGGGTCGGGTTCCGGTCCTTTCAACGGCTTCAACGTGGGCCACAATTCCACACGGCCCTTGGCATTGGCACGAAACGCGCGATGAAGAATCGGCGCTTGATCAGACGTGAGGCCATCGCGTGCCGCAGGATCCGCAAACACTGCGTCGACAAATTCCAACACTTCTGGTGCGGAGCGGCGCGAGGTCTGCAACGGCACATTCACGAAATCTGTCTGCGCACGCTCCGCGAAATATTGACGATTGACGTCAAATTCCAGGGGATCAGCGCCTTGGAAGCTGAATATGGATTGTTTCTCATCGCCCACGGCAAACACCGTGCGCTTGCTGTCGAACAGATCGTGCGTCCCGAACCCTGCGAAGAACTCCTCCGTCAGCTTCCTGACAATTCGCCACTGTTCGGGGCTTGTGTCCTGTGCTTCATCGATTAGCACGTGATCTAGGCCGCCATCGAGCTTGTAAAGCACCCACGCCGCGGCTTCCTTCTTCTCAAGCAGTAGTAGGGTATCGGTAATCAGGTCCATATAGTCGAGCGCCCCGCGCGCCCGCTTTTCGCGGGTATAAACTTCGCGCACCGCATCAGAGAGTGTGAGCGCAGCATGGGCGAGCAACGCGGCACGGGCCGCTCTACAACGTTGCTCGGTGACTTTGTAGCGTTCCGCAAGGCCCAATATGTATTCCGCCAGCGCAGGTTCCGCTTCGCAGGAGGCGTTGGTGACGATGGATGCACGAAATGTGCCCTGCTCGGTGAAGAAAGCCTCGCGCAAGGCCGTGAAAGCCTCCGAGCTGAAACCGCGTTCAACAAAAGCTGAAAGTACGCCGGCAAGCCTTTTATCATTCTTGCTTCCTTTGATGAGCCACGCGATGGCAGCCGCGAGTGTGTTGGACTCCATTTTGGCTTCGGCGCAGAAGGTCTCGGCAATTTTCTCCAGCGACTCCGTTCCCGCGCCATGTGCGCGCGCTGCCAATTCGCGCAGCGCGTTCTCTCCGGGTGGGAGATCGGAAAACAACCGCTCAAGCTTGCGACGGTCGTTGCCAAGCGCAGCGTCTAGTATTTGGTGCAACCGGCTTTCGCTCGTTTCAGTGACGATATAGGCGACGGCTGCCGCGAGGTTGCTCTCACCACTACCTGCGCGTTCGAGCACTTGCGTCCGCGCTTCGGCGATGAGATCGCGCGCCGTCTGATCGTCCAGAACGTGAAAGGCCGGTGGAATTCCCGCTTCGATTGGGAAACGCCCGAGCAGATGTTCACAGAAAGAATGGATTGTTTGAATCTTTAGGCCGCCGGGTGTCTCCAGAGCGAGTGCAAACAACCGCCGTGCCTGCCGCAGACCCTCCGCATCTGGCGCCTCGGCACCGATCTCGGCAATGACATTTCTAAGACTCTCGTCATCGTACATTGCCCATTGTCCCAGTTGAGCGAACAAGCGGCCTTGCATCTCGGCGGCGGCGGATTTCGTGTAAGTGAGGCAAAGGATGCGCTCCGGCCTCGCACCGTCCAGCAGCAGGCGCGTCACCCGATTGGCAAGTGTGTGGGTCTTGCCCGCTCCAGCGTTCGCCGAGACCCAAGCGGAACGGCGAGGATCGGCGGCTGCCAGTGCGTTATCGACGGTTGCGCTCATTCTTCCGGGTCTTCCCAACCAGTGATCGCCCATTCGCGCACACGCGAAAGGTGGTCATAGTCGCCGGGTTGATCGGCACGGAACGGAACAAGGCGGGGCAGATATGGCGTGCTTTCAATGTCATATTCGGCAATACGAGCGCAGAGCTTCGCCTCTGCTTCTGCAATCAGCGTTTGCGCGTTCGGGATGTCGCGGATTTCACCAGGTTCTGCACCTCCGCCAAAGCGAATATACGTCAGATCGGATGTGACGGCATTGCATGCCTCCGCGAAGCCGCCACCGTTCAAGATGACGCCCTCCAGAGGCAGTTGTGGGCTGAGCAGTGTCCGCACTTGTTTTGTGCTCGGCAGAGAGCCCGTTTTGTAATCAACGACGGCAGCACCGCCAGAAACCATAGTATCGACGCGATCAGCACGCGCACGCAAAACAAAGCTGCCCGCTGGCGCGTCGAAACTGCGTTCTCCCCTGATCTCTAGATGCGACTCAGCGATGCGCGTCCGCCGAAGCCGCTCTTCCATCACGAACCAATGCGCGGCGTGAATAAATCGCGGCCGCCACAGAACCAGCGCGGCCTGTGGCAGGTTTGCAGCCGCGAACGTCTCGTTGGCAATTTCGATGAGTCGTTTTTCGGCTCCTTCCGGGATATCCGGCAATTCCCGCAGAAATCGCTCGAGCGCGACGTGAATGGCGCTGCCACGCTCGAGTGGACCAACCTCAGCATCCAGCGGATCCAGTGGCCGCAATCGCAGCACATGCTTGGCGTAGATCGCATAGGGATCTCGCAGCCACGTTTCGATTTCAGTCACCGAAAGCCGGCGCGGTCGCGTCGCAACCGGCGGGGTGGGGCGTGGACGCCTTATGCGCGTAGGAGGCAGTTCAGGTTGATCGCAAGCGGCAGCGAACGCGGCATATGGTGTTCGGCAGACAAGTCTATCTTCCAGGCCGAGCCCTTTCGTAAATTGCTGAAGCCGCTGCACCCACCGCGAGGCGACGGTCGGCGCCCCTTCGGATTTCAGGGCACGCGTCAGCACCACACGGGGGGCGCTTGCCAACGTTGCGAAATCGTGCGCGGAAAGGCCGATGCGTCTCTCCGGCTGCTCGAGCCCAAGTTGTTTGCGCATGGGCCGTGACAGCCACGGATCTCGTTCGGCAGACCGAGGCCACGTGCCTTCGTTCAGGCCGCCGAGGATGATCACGTCGAAATTTTGCAAGCGCGCTTCCAGCGGGCCCAAAATGGAAAGCTGCGGATGTTTGCCATAGGCCGGACGAACAGATGAGTCTTGCGCGAGTGTCCGAAACAGCACCGAAAAGGAACCAGTTTCGATTTCGGGCAAGTCGACCGCAGCCGCTTGCAAGTCTGCCACAAAATTCGCAGCGCTATTGCCATCGTCCCCACGCCAAAGGCGGACGTCGCCAGATTCAGCGTCGCTCGTCGCCAGGCCTTCCGCTGCAGCAAGGTGCGCTTCGAGCAACGAACTAAGCGGCGCGGACCGGCTCGCAATCACATCCTCTAACCGCCGGAGAATGTCGGCGACGTGCTTGAACCAATAGGCAAGTTCTGCAATCCGTTCGATGTCGTGCGTGCGTTCGAGTGCTCGCGCCTTACTCAACGCACTCTGGATTGCTTTGTTGATGCCAGCGAGCCCTGGATCAGGCCGCGGCCCTCGCAAACAAAGACGATCCAGCTGTCGCACGCGTCCTCGGAAATCTGCAGCGGATTGACCTGCACTCACCAATGGATGCTTCAAGAGCGCGAGCAGCGGGACTGGCGCGAACTTCTCTGCGGCGGCTTCAGCAAGCAGACAAAGAAACGTTCCCGCCGGCGTGTTCGCGAGTGGCCTTCCGGCCGAGTCATCAATCTCGATGTTCCAGCGCCGCATCTCGGCGGCTACGCGCCGCGCGAGCGTACGGTCTGGAGTTACCAGAGCCGCTGTCCGTCGATCATCAGAAGCTGGATCAATCGGTTCGAGGGCATGGCGCAGCATCAATGAAATGGCAGCCGCTTCTTCGCCGGGATGCGCCGCTTCAACCAGAGACAAGCCTGTCAAGCCTCCGGCAATATCGTCGGTACCGCGATCGGCAATGGCCCGCCATGCATCTGTCGTGGGCGCTGGGCGCAAGACCTCGTGCAAGAGATTTTCCCGTGCATGCCGTCGCGCCGGCGAGTCAAGCTCCAGTACGTCCTCGCGGGTTATTTCCATGCGCTGTAGAAGTTGTTTCATCCCATATTGCGGATGTCCCGGGTCGAGATCGTTCCAGCTGCTTTCGTCGAGTTTCTTGTCAAGACCCGGCAGCACCACAAATCCGTTCGGCAGTGCGGCAATCGTTTTCAACAATTGGGCCGTGGCCGGAATGCTGCCGGTTGAACCGGCGCCTACTACGATCCCCTCTGATGGGTTTTCTTTAAGGCGGTTTGCTAAGTAAGACAGCGCGAGATTGCGCCGCGCCGCAGGATTCATGCGGCCTTCACCGGCCAGAAGTTTGGGCCATTCGTCCCTCAATAACTCGAGAAACTGTTTGACGTCGGACCAGTGCTGTGAAAGCGCCTTTGGCGCCAGCCGCTCAAGGTTGTTGAGATCGGCATCCTGGGTCTCGGCTTCGTCCATGAATTTCGCAAGCGCACGAGAGAGCGCTACCGCCTGTGCATAGGTCATTTGCCTTGAGCGGTGGCGACGTTCATCCCAGCGCTGAACAAGCGTGGCCAGCAGCAGAAGGCGCCGGAACGGTGAAATAGCTGGAGGAAGAGTCAGCGCGTCGGCGCCCACATCAAATAGAAAGTCTTCTTCCTCGACGTCGCCCAGAGGGCGTACGTTCGGAAGTAGGGCTGCCCCGCCGAGCATGCGGGCGAAGACATCGTTCAAGGTCCGCGCTGCACGCCGTGTCGGCAGGTATAAAGTGACATCGGTCAATGCTAGCGGATCGCGGTCTGCGCTCGTGCGCTCGATCAGATCGCGCACCAACGTTTCGGCGAAGGGAACGCTCGCCGGGATGGAGAAAACGTTCGCCATCGGCTCACGCGGGCGCGAGGTCCGCCAGGAACGCTTCCGCTTCCGAGAGCGCATCCGGCGTGCCGACATGCATCCACACGCCATCTAGCCGGATGCCAAAGAGTCGATCGCGCTCGATCGCTTTCTCCCAGAGCATCAGCAACGGAAAGGGGCCGTTTGGCGCATCTTCGAAGAGGCGTGGATGCAGAATCGCGGCCCCAGGATAGGCAAACGGCGACAGCTTGCCCTCCGGCACAAGGCTGAGGCGCCCTTCTGCATCCATCAGGAAATCGCCGCGGCCTTCGTACCCCATCGAATTCACCAGCGCGGCCATCAGCAACAGCGAATCCATCCGTTCCGAATCCCAGCGTGCCTTCATCCGCGCCAGCGCCTGCCCATAGCCCTCTGCCCAGATGGAGTCCGAATTGTGCACGAAGAAAGGTTCGCCTTCGAAATTCGGTAGTGCCCTCACAATGCCACCGCCCGTCCCGAGGATGGCATCGGTTTCATCCGAAATGCGAATTTCAACATCATCGCGTTTCGTCAGGTGATGGCGCAGCTGGTCGGCAAAATAGTGCACATTCACCACGATCATAGTCACGCCGGCCTGTACCAGCCGATCGATGGCATGGTCGATGAGTGCACGACCTGCCACTTTGATGAGTGGCTTGGGTGTGTTGTTGGTGAGCGGCCGCATCCGGGTACCGAGCCCGGCCGACAAGATCATGGCACGCGTTGGGCCGCTCAAGCGGCCTCTCCCATCAATGTTTGGTGGCGTGCGTCCGTTGGTACCTTGCGGTCATACCAGAGTTTCAGAGATCGAAGCGCGTCGTGCTGCAGATCGCGCTCGAGATAGCCCCACACGCGAGGCAAGTACGACAGATAACGCGGCTTGGAATCCCGCTTGTAAAGGCGCGCGAAGATGCCCGCGATTTTTGTGTTGCGTTGCGCCGCCATGATGGCCGCTTCGGCGCGGTAGGCCTCTTCGTCGATGGGAATTCCGCCTTCGTGCATACGTTCGAGATAGCGAAGGATCATGCTTTCGGCCAGATTGGCCGACACATCTCGCCGCGCATCTTCGACCAATGAAATCAAATCGTAGCTCCTGGTGCCGGCGACCGCGTCCTGGAAATCGATCATACCGGCGCGCGCAGCGCCGCTTCGTTGCGGCAACCAGAGCAGGTTTTGTGCGTGGTAGTCGCGATGGACGAACACTGCCGGCGCGGTAAGAATTGGACGCAGCACGTCTTCCCACAGCGCACGATGTTCAGCCCGTTCCTCTTCCGTCGCCGATCTACGTAACGCTACTGGAAAAAACCATTCCGTCATCAGATCGGTTTCGGCGAGCATCGCCGTTTGGTCGTATGCGTACAAAGCTTTGTCGCTACCTAGCGAACCGGGCGCATGCTCTGTGTGGAGCTTCGCTAGGGCATCGATTGCCGCGGCGTAGAGTTCCTGCTCCTCGGCAGCGTGACCATTCGAAAGAGCGGTGGCGTAGAGATCGTTGCCCAGATCTTCGATCAGCACGAATCCTTGCTTCACATCGGCCGCATAGATTTGTGGCGCGCTAAGCCCTTTGCTCCGTAAGTACTCAGCGACGGCAACGAAGCGACCACAATCCGCGCCGGCGAGTCGCGCGACCGAATTGTAGCCAAGAGCGCGCCGTTGCTCGGCTGTGGCGTCCGCCGGGCATTGCGGCGCTTCTGCATCCTGTGGCTGATCCATCAGCATCGCGCTGAAAGTGTTCCCGTGAAGCCGGATGTAGCGGCGTGTCGAAGCATCTCCGGGCAACGGCGCCAGTATTGCGTCGCCCCAACCGGCTTGGTCGAGGAAAGTCTGCATTGCCTCCTGGCGCTCAGCGTTCATGATGGTCTCCACTGAACATTTGGGCCCAGCGCGCCGGTCCACTGATGCGTGCATGTCGGCTCTCCTCGCCGACCACGGCCAGATCGACCTGTAACGCATCAGCTGGTCGTCGCGAGCCAGCACGTTCCGGCCATTCGATCAGCGCGGCGCCTTGGCCGAGGGCTTCGTCGAGTCCGAGTTGATCGACTTCCGACTCCCGCTCGACACGATAGAGGTCGAAATGATCGACCGCGAGACGCGGGGTTTCGTAGTGCTGGACCAGGGTGAACGTTGGGCTCGGCACAGACTCCTGCACTCCCAGCGCGTGCAGAACGGCCCTCGCAAGCGTCGTCTTGCCGGCTCCAAGATCGCCGCCCAGCAAGACCGCGTCACCGCGGCCCAGCCCGGCCGCAATTTGTGCACCCAAAGCACGGGTTGCCGCTTCACTGGAAAGCACGATTTCCCGCACGAATCCCTCAGATTTGCCCTGCATCGACAGGCTCTTAGCCCGCCACACCCCGCTTCGCAACGCAAGCGCAATCCACGTTGATTTGCGGGAAATCCTCAGCCTTATTACGGCTTTGTTGGGCTACGGCAGAAGGTTTTCCGAAGAATGGAGCGGATCGTCATCATAGGCGCCGGCCAGTCTGGCGCGCAGGCAGTGGCGAGTCTTCGCGCGGAAGGCTTCGATGGTTCACTTGCCTTGGTGGGTGACGAACCGTTTGCGCCTTACCAGCGCCCGCCACTCTCCAAGGCCTATCTCATGGGCACCGTGGAGCGGGATAGGCTGTTTCTGAAGCCCGACGCCTTTTACGCGGATGCCCGCTGCGACTTGGTTCTCGGAACGGCGGCGATGGCGATCGACCGCGGCACAAAGAGTGCCGTGCTCAGCAATGGACGAACGCTTCCTTATGACAAGCTGTTGCTGGCCACCGGCTCGCGGGTGCGTCGGTTGAAAGTACCGGGTGCTGACCTGGCGGGCGTCTTCTATCTCCGCGGGATTGCCGACGTTGACGCGATGCGTGCGCAATTTGCGCCCGGTGCGCGATTGGCGGTCGTCGGAGGCGGCTATATCGGTCATGAGGTCGCTGCCGTAGCCCGCAAGCTGGGGCTCGAGGTCACCGTATTTGAGACCATGGATCGCGTGATGGCGCGTGCCGTTTCCAAGCCGCTGTCTGAATTCTACGAGCGAGTGCATCGCGATGCAGGCGTGGAATTTAAGCTGAACACACCTGTCGAGGCGTTTGAAGGCGATGGCCGTCTCAAGGCCATTCATGCCGGCGGTAAGCGCTATGAAGTGGATCTCGCGTTGGTCGGGATCGGAATCGTACCGAATGTCGAGCTGGCGCAGTCCGCCGGCCTTGCATGCAACGACGGCATCGTCGTCGATCTGCACTGCGCTTCCACGAACGATGCCTCCATATTTGCGGCCGGCGATTGCACGCAACATTCCGGCCGCGACGGTCGATCCGTTCGGCTGGAGTGCGTGCAGAATGCGATCGACCAGGCAAAGCACGCCGCACTGGCCATGCTCGGCAAGCCCATGCCCTATCGGGAGGTGCCATGGTTCTGGTCCGATCAGTACGATCTCAAGCTCCAGATCGCCGGGTTGGCATGGCCGGGCGATCAACTGGTCCTGCGCGGCGACCCGGCTGCGCGCAAGTTCGCCGTGTTTCATTTGCGGAATGGTGCCGTGGCGGCGGTGGAGGCGGTTAATGCCGCGCCCGAATACCTCGTCGGACGCAAGCTGATAGCTGAAGGTGGGCCCGTGTCGCCGGAGCGACTTGCGGACACCGACATTCCCATGAAAAACATTGTGTAGCGATATTCGGGAGTGGTCATGCCTAAGGTCAAATACATCGAGCACAATGGCAAAGAGCATGAGGCCGAAGTGCCGCTGGGCTGGTCCGTTATGGAAGGGGCGGTGAAGAACCTCGTTCCCGGTATCGATGCGGATTGCGGTGGGGCATGCGCCTGCGCCACTTGCCACGTGTATGTGGACCCGGCCTGGAAGGAGAAAATCCCGCCGAAATCAGACATGGAGGAAACCATGCTCGACTTCGCGCAGGACCTTGAGCCCAACTCACGCCTATCTTGTCAGATCAAGGTGGTTCCGGAATTGGAAGGATTTGTTGTCCGCATGCCGAAAAGCCAGCACTGATGCGGCTAAGCGGGATTCAAGCATTGCTGTTCTTCACTCTACTTCTGGCCGACGACTCTTTGGCCCAAGCCCCCGCAGAAGAATCCGCCGCCGCCGCCACATGCAGCCGAACGTCTGTCCTGAATGGCTGTGGAACGTATGTTTGGCCGGACGGCAGCAAATACGTTGGCGAATTTCGTGGCGGATACATGGATGGTCCGGCGACTATCACGTTCGCCGACGGTACTTTCCAGCACAGTGGGATCCGAAGCTTGGAATTCACGTGACTTGAAGTCGCGGCC
>JADMIO010690296.1_pt1 | contig 42176 bp, 37 predicted proteins | sample 8958161 | NCBI WGS metagenome assembly JADMIO01 (sample SAMN16585339, study PRJNA669376) | soil metagenome | isolation source: Crop rotation soil | place: USA: Cullars Rotation, Alabama | collected 2011 | reverse complement strand
CGCGCCACGCCGACGTCGCCGTGGCCGGCGGAAGCGACGCGCTCTGCCGCCTGACCTACAGCGGCTTCAACGTCCTGCAGGCGGTCGATCCCGAGCCGTGCTCGCCGTTCGGCGCCGAGCGGAAAGGCATCACCCTCGGCGAAGGGGCGGCGTACCTGATCCTCGAGCGATGGGATGACGCCATCGCGCGCGGCGCGACGATCCTGGCGGAGCTCTGCGGCTACGGCGCGTCGTGCGACGCGCACCATCCGACCGCCCCGGCGGAGGATGGGCGGGGGGCGGAGACGGCCATGCGCGGCGCGCTCTGCGAGGGGGGCGTCGGCGCGGAGGCCATCGACTACGTCAACGCGCACGGCACCGGCACGATGCTCAACGACTCCGCGGAGACGAAGGCCATCATGGCCGCGGTCGGCAGTGCCACGCCGGTCTCCTCGTCGAAGTCATACTTCGGCCATACCCTCGGCGCCTCCGGCGCGATCGAGGCGGTGATCAGCGTCCTCGCCCTGCAGGAGCAGCTCGCCCCGCCCACGCTCCGCCTCCAGAAGCCGGCCGACGACTGCACGCTCGATTACATCCCCCACACCCCCCGCCCCATGCGCATGACGAACGTGCTCTCCAATACGTTCGGGTTCGGGGGGAGCAACGTCTCGATCCTTTTTCGGCGCGCCGAAACGTAGGGCCGGTTCTCCAACCGGCCCGGGCCGACTTGAGAGTCGGCCCTACGTTCGACCAACTACAATCCACACCATGTCTCGCATCGCAGTCACCGGCATCGGCGTCGTCGCGCCGGGCGCGATCGGCGTCGAGGCGTTCCGCGAGCTCCTCGCCGCGGGACGCTCGGCCGTCGGCCCGGTCGACCGCTTCGATACCTCCGGCCTCGGCGCGCACCAGGCGGCCCTCATCCGCGACTTCAAGCCGCGCGACTTCATCGCTCCCATGAAGCTGCGGCGGATGAACACCCTCTCCCGCTATGCCGTCGCCGCGGCGAAGCTGGCCCTCCAAGACTGCGACGCCGCCGGCACGCCGCTCCCCGACGATACCGGCGTGGCCCTCGGCACATCGTTCGGGCCGGTGCAGACCTCGGTCGACTACATGCAGGAGTACGTCGAGAAGGGGGCGGCGCTGGCGCCGCCGCAGCTGTTCGCCGAGTCGGTGGCCAATGCGCCGGGGAGCCACATCGCCATCGAGCACGGTTTCCGCGGCTTCAACGTGACGGTGACCCAGCGCGAGTCGTCCGCCCTGGCCGCCGCGATGTACGCCGCCTCGCAGCTGGCCAAGGGGAGCGCGCGCGCCGCGCTGACCGGCGGAGTGGAGGAAGTGAACGAGATGATCTTCAGCGTGCTCGATCGCATCGGCGCGCTAGCCCGCGGCGAGCATCAGGAAGCCAGGCCGTTCGACCGCTGCCGCAGCGGGATGGTCATCGGCGAAGGGGCGGCCGCGCTGGTGCTCGACACGCAGACGGCGGCGAAGTACGGCTACCTCTCCGGCTTCGGCATCGCCCGCGACACGACGGCGACGATCTCCGACTGGGGTGACGATCACCGCGCCGCCGCCGCGGCGATGCGCGCGGCGATCGAGGACGCCGAGCTGACGCCGGGCGACGTCGACGCGATCTATGCCTCGGCGAACTCGACGCGCAAGGCGGACCGGCTGGAGTGGCGGGCCATCGAGGCGCTGTTCGGCGATGACGCGCCGCCCGTCGTGGCGACGAAGAGCTACTTCGGCGAATACGCCGCGGGGGGAGCGCTGCAGCTCGTCGCCGCGCTGCTGGCGGTCGCGGATCAGACGCTGCACGCCTCGCCCGGCTTCGAGGCGGGCGAGGACGGCATGCGCATCGAGGTCGTCCGCGCCCGCCGCCCGGCCGCGCTGCGCCACGTGCTGGTCAACTCCCTCTCCGCCGGCGGCGGCATCGTCTGCGCCGTCGTCTCCCGGGAGGCGGCATGAAGGTGATGGCCCTCATTCCGGCGCTGAACGCGGAGCGGACGCTCCCCACGGTGCTCCTCGGCGTGCGCGAGCAGCTGCAGGACGTGGTCGTGGTCGACGACGGCTCGACCGACCGCACCGGCGACGTGGCGCGGGAGCTCGGCGTGACCGTCATCCGCCATCCGGTCAACCGCGGCAAGGGCGGCGCGCTGAAGACCGGCTTCGCCCACGCGCTGGGGAACGGCTACGACGCGGTGATTACCCTCGACGCGGACGGCCAGCATCTCCCGGCCCAGATCCCGAAGTTCCTCGCCGCCTTCGCCGAGAGCAGCGCGGACCTCATCATCGGCGGGCGCGCGCACCTGTTCAGCCAGATGCTTCCCCGCCGCCGCATGGCCAACCGCTTCTCCGCCTGGGTCATCGCCAAATGCTCCGGCGCCCGGGTGACCGACTCCCAGAGCGGCTTCCGCCTCTACTCCGCCCACCTCCTGCGCTCGATCCACCTGCGCACCGAAGGCTTCGACATGGAGAGCGAAGTCATCGTCCGCGCCGGCCGCAAGGGCTTCCGCGTCATCACCATCCCCATCGACCTCGGCTTCGTCGACGGGCTGTCGACGAGCCACTATCGGCCGTTGGCGGACACGTTGCGAATTGCGTGGACGGTGACGCGGGCGCGGCTCTTCTGGTAACGGGTTGACGGTTGACAGTTCACGGTTGACGGGCCACCCGCCGCCACCGTGAACCGTCAACTGTGAACCGTCAACCTCACTCCAGCTCCCCCCAGTCCATTGTCGTCGGCACGTTCGACTTGGCGAACAGCGACGCCAGCATCTCGCTCGGCGAATAGATGCGGGTGTCGCCGAACTCGCTGGGACGGCGGTTCTTCATGGTGAAGAGGGCGCGCTGGGAGACGTAGTCGAAGTTCGCGTAGTAGTCGTCGTTCTTCTTTTGCTCGAACATCGCCCGGAGGACGCTCAGCTGGTTGGCCAGGTGGTCGCCCGGATCGTCGGCCGAGGCCGGGGCGGCGGCGGTCGGGCGCGCGCTCTTCTTGCGCGGCGGCTCGAGGCCGATGGCCGTCATGCGGAGGTCCTCCAGCTCCTGCGCCACCCGGTCGACCTTCTGCGCCTTCCGCTCCGTGGGGAGGAGGAGGGCGGGCATCTTGTTGCAGTTCGCGCGGTGGATGGCGTCGCTGCGGGTGATCCACCCGAGGTTCGTCACCCCGCAGCGGGCCGAGACGTTGCTCGTCAGGTTGTCGATGAACGGCTTGACCGCCGTGTGGAACGAGTCCTCCACGCCGTTGAAGAGGTTCAGCACGTAGTGCACCCGGAACTCGTCGATGGTCTGCTGTACCGTGCGGGTGATCGGATGGTCGCCCAGGTTCTGGGCCAGGTCGAGGGCGAAGGCGTCGAGGTTCTGCACCGACGAGTCGTAGACGTCCTCCACCCGGTCGATCAGCTCGTTGATCAGGCGCCAGAAGTCCAGCCGGCCGCCGACCGTCTCGAAGAACGGAGACTCCTTGCTGAAGATCAGTCGCAGCTTGCGGAAGAGAATGGCCTTCACGATGTCCGACGCGGCCAGCGTCGCGCTCGGCAGGTGCGGCGTGAAGATCAGGATCCCGGAGTTCGAGAAGGGGAGGAAGTCGATCACGTTCGCGTCGAGGCCGGCGCGCATGTCGAGGATCACGTAGTCGGCGTCCAGCGAGTTGACGGCGGCCATCAGCTTCGCCTTGTGCGCCGGGCCGAAGTTCGTGATCTCGTCGATCAGGTGCAGCGGACCGGCCACGAAGCCGAAATTGCGGTAGCGGTGCTGCGGGTCGAGCCGCTCGTCCAGCGGGGTGATGCAGGAGCGCAGCGGCTCGTTGCGGCGGAAGAAGTGGTAGAGGTCCTTCTCGATCGGGACGTCGATGGCGTTGCGGATGGCCGACGTGCCGGTGTCGAGGTCGACCAGCACCGTCCGCCCGTGCCGGGCCAGGGCCAGCGAGAAGTTGATGGCGAAGGTGGTCTTGCCGACGCCCCCCTTGCCGGACGAGATCGGGATGATGCGCTTGATGGCCACGGGCGGTCCGGAGTGTACCGCGCGCGAAACGTTTTCGGCGCGACCCGCACTACGCCAGCATGAAGGCACATCAAAGGTTCCGTTTGGTTACGGTAGAATCCGTCCAATCCATGCAGGTCCAGTTCTTCAGGAAGTTCAGCCTCTTCGCCGAGCTTGACGATCGCGAGCTGGCTTCCGTCGCCACGGTGGCCAAGACGCGCCGTTACGCCAAGGACGACGTCGTCTTCCACGCCGACGAGAGCGGCGACGTCTTCTGCCTCATCCGCGAGGGAGAGGTGAAGGTCACGATGATCTCCCCCGAGGGGAAGGAGATCATCCTCTCCATGCTCGGGCCGGGCGACTTCTTCGGGGAGATGGCCCTGCTCGACGACGAGCCGCGCTCGGCCACCGTCATCGCCACCACGCCGCTGGAGGTCGTCACCATCTGGCGCAGCGACTTCCTGGCCATCCTGGCCGAGAACTTCTCCATCACCAAGAAGGTCCTGGCCGAGCTCTCCCGCCGCCTGCGCACCGCGTCCAACCGCATCGAGTCGCTGGCCACCATGGACGTCTACGGCCGCCTGGCCCGCTTCTTCCTCGACCTCGCTCGCGAGGGAGGAAAGGGGCTCGACAACGGCTACGTCGCCGTCACCCGCCCCACGCACCAGGCCATCGCCAACATGATCGGCACCTCGCGCGAGACCGTCTCCCGCCTCATCCACGACCTGATGAAGCAGGGGCTGCTGCTCTCCGAGGGGAAGACCATCTACCTGCGCAAGACGGCGCTGGATCAGTTCCGGGCGGAGATGTAGCCTTCGCCGCGCGCGATGTTCACCATCCCCAACCTCCTCACCCTCCTCCGCCTCCTCCTCGTCCCCTGTTTCCTCGTCGCGTCCGTGCGGGGGATGTTCCTCGCCGCGCTCGTTCTCTTCGTCACCGCGGCCATCACCGACGTCTTCGATGGCATGATCGCCCGGCGCCTGAACCAGCGCTCGAAGCTCGGGGCGATCCTCGATCCGGCCGCGGACAAGACGATGATGATCTGCGGCTATCTCTACTACACCTTCGGCTCGAACGTACGGCTGCGGCTGCCCGGCTGGATCACCTTCACCGTTTTCATCCGCGACTTCGCCATCCTCGCCTTCGCCTACCTCCTCTACACGCGCATGAACGTCAAGCGCTTCCCCCCCAGCGTCTACGGCAAGGCCTCCACCGTCCTCCAGGCCCTCGCCCTCGGCTGGAACATCGGCGTGAACGCGTTCATCCCCAGCCTGGCCTGGGTGACCCAGATCCTCTACCGCGCGGTGGTGGTCGTCACCCTTTATTCGGGATGGGATTACCTCCGCCGCGGCGAGCGGATGCTGGTTGACGTGCCCGAATCGGGCGCCTAAAATCCGCCCTCCGCGCGCGGAATTGATTGCCGGCGCGGCTGGTTAGCGGAAGTCCCGAAGCCTCCATAGCTCAATTGGTAGAGCAGCGGACTCTTAATCCGTTGGTTCTAGGTTCGAGTCCTAGTGGGGGCACCAGATCAGCACCAAACCCTGGGCGGACCGGAGAGTCCGCCCTACGTTTTGATGCGATATGCTGATCCTTCCTAAGCGAAAGTGGCGGAATTGGCAGACGCGCTGGACTTAGGATCCAGTGGCCTTAGCGCCGTGCGGGTTCGAGTCCCGCCTTTCGCACCAAATCCAGAACGCGAGTGTACCGATGCTCCTGAACTTCACCGATATCTCTCCCGTCAAGAAGGCCGTCGAGGTCGAGATCCCCGCCGACCTCATCTCCTCCGAGGCCAAGCGCGTGACGAACGAGTTCTCGCGCCAGGCCAAGATCCCCGGCTTCCGGCCGGGCAAGGTCCCGCAGAGCGTGGTCCGCAACCGCTTCGCCAAGGATATCCAGGAAGAGGTGATGAGCCGGCTGTTGCCCCTCACGTTCCGGGAGGCGATCGCCGACCGCGGCCTCGAGCCGGTGGGCGATCCGCATCTGGAGCACCTCGATCCGTTCATCGAAGGGGCGCCGGTGAAGTACAAGGCGGAGTTCGAGGTCAAGCCGCAGATCGACCTCGGCGACTACCGCGGGCTGATCATCGACGACCCGAAGATCGAGGTCGGCGACGCCGAGGTCGACGCCATGATCGAGCGCCTGCGCGAGCAGGCCAGCCACTATCGCCAGGAGACCGAGCGCGGGCTGGAGGAAGGTGACTACGCCATCATCGACATCACCTCCACGGCCGAGGGGATGGAGCCCAAGACCGACTCCGGCCACTTCAAGGTCGGCGAAGACTCGCCGCTGCCCGAGCTGCACGACGCGCTGCGCGGCAGGAAGCCGGGCGAGACGGCGGTGGTGGACAAGGAGTACGGCGAGGACGCCTCGAACGAGGAGTTCCGCGGCAAGAACGTGCGGCACGAGGTGACGCTCAAGGAGATCCGCGTCCAGGAGAAGCCGGACGTGAACGAAGACTTCGCGCGCAGCGTCGGCGGCTGGGAGTCGGTCGAGCAGATGCGCGAGGTGATCGGCAGAGACATCCGCAAGCACAAGGAGAGCGACGCCCTGCGCCACAAGCGCAACCAGGCGGGCGAGCAGCTCCTCTCCCGGCACCACTTCGACGTTCCGGAGGCGCTGGTGGAGGAGGAGCTCGGCAAGTCGCTGCAGAACTACGCCCGTTTCCTCGCCTCGCAGGGGGTGGACGTGGAGAAGGCGGAGATCGACTGGCGCAAGGTGAGCGAGGAGTTCCGCCCCGATGCGGTCAAGCGCGTGAAGCGGTCGCTCATCCTGGAGCAGATCGCCAAGAAGGAAGGGATCGTGGTCAGCGACGTGGAGGTCGACGCGGAGATCCGCCGCGCCTCGAACGAGCAGGGCCGCGAGTTCGCCGACGTCAAGCACCGCCTCCGCCACGACGGCGGCTACGAGGAGCTCCGCGCCTCGCTGGGGCAGGAGAAAGCCTTGGAGCTTGTGTTGCGAGAGGCGCAGACGCCGTAGCGGGTCTTGGGTCTTGGATCTTGGGTCTTAGTGGGCTCTAACGTCTCAGCCCTGACATCCCTCTAAGATCTACGACCCAAGACCTAAGACCTGAGCTAGTCTTTCGGTCAGTTCCCGGCTTCGGAATAAAGGGTAGACTCCGCGCAAGGAGACCTGCAAATGGTTCTTGTTCCCATGGTGGTCGAGCAGACGAGTCGTGGCGAGCGCGCCTACGACATCTACTCCCGCCTGCTCAAAGACAACGTCATCTTCCTCGGTCAGCCGGTCGACGACACGGTTTCGAACCTGATCATCGCCCAGATGCTCTTCCTCGAGGCGGAGAACCCGGAGAAGGACATCTCGCTCTACATCAACTCCCCCGGCGGCTCCATCACGGCCGGCCTGGCCATCTACGACACGATGCAGTACGTCAAGCCGGACATCGCCACGATCTGCCTCGGGCAGGCCGCCTCCATGGCCGCCGTCCTCCTCGCCGCGGGGAAGAAGGGGAAGCGCTACGCCCTGCCGAACTCGCGCGTCCTCATCCACCAGCCGCTCATGCACGGGCTGGGCGGACAGGCCACGGAGATCGACATCCATGCCAAGGACATCATGCGCATGAAGGCGCGCATGAATCAGATCCTGGCCAACCACACCGGCCAGCCGATCGACAAGATCGATCGCGATACCGACCGCGACTACATCCTGCAGGCCCAGGACGCGGTCGATTACGGTCTGGTCGACCAGGTGATCACGAAACGGGATTGACATGCGCCTGCCGCGGGCCGTCATGGTCGCGGCGCTCATCGCAGTTCTGGGGGGCGCCGCCGATGCCAGCGCCGATGCGCTGAACGGCGCGCGGTGGGTCTCGCGCGGGCCGACGAACGTCAGCGGCGTGGTCACCGCGCTGCTCATCGATCCCGAGCAGCCGGACGTCTATCTCGCCGCCACCGGCGGCGGCCTGTTCACCAGCAGCGACGCCGGGGCGAGCTGGTCGCCGGTGCCCGGCCTGGACGGCCGCTTCCTCTGGTCGCTGGCCCGCGATCCGAACCGCCACGACGTCCTGTGGGCCGGCGCGCTCGCCCTGGGCGAGGTGCCCGGCCTCTATCGCAGCGCCGATCGCGGGCGCACCTGGAGCGAAGTCCCGGCGCTGCACTACACGTCCGTCTTCTCCGTCGCCGTCTCACCCACCGAGGCGAAGGTGATCGTCGCCACCGACAACGGGCTGCAGGTCTCGACCGACGACGGTACGACGTGGAAGCAGCTCCTCTTCCCGCCGATGTTCGCGCCGCAGGTGCGCTTCCATCCCCGTGACGGCACGCGGGCCATCGCCGTCCTCGGCCGGCGCATTCCGAGCGGCGTCGCCGCCGCCGCGTACATCACCACGGACGGCGGCGCGTCGTGGCGCGAGACCACGGGCATCAGTCATGACGCGCAGGGGCTCACCGTCGAGTTCGCGCCGTCGCAGCCGTCGACCGTCTACGCCTTCAGCACCGGGGAGCCCTACGCCGACAAAGGGGCGATGTGGCGATCGGACGACGCAGGCGAGACGTTCCGCGCCGTGGCCCGCAACGACAACGTCGGCGACCGCATGCGCGTGATCGCCCTCTTCGTCTCGCCCGTATCGTCCGACGTCGTCCTCGACGGCGCGGTCGATCTCTACCGCAGCGTCGACGGCGGGAAGACCCACGACCGCCTCGACCGGTTCGACGACGCCGCCGGGGGCTATAAGCCGCACTCCGACCATCACGGCTTCGCCGCCGATCCGCGCTTCGACGGCGTCGCCAACCGCCGCGTGTTTGCCTTCGGCGACGGCGGCGTCTACCGCACGAACGACGTCCTCGCCCCGCACCCCGTGTGGGAGCAGCTGGCCAACGGCCTGGTCGATGCGGAGATCTACTCGATGGACGTCAGCCGAAGCGGCACGGTCCTCTTCGGCATGCAGGACGTCGGCGTCGGCATCCTCGCGCCGGGCGCCGCGGAGGCGAAGCATCCCAACGACGGCGACTTCTACCACGTCGCATTCGATCCCACCGACGACGCCGTCTACTTCAGCGAGAACTTCCCCGGCTGGATCTATCGCTCGACGGAGGTTTCCTTCCCGCACATCGACACGCGGCCGGGAGAGCGAGTCAACGCGGCGAGCGATTTCGTCGTCGATCCGAACGATCCGACCCGCATCTTCGCCGGCAGCGGGATCGTCGTGCGCGCCGAGGCGATCCAGAGCGCGTCGCCGGTGGTGAAGACGCTCCTCGTCAATCCGGACGGCGTCTCCACCCGCGCCCTCGCCGTGCAGCGCGGCAACGCGAACGTCGTCTGGATGGCCGACACCACGGGAGCCGTCTACCGTACCGACGATGCGCTCGCCGACGCGCCGTCGTGGCGCAGGGTGCGCGATTCGCCGATCACCGAGGGGGGAGTGGTCCGCATCGTCATCGACGGCGACGATCCGAAGCGCGTGTTCGTGCTGCGCACCTTCGGGCTGGAGGTCACGCGCGACGGCGGCAACAGCTGGACCAGTCTGACCCGCCGCCTGCCGCTGTCGGCGAGCGCGGGGTTGCAGGACCTGGTGCGCCATCCGCGCTACGCCGACTGGCTCTACCTCGGCACCCAACATGGTCTATGGACCAGCGTCGACGGCGGATCTACGTGGAGTATTGCGTCGCATTCGGTGCTCCAGGTGATCTCCGTCACCGCGCTTCGCTTCGCACCGGGTACCAATGTGTTGTGGGCGGCGACCTACGGGCGCGGGCTGTGGTCGGCCGACGTTCCGCCCGTGACGGCGCGGCGGCGCGCTGCAAGTCGTTGAGAGGAATCGCGATGGAATGCACACCTTGCCGCACGAGTTGAGTTGAGGGAGAATTCAGCCAGCCAGGTACAAAGGATCCAATCTGTCATGTCGAAAAAGGGGAACAGCGGCGACGTTCTGCGTTGTAGCTTCTGCAACAAGAGCCAGCGCGACGTCAAGAAGTTGATCGCCGGGCCCACGGTCTACATCTGCGACGAATGCGTCGACATCTGTCTCGACATCATTGCCGAGGACCGCAAGGACGAGCCGGGAACGTTGGAAGGGTCCGGACAGCTTCCGAAGCCGAAAGAGATCAAAGAGTTCCTCGACCTCTACGTCATCGGCCAGGAGAGAGCGAAGAAGAAGCTCGCCGTCGCGGTCTACAACCACTACAAGCGAATCGACTACCACCAGCGCAACACGCGCCAGGACGTCGAGCTGCAGAAGTCGAACATCCTCCTCATCGGCCCTACAGGCACCGGCAAGACCCTGCTGGCCCAGACGCTGGCCCGCATGCTCTCCGTCCCCTTCACCATCGTCGACGCCACCACCCTCACCGAGGCCGGCTACGTCGGCGAGGACGTGGAGAACATCATCCTCAAGCTCTACCAGGCGGCGGGGAACGACAAGGAGAAGACCCAGCGGGGCATCGTCTACATCGACGAGGTCGACAAGATCTGCCGCAAGGGCGACAACCCCTCCATCACCCGCGACGTCTCCGGCGAGGGCGTGCAGCAGGCGCTGCTGAAGATCCTCGAGGGGACGGTGGCCAACGTCCCGCCCCAGGGCGGCCGCAAGCATCCCCACCAGGAGTTCATCCAGATCGACACCACGAACATCCTCTTCATCTGCGGCGGCGCGTTCGTCGGGCTGGAGAACGTGATCGAGCGGCGGCTGTCGTCGACGTCGATGGGCTTCGGCGCCAAGATCGCCTCGAAGAAGGACAAGAAGACGGGCGAGCTCCTGGCCCAGGTCCATCCGGAGGATCTCATCAAGTTCGGCCTCATCCCCGAGTTCGTCGGCCGCCTGCCGGTGGTGGCCACGCTGAACGAGCTCGACAAGGGCGCGCTGATCGAGATCCTGCGCGAGCCGAAGAACTCCCTGGTCCGGCAATACCAGACCATCATGGGCTTCGAGAACGTCCAGCTGAAGTTCACCGACGATGCGCTGGAGGCCATTGCCGAGGAAGCGCTCAAGCGCAACGTCGGCGCGCGCGGCCTGAAGATCATCATCGAGGAGCTGATGCTGGAGATCATGTACACCATCCCCTCCCAGGACGCGATCAGCGAGTGCGTCATCACCCGCGAGGTGGTGGAGAACCGCAGCCAGCCCATCACCCTGTACCGGAAGGCGGGATAACCAGCATTCCGACCCAGGAAAACGCTCACGGCCGCGCCAGAATATGCGCGGCCGTTTTGCGTTTAGATGGCACGAGTTGATGCCGTGCCGCTAAACTATCGGGCGATGCGGCCTACCCGAACGATCAGCTAAAAGAACCCTTATGTCGAATCAGGACCACAAACTCATTGAGCTCCCACTCGTCCCCTTGCGCGACATGGTCGTCTTCCCGTCGATGATGGCTCCTTTCGTCGTCGGCCGGCGGGCCTCCATCCTCGCTCTCGAAGCGACGCTGGCCACGGCGGAGAAGAAGATCTTCCTGGCCACGCAGCGCGACCCGAAGATCGACGATCCGGCCATGGACGAGATCTACCAGATCGGCGTCGTGGCCACCGTCGTGCAGAACCTCAAGCTCCCGAACCAGAACGTGAAGGTGATGGTGGAGGGCCTCACCCGGGCGGAGATCTTCTCCTCGGCCGAGGCCGGCGGCTACGTCATCGTCAAGGTGCGCGAGATCGATACGCGCTATCCCCTCACTTCGGAAGTCTCCCAGTACATGCAGAAGCTGGTGGAGATCTTCGAGCAATACGCGAAGATGTCCCACCACCTCGCCTTCGAAGGGGTGATGTCGACTCTCAAGCTCGACGACCCCGACCGCTTCGCCGACACCCTCGCCTCCCACCTTCTGATCACCACCACCGAGAAGCAGCAGCTGCTGGAGACGCCCTCGCCGTACGAGCGCCTGCAGAAGCTGCAGGACTTCCTGGAGATCGAGATCGAGAAGATCAACATCGACAAGCGCATCAACTCCAAGGTCAAGAAGCAGATGGAGCGGGCGCAGAAGGAGTACTACCTCAACGAGAAGATCAAGGCCATCCACCACGAGCTGGGCCGGAAGGACGATCGCTCGGACGAGATCGAGGAGCTCCGCCAGAAGATCGAAGAGGCGGGGATGCCGAAGGAGACGAAGGAGAAAGCCATCCAGGAGCTCAAGCGCCTGGAGGCCATGCCCGGCGTCTCGGCCGAGGCCACCGTCTCCCGGAATTACATCGAGTGGCTCGTCTCCGTCCCCTGGAAGAAGGCCTCCAAGGAGATCAAGGACATCGAGCTGGCCGAGCAGATCCTCAACGAGGACCATTACGGCCTGGAGAAGATCAAGGAGCGCATCCTCGAGTTCCTGGCCGTGCGCCAGCTCGTGAAGTCGCCGAAGGGGACCATCCTCTGCTTCGTCGGCCCTCCGGGCGTGGGCAAGACGTCGCTGGCCAAGTCGATCGCCCGGGCCACGGGGCGCAAGTTCGTCCGCCTCTCCCTCGGCGGCGTGCGCGACGAGGCCGAGATCCGCGGCCACCGCCGCACCTACATCGGCGCCTTCCCCGGCCAGATCATCCAGCGCATGAAGAAGGCCGGGACAATCAATCCGGTCTTCCTCCTCGACGAGGTCGACAAGATGTCGATGGACTTCCGCGGCGATCCTTCCGCGGCCCTCCTGGAGGTCCTCGACCCCGAGCAGAACAACGCCTTCACCGATCACTACCTCGACGTCGAGTACGACCTGTCGAAGGTCATGTTCATCGCCACCGCCAACGTGACGCACACCATCCCCGCGCCGCTCAAGGACCGCATGGAGATCATCTCCCTCTCCGGCTACACGCACCTGGAGAAGCTGGCCATCGGCCGGCAGTTCCTGGTGCCGAAGCAGAAGCAGGAGCAGGGCCTGGAGGAGGCGAAGATCGCCTTCGAGGACACGGCGCTGGAGGAGCTGATCGACTCATACACGCGCGAGGCGGGCGTGCGCAACCTGGAGCGCGAGGTCGGCTCGATCCTGCGCAAGGTGGCCCGGCAGGTGCTCGTGGCCGGCCCCGACTACTCGATCACCATCGACCGGCCGAAGGTCCGCGAACTGCTGGGGAAGGCGAAGTTCCGCTCCCAGCAGATCCACGACCGGAGCGAAGTCGGCCTGGCCACCGGCCTGGCCTGGACGGAAGTGGGAGGCGAGATCCTCTCCACGGAAGTGGCGCTCTCGCGGGGCAAGGGGAACCTGACCCTGACCGGCAAGCTGGGCGACGTGATGCAGGAGTCGGCGCGCGCCGCGCTGTCGTACGTCCGCTCGCGGGCCGAGCTGTTCGGGCTCGATCCCGACTTCCACGCCTCGCTCGACATCCACATCCACGTCCCGGAGGGAGCGATCCCCAAGGACGGCCCCTCGGCCGGCATCACCATGGCCACGGCGCTGCTCTCGGCGGTGACCAAGATCCCCGTGCACCGCGACATCGCCATGACCGGCGAGATCACCCTGCGTGGCAAGGTCCTGCCGGTGGGCGGAGTGAAGGACAAGATCCTCGCCGCCGCCCGCGCCGGCATCACCCGCATCATCCTCCCCGCCGACAACGAGCGCGACCTGGAAGAGATCCCGGTCGACGTGCGGGAGAAGATGGAGTTCCACCTCGTCGAGTCGATGGACGAAGTGATGACCGTCGCCCTCGACGGCACGATCGTCCCCCTCGCGGCAAAGGAAAAGCTTCCCGAGCCGGAAAAGATCGAATCGCCCATCCATTAGCGTCCGGGGGTGCGGAGCACCCCCGGCTAATTTCCCGTGCGGCTTACGCCGCACTGCGCCGCGAAGCGGCGCTGGACATTAGCCGGGGGCGCGCAGCGCCCCCGGAAAACGAGCGTCGCACGAAAATTCGTGCCGCGACAGCGGCACGGGAATCTACGCGGCGTAGCCGCCACGGCGCCGTTTCGCGCAAATCACGCCCGTGATTCTCCGCGCCGTAGAAGCCCTCGGAGCATCGCTCATGCCGAGGGACGATGCGCCGCATGCCGTCGACGTTCAGCTGCCTCCATTACCACATCGTCTTCGCCACCAAGTATCGCCGGCCGTTTCTCAAGCCGCCGCTTCTCCAGCGGATGCACGAGTTTCTCGGCGGATGTCTCCGAGAAATCGAAGCTACCCCGCTGCAGATCGGCGGCGTCGACGATCATGTGCACATCCTCACGCGCTTCAAGCCAACGCACTGCATCGCCGACGTGCTGCGCTCGATCAAGCACGGCTCATCCGAGTGGGCGCATCAATTTGCCTGGTCGTTCCAGTGGCAGGACGGTTACTCCGCGTTCACCGTCAGCCCGTCGCACCTGGAGAAGGTCACGAGCTACATCGCCACGCAGGCCGAGCATCACCGGAAGATGACGTTCGCCGACGAATATCGGGCGCTCCTGACCAGCCACGGGATCGCCTACGACGAACGCTTCGTGCTTTGACTCCCGTGCCGCTGTCGCGGCACGATGGCATGAATGTTCCATGGCTTGTCGGGGTGCGAATTGACACCGCCCGAGAATATCCGCACAATCACCGCCGTTAATCACCGACAACCTGCACAGTACCCTTCGTAAGCACACCGGCTTTTTGTAACAGAACAGATGAATCGATCCCGCGTCTCACCGTGAGCGCGGCGTTGCATCAAGCCTCGAACATCACTTGGAAATCAAATCGGTAGCGTTTCATCGGGCGGCGTATCAGCCCGGCGACTTCCCACGGGATCGGCGGCCGCAGTTCGCCATGGTCGGCCGGTCCAACGTGGGGAAGTCCAGCCTCATCAACGCCGTCCTGCGGAAAAAGGCAGTGGCCCGCGTGAGCCAGACGCCCGGCAAGACTCAGGCGGTCCAGTTCTATCTGGTGAACGATCGGTTTTACATCGTCGACCTGCCGGGTTACGGATATGCGAAGGTCTCCAAGGCCATGAGGAGCTCCTGGGCGACTCTGATCCGGAGCTACCTCGAATCCTCCGAGGACCTCCGCCTGATGTTTCTGCTGCTGGATGCCCGGCGCATCCCCGGCGACGAGGACCTGCAGATGCACGAGTGGACCCGGCAGTCGACCATCGACGAGCGCGTGGTGCTCACCAAGAGCGACAAGCTCTCGAAGAACCAGATGGTCAAAAGCCGGACGGCGATCGCCGGAGAGATGCAGTTGGCTCCGGGGAGCCTCATCGAGTGCTCCACGGTGACGAAGAAAGGAATCGAGGAAGTGCGGCGCGAGATCGCGGCGCGCTTGTGACGAGGATCAATATGGCTACTCAGGAACTGGAAAACGAATCCACCGCCGTCGTCGAACCGCCTCCGGCCGAAAAGCCGGAGAAGCCCGCCCGCAAGCCGCGGACGAAGAAGGCCGCCACGCCGCCGCCTCCACCTCCCGTCGAGGAGCCGGCCGAGCCGCCCGCCGAGCCGGTAGAAGCGAAGGCCGAGGAAGAGCCGGCCCCCGCCCCCGTCGAGACGAAGCCCGTGGTCGTCGACGTCATCGACGAAGAGGCCGAGGCGCCCAAGGCCCTCTCCCGCAAGGAGCAGCAGCAGGCCGCGGAGACGATCGACATCCGCGTCCTGAAGGAGATGAAGCTCCCCGACCTTTCCAAGCTGGCCAAGGACCTCGGCGTGGAGAACGCCTCCGGCATGCGCAAGCAGGACCTGATCTTCGCCATCCTGCAGGCGCAGACCGAGAAGTCGGGCCTCATCTTCTCCGAGGGCGTGCTGGAGTGCCTGCCGGACGGCTTCGGCTTCCTCCGCGCGCCCGAGTACAACTACCTCCCCGGCCCGGACGACATCTACGTCTCCCCCTCCCAGATCCGCCGCTTCGACCTGCGCACCGGCGACACCGTCTCCGGCCAGGTGCGGCCGCCGAAGGAGGGAGAGCGCTACTTCGCCCTGATCAAGGTCGAGGCGGTGAACTTCGAGCATCCCGACGTGGCGCGGGAGAAGATCCTCTTCGACAACCTCACCCCCCTCTATCCCGAGCAGCGCGTCAAGCTCGAGGTGCCGACGAACATGTCCTCGCGCGTGCTCGACCTCATCGCCCCGGTGGGCAAGGGACAGCGCGCCCTCATCGTCGCCCCGCCGCGCACCGGCAAGACCATGCTCCTGCAGGCCATGGCCAACTCCATCACCGCCAACCATCCGGAGATCACCCTCATCGTGCTGCTCATCGACGAGCGGCCGGAAGAGGTCACCGACATGCAGCGCTCGGTCAAGGGAGAGGTCATCTCCTCCACCTTCGACGAGCCGGCCTCGCGGCACGTACAGGTGGCGGAGATGGTCATCGAGAAGGCCAAGCGCCTGGTCGAGCATCGGCGGGACGTGGTCATCCTCCTCGACTCCATCACCCGCCTGGCCCGCGCCTACAACACCGTCGTGCCGCCCTCCGGCAAGGTGCTCTCGGGCGGCGTCGACTCCAACGCCCTGCAGCGCCCGAAGCGCTTCTTCGGCGCGGCGCGCAACGTGGAGGAAGGGGGCTCGCTGACCATCGTGGCCACGGCTCTCATCGATACCGGCTCGCGCATGGACGACGTGATCTTCGAGGAGTTCAAGGGCACCGGCAACATGGAAGTGCACCTCGACCGCAAGCTCGTCGAGAAGCGCACCTTCCCGGCCATCGACATCAACAAGTCGGGCACGCGCAAGGAAGAGCTCCTGCTCGACCGCAACGAGCTCAATCGCATCTGGGTCCTGCGCAAGGTCTTCTCCCCGTTGTCGACCGTGGAGTCGATGGAACTGCTGGTGGAGAAGCTGGACAAGACGCGCACGAACACCGAGTTCCTCAACTCGATGTCCAGTATGTGATGACTGCCGTCGCTTCTACGAGCGAGATACGGACGCACTTCCCCGCTCTCGAGCGGACGCACAACGGCCATCCCGTCGCCTACTTCGACGCGCCCGGCGGCACGCAGGTGCCGCGGGCCGTCGCGGAGGCGATGACCGACTACCTCTTCCACCACAACGCCAACACGCACTGGGCCTACCCCACCAGCGCGGAGACCGACGCCCTCATCGACCGCTCGCGCGAGGCGGTGGCCGACCTGCTGAACGCCACGCCGCGGGAGATCGCCTTCGGCAACAACATGACCACCCTCACCTTCCACCTGGCGCGCGCGCTGGGGCGGACGTGGCAGCGCGGCGACGAGGTGGTGGTCACCGAGCTCGATCATCACGGCAACGTCGCGCCGTGGCGGGCGCTGGAGCGCGACTTCGGCATCGCCGTGCGCACCGTGCGCATGTTCCCTCAGACCGCGCAGCTCGACTACGACCAGATGGCGGAGCTGATCAGGCCGAGGACGCGCCTCATCGCGGTCGGCGGCGCGTCGAACGCGGTCGGCACGGTGAACGACCTCGGGCGCGTGCGGGCCATCGCCGGCGACGCGCTGCTCTTCGTCGACGCCGTCCACCTCGCGCCGCATCAGCTCATCGACGTGCGGCGCATCGGCTGCGACTTCCTCGCCTCTTCCTCCTACAAGTTCTATGGCCCGCATGCCGGCATCCTCTTCGCGCGCGGCGAGCTGATGGACGCGCTGCCGTTCCCGAAGGTCGATCCGGCGCCCGACACCGCGCCGGAGCGCGCCGAGACCGGCACGCAGAACCACGAGGGGATCGCCGGCATCGCCGCCACGATCGACTTCCTCGCCTCCCTGGCCGGCGAGGGAGGCTCGCGCCGCGAGCGGCTGGCCCGCACGCTCGCCGCGTTCCACGAGCGGGGCGACGCGCTGCTGCGGATGCTCTGGGATGGGCTCTCGCCGATCCGCGGCCTGCGCCTGTACGGCCCGCCGCCCGGCCAGCCGCGCACGCCTACCGTCGCCTTCACCATCGACGGCCTTGCGTGCGAGCCGATCGTCCGCAAGCTCGCCGAGGCCGGCCTCTTCGTCAGCCACGGCGACTTCTACGCCGCGACCTGCGTCGAGCGCCTCGGCGTGCCGGAAGTCATCCGCGTCGGCTGCGCGTGCTACACGACGGAGGACGAAGTGCGGCGGCTCGTCGAGTGCGTGGCCGCGGCCGCGTAGCCTCCCGACAGCTCGTCCAGGAGGTCAGGGGAGAGCTCCCCGCGATGCTCGAGGAACATCGCCTCGACGAGCTCGTAGCAGCGCGCCTCGAACTCCGACCGCAGGAGGCCGCCGAGCCGATTGCCGGGCGAGGCCGACGCGGCGCGGTCGCGGAGCATCGTCTTCACCTGGATCAGTCCGCGCTTCGTGCAGAGCTTCGGGCGCGTCTTGATGTTCTCCGGCAGATCGAGGTCCGCAAAGGCGCCGCGCAGCAGGGCCGTGCGCTCCTCGTCGGTCTTCACCTGCCGCGCCAGCCGCATCAGCCGCCGATCAGCGAACGGGAAGGCGGCCTCCATCCCCCAATAGCTGAAGGCCCGCTCGGTGGAGGGGATGAGCTGGTTGGGGATGTAGTCGTCCAGGAAGTGCCGCAGCACGGCGGCGTCGCGGTCCTGCTCCAGGTCGTGCAGCAGCGCCGGCATGTACGCCGCGATCCTTCGCTCGGCCGGTTCCCGCAGCGAGACCGACAGCCGGCGCCAGTTGTCCAGCACGCGTTGCAGCCGGCCCGGCCGGAGCAGCACCGGCGTTCCCAGGAGGTCCGCTCCCGAGCCGCTCAGGAGGACGTCCGCCAGGCCGGCCACGCGCCGGGCGAGGAGGAAGAGCGTGTCGCGGTAGCTCAGGTCCTCGTAGGCGTGGATGCCATGCACGAGGTCGCGAGGATCGGGATCGGCGTCGACGAGGAATTCGTGGTGCTCGGTGCCGAGATGGCGCGCCACCTGACGCGCCGCCTGCACGTCGGGGAACGCCTCGCTGTCTCCGATGGTGAAGGTCCGGATCGGCCGCGGGCTGAGCTTCTGCGCCAGGCAGGCCAGGACGCTGGAGTCGAAGCCGCCCGAGAGGAGGACGCCGACCATGCGGTAGCGCTCCAGGTAGTAGCGGACGTTCTGCTCCACGATCTCGCGGATCTCCGCGTGATCGGACTCCGGTGTCGGCTGATACGGAGCTACCGACTGCACGCCGCGAAAGAGCGTCGATCTCCCGAGCGCGTGATCGCCGAAGACGTAGCGCTCGAGCAGCGTGTCCAGGTCCACGGTCGACGGTTCCCGCAGCAGCGCCTTCGCCTCCGATGCGAAGAGGAGCAGGTCGCCGCTGTGCCGAACGAACAGAGGGCGGACGCCGACCGCATCGCGGGCGAGCAGGATGCGGTCGCCGTCGATGACGACCGCGGCAAACGGACCGTCCAAGAGGTCGAGAAACGCGGGTCCGTGCTGCCGGTAGAGGCGAGCCACCCGCTCGGCCGCCGGCGCCGGATCGCCGGTGAGGAGTTCTCCGTCGAAGAGCACGACGAGATCGCCCTCACCATGGATCACCGCGCCGGCGCCCGTGGCCGGGTCGCGCCGCAGTCCGGCCACGACGGACCGGGAGGTCGTGCGAATCTCCGCCGTTCCCCGATGGGTCAGCAGCCCGGCCATCTCCTGGACGAGCCGGGCCTCGACCGGACCGCTTCCGAACGCGCCAACGATTCCTGTCATAGAAGGTTAACCATAGATACACATTTTATGATGATCGGCCAGACTGATGTGTGATAGTGTCGAAGTACATCAAAAATTAAGGAGTACTCACATGGACGAGACGCGTGAGGTCCTGGTCAACGAGATCGTCAACGAAGTCATGTCCCAGGCGGGCGATCTGGCGGACAGCTGCGGTTGTGGCGGCTGCCTCCCGATGGAAGAGCTCCCGTAACGGAAGGCGATCCCCCGACCACGGGGCATGATCGAACCGGTCATGCCCCCATTCCCAATCCGATGATCATCTCCGCCGACCGCGCCGATGCGGCCACGAGTCCTGCTTTGCTTGCCGCCCCTCCGGCGCCGCTGAAGCTCGTCGAGTCGTTCCAGTTTCCGGAGGCCGTCTACAAGTTCGTCGAGTACTACGACGTCGAGGAGAGCGAGGCGGAGGCGTTTTTCATCGAAGTGAAGCGATGGCTCTGGTTGTGCGCCACGAACCTGCACGAGCAGGCGTGCGGGCAGAGCCCTCCCGAGCTGCTGATCACCGGCTCGCTCTTCTGGCTCGACGAGATGTGGCACACCTTCCTCCTCTTCACCGAGCCGTACGACGACTTCTGCCGGCAATACCTCGGCCGCTACGTCCACCATCGCCCCACCACCCGCGCCGAGAAGAGCGCGCGGCGGGAAACGATGGTGCAGCAGCGCGCGGAGTACCTGAAGGTGCGCGCCGAGGAGCTGCGCCGGCAGTGCCACTACATCTGCGAGAAGCTCGGCGACGAGACGTTCGTGCGCTGGTACCGCGAGTACCCGCGGCGCTACTCCCCGGCGGACCTCTTCGCCAAAACCCGGAAGCGCCAGCCGGCGTTCTGACGCGCGCGTGAGGATCTGCGTCATCGGCAAGTTTCCCCCCATCGAGGGAGGGGTGAGCGCGCGGACGTATCGCATCGCGCACGGCCTCGCCCGGCGCGGACACGACGTCCACGTCGTGACCAACGCTCGGGAGGTGGAGAGCGGCTACCGCGTGCACATGCGCGAGGCCGACTGGGACCGCTGCCAGGCGGTCTACCCCACGGGGGGGCGGGTGGTGGTGCACTGGACCTCGCTGCGATCCGAGCACGCGCACGTGCCGATGGATCCGGCCTTCGTCACCCGCCTTGCCTCCACCGCGGTCGACGTCGTGCGCGAGATCCGCGCCGAATGCATCTTCTCCTTCTACCTGGAGCCGTATGGCGTGGCCGGTCACCTCGCCGCTTCCATCACCGGCACGCCGCATCTGGTGAAGCTCGCCGGCAGCGACCGGGGGCGGCTGTGGCTCCAGCCGGACATGCGGCCCGTCTACGACGCGGTCATCGGCCAGGCCGCGGCCGTCTTCACGAGCGGCCCGCTGGCGCGCCGGCTCCAGGCGGCCGGCGTGGCCCCCGAGCGCCTGCAGCCCATCTGGCCGGTGATGGTCGAGACGGAGGAGTTCACCCCGGAGGGAGAAACGCTCGATGATGCGGCTCTCGCCGCGCTGCCGCCCGATCCCCGCATCGGCATCTACGGCAAGCTCCACCGGAGCAAAGGCGTCGGGACGCTTCTGCGGGCGCTCCGGGAGCTGAAGGATCGGGGCATCGCGGCCGTGCTGCTGGTCATGTGCGGCGGGCAGTCCGAGAACACGCGGCAGTTCGACGCGCAAGTGGAGGCCCTGGGGCTCTCCGATTCCGTCCTGCGCCTGCCGCTGCTGCCGCCGTGGCGCGTCCCGTCGTTCCTCCGCGGCTGCGCGATCGTTTGCAGCCTGGAGCAGGACTTCCCCATCCGCGGCCACGCCCCGGCGATCTTCTCCGAGGGGATGGCCGTGGGGCGCTGCGTCGTCGCCTCGACCGAGGTGGCCCTCAAACAGCCGAGCGCGGAGCGCCTGATCGACGGCTACAACTGCTTCCTCCTCCGCGACGCGCAGGATCCGCGCGCCGTGGCCGCCGCGCTGGAGCAGGCCCTGCGCGGCGACCGCGCGGCCATCGGCCGGCGGGCGCGCCGCTTCGCCGAAGCGGCTTACAACGCGAGCGACGTGCTGGACGACGTGGAGTGCGGATTGCGCCGCGCCGTGGAAGGGAAGGGCGACGAGCCGGAGGAGGATGCCGAGCAGCGGACGAGGAGCACCATCACCCGCCTGGTGCGCAGCGTCCTCGACCCGAAGGACGGTGCGGGAGCCGCCGTGGGAGCGTCGCCCGACTGGTTCGCGGACCGTCTGCGGGCCGCTCCGCCCCAACCCGCGGCTCGCGACGCGCTACGCTTCGGCGCCCAGCTCTCGGCGAGCCTGACTCGGGAACGCCGCCTGGCCCTCTGCTTTCGGTCTCATGGGGAGCTCATGACCAGCGTGCCCGCGGTCAGTTCCGCCGTATCGGTCGAGGAGTATGCGCACGACTTCCGGCAATGGCTGGGGAACCGGGAGGCGGCCCTGCCCGCTCCGGGCGATTGTGCGGTCGTGGCGATCCCCGGGATCCCGCCCCGCCTGGTGTTCGTCGATCAAGAGCTGTCGACCGTGCTCCGCTCCTGCGACGGCCGGAGGACGATGGCCGAGATCGCGCGCGAGGTCGCGCCGGACACCGTCCTGCGCCTGTTCGAGGAAGGGCTGCTCGAGCTGCGGAGAGGCGACTGATGCGAACCGTGGCCATCGTCGGCGCGGGACCGGGGGGACTGGTTGCCGCACGGTATCTGAAGAACGAGGGCTTCGAGCCCGTCCTCTTCGAGCAGGGCAATGCGATCGGAGGGCAGTGGGGCGGCGATGCGCGCTACAGCGGCGTCTGGCCGTCGATGTCCACCAGCACCAGCCGCGTGATGACCGCCTTCAGCGATCTGCCGCACGCCCCGCACACCTCCGTCTTCCCCACCAACCAGGACATGGGCGCCTATCTGCGGCGCTATGCCGAGGAGCTCGATCTCCTCCGGCACGTGCGGCTGGGGATGCGCATCGAGGAGATCCGCCGCGAGCCCTCCGGCCCGAACTGGGAGATCCGTTTCCAAGGCGAGGATGGAAGGTCCGAGACGGCCGTCTATTCGCGCGTCGTCGTCGCCACGGGGCGTTTCCGCAAGCCGGCGCTCCCCGACGTCCCCGGTCTCGATTCGTTCACCGGGGCCGGCGGCGTGGCGCACTCGTTCGACTACAAACATCCGGAACGGTATCGCGGCCTGCGCGTGCTCGTGGCCGGATGCGGGATCAGCGCGCTGGAGATCGCCAGCGACCTGGCCATGCTCGGCGCCGCCCGCGTGATCTCCAGCAGCCGGCGGCAGCGCTACGTCATGCACAAGCTCCTCGGCGGCGTGCCGGCCGATCACCTGACGTTCACCCGGTACAGCGCTCTGGCCGATCGGGCCTTGCCGAGAGACGTCGTGGCCCGCAGATTCAAGGAGCTGCTCCTCCGCACGAGCGGAAGCCCCGAACAATGCGGCGCGCGGAAGCCCGTGGAGGACGTGTTCGAAGCCGGCATCACCTTGTGCCAGCACTTCCTCCCGCTCGTGGCCGAGGGGCGCATCGTGCCCAGGCCGTGGATCGACGCGATCGAGGGAGAGACGGTGCGCTTCACCGATGGAAGCCGCGAGCCGGTCGACGCCATCATCTTCGGCACCGGCTACGAGATCCATCTCCCTTTCCTGAGCGCCGACTTGCGTGAGGCGCTCGGCGTCGACGGGCACCACCTCGACCTCTACAAGTTCACCTTCCATCCCGAGATGCACGGCCTGGCATTCCTCGGCCTCTTCGGTCTGAAAGGGGCCTACTTCCCGGTGCTCGAGCTGCAGGCGCGCTGGATCGCGTACGCCTGGAGCGGCGTCCGCCCCGCGCCGTCGCGCGAGGAGATGGAGAAAGGGCTGGCTGTCTATCGCGCCCGCCGCGGATCGTTGCAGCACTTCCCCATGCACGCCCTCGCGCTGCTGTTTGCCCGCGAGGCGGGTGTCGAGCCCGACCTCGATCAGTGGCCGGAGCTCGCCGGCGCCCTCCTTTTCGGTCCCCTCACGCCGATGTCGTTCCGCCTGAGCGGCCCCGACAGCCTGCCGCACGCCGCCCGGCGCGTGGAGGAGGATGCCATGGCCTTCGGAGCCGTTCCCACCGCCGCGCTCACCCCCGAGCAACGCGACCAGCTCCAGGCCCTACGTGCGGTCGAAACGTAGGGCCGGTTCTCCCACCGGCCCCCCGCCAGGATGAGGGCGCCTCTCCCTTTTGTTGGTACTCTGGACAGAATGGCAAAACGCTCCGGCTTCGCCTCGAAAATCAAGGCGTTCCTCTGGCGGCATGCGGCGGGAATCGCCTTCTCGGTGATGGTCCTCTTCGTCGCCCTCATCGGCTTCGTCGGGTACACCTACGCCGTCGTCACCAAGAAATTCGACTCCAGCCGGCGCTGGGACCTGCCCAGCCGCGTCTACTCCGACGCCACGCCGATCGTCCCCGGCATGTCCTACCCCCGCGCCCTCCTCGAGCCGAAGCTCAACCACGTCGGCTATCACGAGTCGAAGATGCGCGTGGCCAACCCGGGCGAGTATCGCTACGTCGGTGACGACCTGGAGATCTACCTCCAGAACTTCGAGTACCCCGACATGGAGTTCCGGGCCATGCCGGTGCTCGTCGACTTCGACGGGGCGCGGGTCAGCGCCGTCCGCCGCCTCGACGACGGCGTGGCCATGCGCGGCGTGCGCATCGAGCCGGAGCTCATCACCTCGATCTACAACAACGAGATGGAGGACCGCCTGCCGGTCGCTCTCAGCGCCGTGCCGAAAGTCCTCACCGACGCCATCATCGCCACCGAGGACAAAGGCTTCTACTCCCACGAAGGCATCTCCTTCCGCGGCATCGCCCGCGCGGCGTGGGTCGATCTGCGCAGCAAGTCGCTCTCCACGGGCGGCTCGACCCTCACCCAGCAGCTGGTCAAGAACCTCTACCTCAACCCCGAACGGACCTGGCGGCGCAAGGTGGTTGAAATGCTGATGGCCGTGCTGCTGGAGATCCGCTACGACAAGAAGGAGATCCTGCAGGCCTACCTCAACGAGATCTACCTCGGGCAGAACGGCGCGGTGCAGATCGCCGGCGTGGAGCAGGCCTCGCAGGTCTACTTCGGCAAGCACGTCACGTACTTGACCCTCCCCGAGGCCGCCACGCTGGCCGGCATCATCCGCTCCCCGAACGTCCTCTCCCCGCTCAAGTACCCGGAGCGGGCCAAGCCGCGCCGAGACACGGTCCTCGGGCTGATGAAGGACCAGGGGAAGATCACCCCCGAGGAGTACGAGAAGGCGGTGGCCACGCCGTTGTCCGTGACCCGCTTCCCGCGGACGTCGCGCAGCGCGCCGTTCTTCGTCGACCTGGTGATGAAGCAGCTGCGGGAGACCTATCCGGAGACCCAGCTCAAGACCGAGGGGCTGCGCATCTTCACCACCCTCGATACCATCATGCAGCGCTCCGCCGAGCAGTCGCTCGACGCCGGCATCGCCAACCTCAACCGCACCTATTCGTACCTGCGCCGCTCGCCCGTGCCGCTGGAGGGAGTCATCCTCACCATCCAGCCCGGCACCGGCTACGTCAAGGCGTTGGTCGGCGGCCGCGACTACTCCCGGACGCAGTTCAACCGCGCCCTGCAGGCCCGCCGCCAGCCGGGATCGCTCTTCAAGCCGTTCGTCTACATCACGGCCATGGACCCGGCGCGCGGCGAGCAGGCCTTCACCGCGGCCACGGTCCTCGACGACTCGCCGATCACCGTCCGCACCGGCAACACGATCTGGCAGCCGCAGAACTACGACCTCCGCTTCCACGGCCGGGTCACGGTGCGCCAGGCGCTGGCCCACTCGTACAACATCCCCGCCGTGCGCGCGGCCATCAACGCCGACGTGCGGAACGTGATCAAGACCGCCTCGACGATCGGCATCGAGAGCCGCCTCCAGCCCTACCCCTCCGTCTCCCTCGGCTCGTTCGAAGTCACGCCGCTGGAGATCGCCTACGCCTACTCCGCGTTCGCGAACCTCGGCGTGAAGGCGGAGCCCATCTCCATCCTGGCCGTCTCGGACGGCAGCGGGAAGCTGCTGGAGAGCCGCGAGGTGAAGATGAAACGCGTGGCCCCCGCCTCGGTGTGCTACGTGATGAACGACATCCTCAAGGACGTCTTCGACTACGGCACGGCGGTCAAGGCGCGCTCCCTCGGCTTCGAGCGGGAGGGCTTCGCCGGCAAGACGGGAACGACGAGCAACTACCGCGACGCCTGGTTCATCGGCTACTCGCCGCGCATCCTGTCGCTGGTGTGGATCGGCTTCGACGACGGGCACAGCGTCCGCCTGGCCGGCGGCGACGCCTGCGTGCCGATCTGGACCTCGTACATGAACCGCATCGCCGGCCTCATCCCGGAGGTCAACTGGCGCAAGCCGGAGGACGTGGTGGAGCGGGAGATCGATCCCGAGTCCGGCATGCTGGCCACGCCGTACTGCCCCACGGCGCGCTCCGAGATCTTCGTGGCCGGCACTGAGCCGGCCTCGGTCTGCCCCCTGCACGCCGGCAGCGGCGAGCCCCCGTTCTACGCCGAGGGAGCCACTGGCCCCGACCTCCAGCCGCGCGGCGCCGAGGGCCAGCCGCGGCAGACTCCGGCCCCCAACCCACGCCGGCGCGGCACCGCCATCGAGCGGCTGCTGCGCCGGATTTTCGGGCAGTAGGAGCGCTATTTCACCAGCGAAAACGGATCGACGCGCGCTCCTTGCACCCGCATTCCCCAATGCAGGTGAGGGGCCGTGACGCGGCCGGTTGCGCCGGCCAGTCCGATGATCTGGCCGTTCTTCACCATGCCGCCGCGCGTCACGTCGATGCGGGAGAGGTGCGCATAGAGCGAATAGATGCCCAACCCGTGGTCCAGGATCACGGTATTGCCGGTGAAGAAGAGGTTCTTCGCGAGCACGACGCGTCCGCGATTCGTCGCATGGACGGGCGTGCCGGTGGTGGCGCGCAGATCGGCCCCGGAGTGCGGCGCGCGGGGCTCGCCGTTGAAGACGCGCCGTTCTCCGAAATTCGTGCCGACGCCGCCCGGAATGGGGACGGTGAAAGGCTCGTCGGGAACGACGTCGCTCGTGATGCGTCCGTAGATCGCTCCGATCTCCTTCGACTCGCGGCTGGCGCGCTTCTGGTCCGCTTTGCTCAATTGGATGAACCGCTCATCGACGTTCAGCTGGCTGGTGGGAAACTTCTTCGCCAGGACGTTCACCGTGATCTCACGGCGGTCGACGTGGCCGTCGTCCATGGTCAGCACAGCCTCGGCCCGGTGCTCACCCGGCCTGGCATCCAGATCGACGCCCAGGATCGTGGTCCACCCGTCGCCTGCGCGGAATGCGGGGACCGTCTTCTTCTGCCAATGCACCTGCACGGATCTCACGTGCGGCTCGTTCGGAACCTTCAGCGCAACCGCGCTCCCCTGGTTCGCCGTGGAAACGAGGGCAGCCAACAAGAGGTTGATGATCATCAGCGCGACCTCGGAGCATCAGCCGTACCATGTGGTGGTGCGAAAGAACGTCATCCCGGCCGTCATCGCATTCGCGCCCGCGTTGCTGCTCCCCCTGATCCAGGACGTCGTGCGTCCTCGGATCCCCCGCCCGGGCCTGCTCGGCTTCGCGGCTTCGGCCGCGAGGGAGCTCAGTCTCCCTGCTGATACCAACGATAACTCTTGCCTGTCCAGAAGATCAGGCCACTCGCGGCCTCCTGCTTTTCTGCAAGAATCGCGTCGCCGCGCAGCTTGGGCGGCTCACCTTCTTCGCCGACACCGGGCTCCACGTTTTCCTTTCGTGGGTACACGCTCCACGCATCCAACCAGGAAAAGTCGTCATCTCCGTCGGGCGGCAGCTTGTGGCCTGCGCCGACGACGTGCCACGCATGCTCGCCGGAGTGCCATACGGCGATGCCTGCCTTTCCCGAGGCGGTGTGCTTGACCGTGATGGCGAGATCCACGGAGTGGTCACCGTCAAAGTCTCCGGTCAAGAAGCAAGGCTGAACGCGTCTCGTCGCTTTGTAGCGGGAAGGCAACGCTCGAATGGCCGCGTTCCAGCGGTCCGGTACCGAGCACCGCTCCGACGCGCCGCTGCTGCCAGCAGAAAACAAGGCCGGCAACAGGAACAGGAGCGCGACGCTCATGCGCGAGCATTCTATCGTTCGCGAACGGAGTGTCGGGCAGGAATTACTCGATGGCCGCGATGATCTCGCGCGCGACGTAGATCCGGTTGCGTCCCTCTCCTGCGGGCATTGCCAGGATTCCGGCATCGACCAGCTTCTCCACGTTCCTCTTTGCCGCCGGGTAGGTGATGTGGAGCATCCGTGCCGCGCCGGTAATCGTCACGGCCGGCAAGACGAAGAGCTGGTCGACAATGGCCATCAACGCCGCCGAGCTGCGCGCTCCGAGCAGGCGATTGCGGTACTGCCGGGAAAGCTCCTGAAGCTGCTTCGACCGTTCGGCCGCGTCGCGTGACTGCTCGATCACTCCGCGGAGGAAGTAGTCGATCCACTTGCTCCATCGCCCATGCTGACTGACTTCCCGCAGCCGCGTGTAGTACTCCTCGCGATTCCGTTCGAAAAAGGCGCTGAGGTAGAGAAGCGGCTGATCGAGCAGGCCCTCCACGTGCAACATGAAAACGATCAGCAGGCGGCCCACGCGGCCGTTCCCATCGAGAAAGGGGTGGATCGCTTCGAATTGATAGTGAACGAGCGCGCAGCGGATGAGGAACGGCAGGGCGGCCGGCGCATGGAGAAACTTCTCCAGCAGATCGAGGGCTCCGTTCATCTCCTCCACCGGAGGCGGGACGTACGACGCATCCTGAATGTCCGCCCCCGTGGGTCCGATCCAGTTCTGGATGCGCCGGAATTCTCCTGGTCCGCGTGTGCCGCCGCGCACGCCGCGCATGAGCCGTTCATGGACCTCGCGAATGAAGCGAAGACTGATCGGCAGCGAGGCGAGGCGTTCGATGCCATACTCGAGGGCAGAGACGTAGTTGGCCACCTCGCGAACATCCGATCGGTCCGTTTCCGGACTGCCGGCCGCCTCGAAGACCACCAGGTCATCGATCGACGCCTCCGTGCCCTCGATGCGGCTGGAGAGCACTGCCTCGCGACGGATGAACGGATGCACGAGCAGGTTCGTATTGGGCAGTGTGCGACCGATTCCGTTCAGCGTGCCCACGGCCCGTTCGGCCTGCGCCAGTCGGTCGAGCAGCTGCCAGCTCGGCTCCAGTTGCGGTGGAAGCGGCCTCGGCACGAATGCGGCGGCTCCCTGGGCCGTTCTGACAAGCCGACCCGCTTCTGGTGCCGTGAAGGAGTTCGCGTTCATATACTCACGTTTAAATAGCGGCCTCCGAATTATACTTTCAGGCCCTTTCCTTTAATTCAGACATGACCGAAGCCGCCATCGACCAGCCTGTTGCCGAGCCCAGCGTGTTCGGACGCGCCCGGCAGAAGGCCACCGGCGCCTTCCTCTACGTGGGGGGCATCACCGACCTCGCCGGGCAGGCCCTGCGGCAGGCCTTTCGTGGGCCGTACGAGGGGAGCATCCTCCTCGCGCAGATGGAGCAGGTCGGGGTGCGGTCGCTCTCCATCGTGGCCATCACCTCCCTCTTCATCGGCATGGTGCTGGCGCTGCAGACCGCCTACTCGCTGGCCGAGTTCGGGGGGAAGCTCTTCGTCGGCACGGTCGTCTCCCTCTCCCTCGTGCGCGAGCTCGCGCCGGTCTTGATGTCGCTCATGGTCGGCGGGCGGGTGGGGGCGGGCATGGCGGCGGAGCTCGGCACGATGAAGGTCACCGAGCAGATCGACGCCTTGCGCGCCCTGGCCACCAACCCCGTGAGCAAGCTCGTCTTCCCCCGTGTCTTCGCCACCACGGTGATGTTCCCCCTGCTGACCATCATCTCCTGCGCCATTGGCATCGGCGGCGGCCTCCTGATCGCGGTCGGCAACCTGCACCTCGACGCCAACTACTACATCCGCAGCGTCATCCACACCGTGCACTACAACGATCTCGCCTCCGGGATCGGCAAGACCTTCTTCTTCGGCTTCGCCATCGGCCTGATTGCCTGCTACAACGGGCTGCGCACCGAGGGAGGAGCGGACGGCGTCGGCCGCTCCACCACACGCACCGTCGTCACCGGGGCGATCACCGTTTTGATCATGGACTTCTTTCTGACTAAGCTGTTTCTGTTCCTCTTCTGATGACCGATCTCCTCACCGACCGGCGCGCCACGCCGCGCGAGACTCCCGACCGGCGCCGGATTCCGCGCGAGCCGTTCGTCGAGTTCCGCGACGTCTACAAGTCGTACGGTCCGAAGGAGGTTCTGTGCGGCGTGGACCTCACCGTCTATCGCGGCGAGGTGCTGGTCATCCTCGGCGGGTCAGGCAGCGGCAAGTCCGTCACCCTGCGCCACATGCTCGGCCTCGAGGCGCCCGACGCCGGCCGCGTGCTGGTCGAGGACGAGGACATCACCGACCTCCCGGAGGAGGAGCTGTACCGCGTGCGCAAGAAATTCGGGATGCTCTTCCAGAGCGGCGCGCTGTTCGACTCCATGACCGTCTTCGAGAACATCGCCTTCCCCCTGCGCGAGCACACCGACATGAGCGAGGAGGAGATCGCCCGCGCCGTGCGCGAGCGGCTGGAGCTGGTCAACCTCCCCAACACCGAGCACCTCATGCCGGTCGACCTCTCCGGCGGCATGCGCAAGCGCGTCGGCCTGGCCCGCTCCATCGTCCTCGATCCGAAGATGATCCTCTACGACGAGCCGACCACGGGGCTCGATCCGATCACCTCGCAGAAGATCAACGAGCTGATCATCGACCTGCAATCGAAGCTGAACGTCACCTCCGTCGTGGTGACGCACGACATCCAGTCCGCGTTCTCCGTGGGCGACCGCATCGCCTTCCTCAACCGGGGCGTCTTCGAGTGGGTCGGCTCGATCGACCAGGCCCGCGACGCCGACCATCCCCTGCTCCGCGATTTCTTCAAGGCCTCGGCCGTGACGGCCGCGCAGCCAACCAAGTGAGTCAATCCAATCATGGCACCTACTGCAAAAGACAAAACCCTCCGCGTCGGCCTGCTCGTCTCGGCCTCGCTGATCGTGCTGATGGTCTTCCTCTTCTTCATCGGATCGGAGCAGAAGATCTTCGCCCGCAAGAACGAGTATGAAGTCCGCTTCGACAGCGTGACGGGCCTGGCCGAGGGCAACCCGGTCAAGATCAGCGGCGTCACGGTCGGCGTCGTGCGCGACATCCGCCTGCCCCGCGATCCCAAGCAGAAGGACGTGCAGATCTCCCTGATGATCGACCGCAAGTACGCCGAGCGCATCCGCGCCGACTCGCGGGCCCGCCTCAAGAAGCTCGGCCTCCTGGCCGGCGACAGCTACGTCGACGTCACGCCCGGCAGCCCCCGCTTCGACTCCGTCGAGCCGGGGTCGATCATCCCCGCCCAGCGCCAGACCAACGTCGATCAGCTCATCTCCTCCGGCGAGGACCTGGTCGACAACTTCGTGCAGATCTCCTACTCGCTCAAGAACGTCCTGGCCCGCGTCGACCGCGGCGAAGGGCTCCTCGGCGAGCTGACCAGCGCTCCCGAGACCAAGCAGCGCCTCACCGACACCTTCCTCACCACGCTCAACAAGACCAACGCGCTCCTCTCCCACGTGGAGAGCGGCAAGGGGCTGGTCGGCAGGCTGGTCTACGACGACCAGTACGGCGAGCAGCTCACCGCCTCCCTCGGCTCGGCCGCCCAGTCGCTGCAGGCGATCACCAACAACGTGCAGAAGGGATTCGAGAGCGGCAACGGCATGATCCCCGCGCTACTCAACGATCCGGAAGGGAAGAAGAAGGTCTACGACCTGGTGACCAACCTCCAGACCACGTCCGCCAACCTCGCCGCGTTCAGCCAGACCCTGCAGACCGGCCAGGGCATCCTGCCCCGCGTGCTGAACGACAAGGCTTACGGCGACCAGGCGCTGAACGAGTTCACCACGCTCCTGAATCAGCTCAACCAGACGGTGGCCAAGGTCAACAACGGCCAGGGGACGGCCGGCAAGCTGATCGCCGATCCCTCGGTGTACGAGTCGATCAACGACATCCTCATCGGCATCAACGAGTCGAAGCTCCTGCGCTGGATCATCCGCAACCGCCAGCAGTCGGGGATCGAGAAGCGCTACAACGAGGAGCGGAAGACGGCGCCGGTGAAAACGAACATCGCGCCCGCGGAGCCTCCCGCGGTGCCGGTCGTGCCGCCGGTAACCACGACGACCACAACGACGACCACTGTGGCCAACGACGGCACGCCGCCCCCCGCCCCGCCGAAGCCGTAGGCCCTCACCCGCCCTTCGGGCACCCTCTCCCCGCTGACGCGGGGCGAGGGCCTTCTCCCCTCGGCAGAGGGGAGAAGGTGGCGCGAAGCGCCGGATGAGGGGTCAGTTCCGCTCGCGGCGATGTCCCCTGGCCGCCTCGAAGGCCTCGAATTTCGTCTTCTGGTCGGCGGTGAGCACGGCCATCCGTTTCGCCTTGGCCTCCTCGTGCGCGGCGCGGATCTGCTTGCGCACCGACGCCAGCTGGATGGAGAGCGCTCCCACCGCCGCCGCATCGGGCGACGCGGCGTCCAGCGCGGTGCGCAGCTGCTCGCGCAGGCTGCGGGCGTTATCCCGCAGCGGCTGCACGGCCGCCGCCGTGTCCTTCTGAATCTGCTGCCACGCCGTCGCCTGATCGGGCGTGAGCTGCAGGTAGTCAGCCACCGCCTTTTCGGAATCCCGCGGCCCACGGGGCTGCGCGACCGCCACCGCGGCCGTGAGCATCACTACGATTACCATCAAGACCCAACGTTTCATCGGAAGCTCCTTTCTTTCCCCGTTTCGACGTTGGGGGTGCCGTTTGCGCGTACAGCGTCACGCGCATGGGTGACGAAGTTGCCGTGTTACGATGCGCGCCGCGCCCGCCGTCCGCGGCGGGCATCGCTTTCTTCCGGAGGAGCCCCGCGTGGACATTGCAGTCATCGGAACGGGCTACGTCGGCCTGGTCACCGGTGCCGGCCTCGCCGATTTCGGCAACGACGTCATCTGCGTCGACATCGACGTGAACAAGATCGAGGCGCTGCGGAAGGGCGTCATCCCCATCTACGAGCCCGGCCTGGACAAGATCGTCAGCAAGAACGTCGCCGAGGGGCGTCTCCGCTTCACCACCGACCTGCCGGACGCCATCCGCTCCGCGCGGGCCATCTTCATCGCGGTCGGCACGCCGCCGCGGCCGGACGGCTCGGCCGACCTCCGCTTCGTCGAAGAGGTCGCCCGGCAGATCGCCAAACACATGAATGGCCCGAAGCTGGTCATCACCAAGTCCACCGTGCCGATCGGCACCGGCCGCCTGATCGACGAGATCCTCCACGCCACCGGCAACGGCCACAAGGCCGCGGTGGTCTCCAATCCCGAGTTCCTCCGCGAGGGCTCGGCCATCGAGGACTTCATGAAGCCCGACCGCGTGGTCATCGGCGCCTCCGACCCCCAGTCGGCGGAGATGATGAAGGAGATCTACGCGCCGCTGCACTCGTTGGAGATCCCCTTCGTGGTCACGAACGTCGAGTCGGCGGAGCTGATCAAGTACGCCGCGAACGGCTTCCTGGCCACCAAGATCACCTTCATCAACGAGATCGCCGTCATCTGCGAAGAGGTCGGCGCGAACGTGCAGGACGTGGCCCTCGGCATGGGCCTCGACACCCGCATCGGCCCCAAGTTCCTCCAGGCCGGCCCCGGCTTCGGCGGCTCCTGCTTCCCCAAGGACACCTCCGCCATGGCCGACATCTCCCGCCGCCACGGCTACGAGTTCCAGATCATGGAAGCCGTGCTGCGCGTCAACGACGACATCAAGCAGCGGATGGTGGTGAAGATCGTCGACGCGCTGGGCGGCGAGGTGCTGGGCAAGACGGTGGCCATCCTCGGCCTGGCCTTCAAGCCCGAGACCGACGACATGCGCGACTCGCCCACCATCCCCATCATCAAGGGCCTGCAGGAAAAGGGAGCGACGATCCGCGCCTACGACCCGCAGGCCGTCGCGAACTCCAAGGCCATCTTCGACGGCGTGACGTACTGCGAAGACCCGTACGAGACCGCGGACGGCGCCGATGCGCTGGTCATCGCCACGGAGTGGAACGCCTTCCGCGCCCTCAACCTCACGCGCATCAAGGGCGCGCTGCGCAAGCCGGTGGTCATCGACCTGCGCAACGTCTACGAGCCGAACCGCATGCGCAGCGAAGGATTCGAATACTACTCGGTCGGCCGCTCGGCCGACGGGCGGAAGAAGGTGTGAGCGTGGGGCGCGCGCTCATCACCGGCGGGGCCGGCTTCCTCGGCTCCCATCTCTGCGAGCTCTTCCTGGCCCGCGGCCATGAAGTCATCTGCATGGACAACTTCATCACCGGCACGCCGGCCAACGTGAAGCATCTCTTCGGCCGCGACGGCTTCACCCTCATCAAGCACGACGTCACGAACTACATCCATGTCGACGGCCCGCTCGACTACGTGCTGCACTTCGCCTCCCCCGCCAGCCCGATCGACTACCTGGAGAAGCCGATCCAGACGCTGAAGGTCGGCTCGCTCGGCACGCACAAGACCCTCGGCGTGGCGAAGGACAAGGGGGCGCGCTACCTCCTCGCCTCCACCTCCGAGGTCTACGGCGATCCGCTCGTCCACCCGCAGCGGGAAGACTACTGGGGGAACGTCAATCCGGTCGGCCCCCGCGGCGTGTACGACGAGGCGAAGCGCTTCGCCGAGGCCATGACCATGGCCTATCACCGCTTCCATGGCGTCCAGACGCGCATCGTGCGCATCTTCAACACCTACGGCGAGCGGATGCGCATCCGCGACGGCCGCGTCGTGCCGGCCTTCATCTCCCAGGCCCTCAAGAACGAGCCGCTGACCGTCTTCGGCGACGGCTCGCAGACGCGCTCGTTCTGCTATGCGTCCGACCTGGTGGAAGGCATCTACCGGCTCCTCATGTCCGACGAGGTCAACCCCACGAACATCGGCAACCCCACCGAGATGACCGTCCTCCAGTTCGCCCAGGAGATCAAGCGCCTCACCGGCACCAGCGCCCCCATCGAGTTCCGCCCCCTCCCCGAGGACGACCCGAAGATCCGCCGCCCCGACATCACCAAGGCCCGCCAGCTCCTAGGGTGGGAGCCGAAGGTGCCGCTGGAAGAGGGGCTGAAGCGGACGATCGGGTATTTCCGGGGAGTGGTGTAGGCGGGACTACAATCCGTAGGATGCGCCGCATCCTCCTCGCCTTTATCGCCGGCTTCCTCGCCACGCTCGTCTTTCACCAGCTGGCGCTGTGGGCGCTGCACGCGGCGGGCATCGCCGGGCGCGGGCCGTTCGACATGAAGCCGGTGCCGCCGTTCGGGGTGCCGAGCGTCATCTCCCTCGCCTTCTGGGGAGGGGTGTGGGGGATCATCATGATTCCGGCCATCGCACGGGTGAAGGGTGCTTGGTACTGGATCGCGGCCATCGTCTTCGGCGCGATCCTTCCCACGCTTGTCGCCGCGCTGGTCGTCGCGCCGCTGAAGGGGATCAAGCTGCCGGCGACGCCCGCGAACGTCGCCACGGGCCTGATCGTCAACGGTGCGTGGGGGCTGGGGACGGCCCTGTTCTATCGGCTGATGGCGCGAGACCGATAGCGACGCGCCGGCGGACCGTCACCTTTTTGTGACAAAGGACCACATCGAGGTGGTCGCGGACCACCCGGACCTGATCGCGGACCACCTCGACCTGGTCGCGGACTACCTCGACCTGATCGCGGACTACCTCGACCTGGTCGCGGACTACCTCGACCTGATCGCGGACTACCTCGACCTGATCGCGGACCACCTCGACCTGGTCCCGGACCACCTCGACCTGGTCCCGGACCACCTCGACCTGGTCGCGGACCACATCGACCTGGTCGCGGACCACATCGACCTAGTCGCGGACCACTTCGACCTGGTCGCGGACCAGCCCGACCTGATCGCGAACCGCATCCAGGTGAAATCTCACCCCACCAACGCGGCCGGCGTTGACCCCCGCCTTACGATCGTCTCCTCCCGCCTAGGCCCCGTCGAGATCAGCGTTGCCGGCGCCTCGACCTCTTCCTCCAGGAAGCGGACGTAGTCCTTCGCCTCCGGCGGCAAATCGTCGAACGACGTGATGCCAACCGTCGACTTCCGCCATCCCTTCAGCGTGCGGTAGACCGGCTTGTAGTCGTGATGGTCGACGGCGAAGGCGGGGAAGGTCTTCCACCGCTCCCCGTGGACGTTGTACTCCACACACACCGGGATCTCCTCGAACTCGTCGAGGACGTCGAGCTTCGTCACGGCGATGGCGCCCAAGCCGTTCAGCATGGCCGAGGTGCGGACCACCGGGAGGTCCAGCCATCCCGTGCGGCGCGGGCGGCCCGTCACCGTGCCGTACTCGTTGCCACGCGTGCGCAGGTGCTCGCCGTGCGCGTCCTCCAGCTCCGTGGGGAACGCCCCGCCGCCGACGCGCGTCGTGTACGCCTTCACCACCCCGATCACCTGGTGGATGTGCTTCGGCGCCACCCCCAGCCCCGTGCAGACGCCCCCCACCACCGTGCTCGACGAAGTGACGAACGGGTACGTCCCGTGATCGACGTCCAGCATCGTCCCCTGCGCCCCCTCGAACATCACCCGCTTCCTCTCCCGGATCTGCTGATTGATCAGCACCGTCACGTTCGTGATCCGGTCGGCCAGCACCTCGCCGTACTTCAGGTACGCGTCGCACAGCTGCGCGGCGTCGTACGTCTCCTTCCCGTACAGCGTCTCCAGCACCGCGTTCTTCTCCGCGCAGGCGAAGGCGATCTTGTCGCGCAGGACGTCGGGATCGAGGAGGTCCGCCACCCGGATGCCGTAGCGGCTGACCTTCGTCTCGTACGCCGGCCCGATGCCGCGGCCCGTGGTACCGATCTTCGCCCGCCCCGCGGCCTCTTCCCGGGCCAGGTCGAGCGCGCGGTGATAGGGGAGGATGACGTGCGCCGAGTCGCTGATCTTCAGGTTGCCATTGATGTGCACGCCGGCCCCGCGCAGGCGCTCGATCTCGTCGAGCAGCGCCTCCGGGTCGATGACCATGCCGTTGCCGAGGAGGCAGAGCTTGCCCGGATGCATGATGCCGGAGGGGATGAGGCGCAGGGCGAAGTGCTGATCGGCGAACTTCACCGTGTGCCCGGCGTTGTGGCCGCCCTGGTAGCGGGCCACCACGTCGAACTCCTCGCACAGGAGATCGACGATCTTTCCCTTTCCCTCGTCGCCCCACTGGGCGCCGATCACGGCGACGTTTCGGATTTCTTCCTTCATTGAGCCCGGCGGAGACTAGCACAAGGCGCCGCCCGCCGGCCGGGCGCGCATCGTGAATCGTGCGGTATATTTCCCTGGATCGAGAGAGACCGCATGGACCTCCAGAACACCGCCGCCTCGCCACCCGCCGCCTACAATCCCACCCCCGTCCCGGCCGAGCAGTTCGTCCGGGGGATCGAGGAGCTCTCCCAGGGACTGATCACCAAGCAGAAGATCTACGACTTTCTCGTCAGCTACGAGATCCGCTCGGAGGACCTGGAGCGCTACAAGCAGTGGCTGCCCGATCGGCACACGCGGAACAAGATCTTTCGCAACGACATGATCGAGGTGATGCTCATCTGCTGGCCGATCGGCGCCGTCACGCCGCTGCATACGCACAACGGGCAGCTTGGCTGGATGACCATGATCGAGGGAAAGCTGATCGTCGAGAACTACCGCAAGGTCCGTTGCAACGCCGCGGAGAACGAGCAGGTGGTGGGCATCGACTGCCTGGCCGGGGCGACGGAGATCGAGATGCAGCACTTGGAGGACGAGCTGGCCGTCCCCGGCGGTCCGCTCAACACGGTGGACAAGACGCAGACCATCCACCGCATCCGCAACCTCGCCGAATGGAATGAGCGCGCCGTGTCGCTGCACGTATACTCACGCCCCATCGACTCCTGCGTCGTCTTCGACGTCCAGGCGCAGCGATGTTTTCGCCGCGATCTGAAGTACGACAACGAATGACCCTGCTGTCCACGCTATCCGCCGAGCTCGATCAGATGGCCCAGGCCGGCACTCTGAAGCGCGAGCTCCCCCTCAAATCCCCCCAGGGACCGGTGGTCGAGGTGGAGGGGAAGGGCGAGGTCGTGATGCTGACCTCGAACAATTACCTCGGGCTGGCCGACCATCCGGCCATCGTCGAGGCGGCGGAGCGGGGGGAGCGCGACTACGGCTACGGCCTGGCCTCGGTGCGCTTCATCTGCGGCACGCAGACCATCCACCGCCAGCTGGAGGAGCGGATCGCCGAGTTCTTCGGCACCGAGGACACCATCCTCTACGGCTCGTGCTGGAATGCGAACGAGGGGCTGTTCCAGACCATCGCCCTCGAGCAGGACGCCATCATCTCCGATGAGCTCAACCACGCCTCGATCATCGACGGCGTTCGCCTGGCGAAGGCGCGCAAGGAGCGCTTCCGCAACCGCGACATGGCCGACCTGCGCCGCGCTCTGGAGGCGGTGGGCGACGCGCGCAACAAGGTGCTCATCACGGACGGCGTCTTCTCCATGGAGGGCTCGCTCGCCCCGCTGCCGGAGATGGTCGAGCTGGCCCGCGAATACGGCGCGTTCCTGGTCGTCGACGACTCGCACGGCACCGGCGTCCTCGGCGCGACCGGCCGCGGGACGGCGGAGGAGCTGGGCGTCTTCGGCCGCATCGACGCCTACACCTCCACGCTCGGCAAGGCCCTCGGCGGCTCGCACGGCGGCTTCACCACCGGCCCCAAGGTGCTGGTCGAGTACCTCCGCCAGAAGTCGCGGCCTTATCTCTTTTCCAATACCCTCCCGCCCGCCGTCGTTCTCGGCTCGCTCGCCGCGCTCGATCTCCTGCAGAAGGACGATCGGCTCGTGCGCCGCCTGCGCGAGAACACGGCCTACTTCCGCCGCGAGCTCACCGCGCGGGGCGTCAAGGTGCGGGAGGGCATCCACCCCATCGTGCCCATCCTCATCGGCGACACGGCCAAGGCCATCTCCATGTCCGCCGAGCTCCTCAGCCGCGGCATCTACGTCTCCGGCTTCGGCTTCCCGGTCGTTCCGCAGGGTCAGGCCCGCCTGCGCTGCCAGATCAGCGCCGCGCACACGCGCGAGCACCTCGACCGGGCGATCGCGGCGATCGCGGAAGTGGTGACGGGGGCATAAGGGCTTATACCGATACTGTCCAAGCGGGCGGCGTACCGCGCTTTCGGAGGCGCGCCACGTATGCGTCGCCGTCGCTTTCATTGCTTCGAACGGCGACGAACTTGTCAATGCCCAGCCGCGCGGCGCGCTGGGTGATCAGTTCCGGGCTCTCTTCCATGTCCGCCAATTCGGTCAGGATCGAGTCGAGCAAACGGAGCATGTTGCGCGGATTCTCCGCGGAGTAGTGAAAGATCGCCTGGTAAAAGCTGTCCTTGATGGTGGGGTCAATACGATCGTCGAGTGAAGATACGCGCTCCACGCTGAACGCGAGCAGGCGGCGGCGAAGAAGCTCTCGCAATGCCGAGTCCTGCCACTCGATGGTCCGCGTGGTCAATCTGTCGCTTCGGATGTCGTGCTTCAGCAGATCGTAGATTTCCCACGGGAGGAAAAACTTCACGGCAAACCCATCCGCCTCCAGGATGGTAAGCGCCGTCGCGAGCGGCCGGATGAAATCGCTGGCGATGGCCGGCCTCGATCCGAACGATGGCGCTTCGTCGACGCGGTCCACGAGGACAACGATGCCGAGAAACGTCCTGCGCACGATGCCCAGCAGCTCGGCCAGCAGGCTCTCGGCGTCCTTCGCCGCGAACGCCGCGGCGCCCGGAATCTCGGGAGCGATCAGCGTGAGAACCAGCGAAGCAACGTCGGAGATGAGTCCCCGTTCGCCGGTCGATGCCTTCTTCTCCATCTCCTGTCTCTTCTGCCGGAGATAGGAGACGACGTGCCGGGAACCGCGCAGCCCCAGGCGCTTCAGGTCGCGGTCTTTCCCTCCCTTCGAGAGGACTTCGATCAGCCGCCGTTCCGCGGCGCGCCAGTCGCCCTTGGGGGCGAATCGCAGCGCGAACCAGCGCAGGCTGTTCAGTTCGTCGGCGGTGTAGGACGCGACCAGAGTGGAATCCGAAGCCGCTTCTTTGAGAAGCCGGTCAACGACCGCGCTGAAGATCGCTTCGAGATGCGTTTTGAGGGTGGCGTTCCTGGCGTCGTCGGCATTGATGCCGGAGAATGCCGTGTAATCCACGACCAGGTACCGGCGGGCCGCCACTTGCAGCGCGTTCTGCACCGCGAGCCGGAGCGTGCTCTTTCCGTCGCCGCGGTGGCCGAAGACGAACGTGGAGCTCGGTTTCTTCAGGTCACCGAGGATCTCCGTGAAGTACGGCGGCTGCACGAAGAACTTCTCGCGGTTCTGCTCCCGCTCGGCGACCGGCTCACGGAATGGATTGGCGATGAATCCCCAGCGCGAGGCGAGAGTCTCGGTGTCGATCACACGGTGGCCCGCTGCGGCAGGGAATCGGGGATTCTATTCGAGGTAAGCCACAGGGAATCGAAGACCTCTTGCAGGTCGTCGAACATGCGTCCGCGATCGACACGAATGGCCAGGCCGCGATGAGTCTGCAGCGGAAGCCGAGGAATCATCACGGCGAGCTCTTCGAGGAAGTACAAGTGAAAAGGTTGCGGCTCTCGCAAGAGTCGAAACTCCAGCCCGTTTTTCTTGCTGAGCGATTTGCAGAGCTCCACCGACTCGAGAAGCTCGGGTTGCAGCCGAGGAATGGAATCCGTGGACGAAAGGGCTTCGACGAATGGTGAGGCGGGATCAAGGAACAGAATTCGAATTCGGCTTCCCTGCTGGAGCGCGCGTTCCAACTGCCTGATTGAAATGCCAGCTGTGGGATCGAACATGCTGACGACGAGCAGGTCGGCTCGACGTCCATGGGACTCGAGATGTTCCCAAAATTCCTCGATCGCCTCGCGATGGTAGGAGTAGACGCGTGTGATCCCGGCGAGGGGCTCGCGGTCCTTCTCCAACACGAATCGCAGGGTGTTTCTGACTTCATTCATCCGATCGTGGAGTGGGATCAACCCTTCACGGAACCAGTCACGGGTCACAAACGAGATGGCCAGAAATAAGCACAGGATGCCGCCTGCCATCAACGGCGTTCGGAATGCTGGTTCCAGTGTGCCGAACACCGCTAGCGCAATGGCGAGACTGCCGAGAAACGCCATCGCAATCGGCAACGAACGCTCAATTACCCTCTCGGAGAGCATCGCCATCCCGGAAAGAATAGCAGAACGGTTTCGCTGCCTCTCTACCGCCCCCTACACCAGCCGCTCCATGTGCGCCACGTAGTTGACCGGCGCGTGGTCCGCCAGGAACTGCGGCGGCTGGAGGAGGATGCGGTGGTCGTTGTAGGTCGGGTCGGGGCGCTCCTTGTCGCGCTCGACGAAGTCCTTTGCCGGGTTGGCGTGCAGCGTTCCGTCCGACGCGATGTACTGCTCCTCGCCGGCGTGGACGTATTGCAGCGTCTCCGGAGGCAGCGTCGGCACCACGTCCCGATTGTTCACGATGCGGAAGAGCGGCTTGCCGTCGAACGACCGGGCGAAGTCGCCGTTGCCGACCAGCGGGCATCCGAACGCGTACGTCGCGCGCGGCGGCTTGAGCGCCGCGGCCAGCAGCGCCAGCGCCGCGCCGAGGCTGTGGCCGGTGTAGTAGAGCGGCTTGTCCGTCGTGGTCAGTAGCCCGATCACCTTGTCCCATACCGCTTCCAGCGCGGCATGGAATCCCTCGTGCACGCGTCCCGCGCCTTCCCACCGTTCCGAGAACGCGTTGATGTTTTGAAGCCAGTCGCGGAACTCTTCCGTACCGCGGAAAACCAGCACGGCGAACGGCGGATGGAACGAGCCCGGCGCCGTCTCCAGGAACGCGCACTGCGTCCCCGCCTCATCGAAGAACGCACGCTCCAGCAGACCCACGTCGGCAAAAATCTGCGCCCGCGTCACCTTGTCCACGCGGTAGATCAGCCGGCTGATCTCCGCCAGCCACCAGGCATCGATGGCGCTGTACCCGCTCGCGCCCGTATCGAACGGGTGCGTCCGATGCGTCTCGAAGTAGGTCCTCCCATTGCCTGGAACGAACAGTGCCTGCCACGAGTTGTCGAAATCCATGGTGAGCGTCTCCTGTAACCCGATTAGAGGGCCGTACCGTTAGAATTACCCCGCTTCGGCAGCCATTGTGAACTGATGTCGACCTCTCCGGTAACTGAATTCGGGGTTTCTCTCCGCGACGGGATCGAGGCTTTCCTCCGCGTCGCCCGCGGCAAGGTGTGGCGCGAGGCGGCGCCGCGCGAGCGGCTGCAGTCGCTCTGCGTGGCCATCCGCCGTCCGGCCCTCGACGCCATGCGCAGCAGCGAGCGCCGCTACCGCGAGCAGAACGCCAAGCGGCTCTACTACCTCTCCATGGAGTTCCTCATGGGCCGCTCGCTGGGCAACAACCTCACGAACCTCGGCCTGTACGACGAGGCGAAGGGCGTGCTCTCCGAGCTTGGCGCCGACCTCGAAGAGCTGCAGGCCCTGGAGCATGACGCGGCCCTCGGCAACGGCGGCCTCGGCCGCCTCGCCGCCTGCTTCCTCGACTCCCTGGCCACCCTCGACTATCCCGGCTTCGGCTACGGGATCTGTTACGAGTTCGGCCTCTTCCGCCAGTCCTTTCTCGACGGGCGGCAGGTCGAGCGTCCCGACCACTGGCTGGAAGGCGGCTCGCCCTGGCTGATCGAGCGCATCGACGAGACGGTGCGCGTGCC
>JADMIO011222163.1_pt1 | contig 42181 bp, 36 predicted proteins | sample 8958161 | NCBI WGS metagenome assembly JADMIO01 (sample SAMN16585339, study PRJNA669376) | soil metagenome | isolation source: Crop rotation soil | place: USA: Cullars Rotation, Alabama | collected 2011 | reverse complement strand
GCCACCGAGGCGACTAACCGTATCCGAGCCGCGAACACTGGTTACCAAACGCTGCGCCACCGATTGCAGGAGCTTGTCACCGATGGCATGTCCGAGCGTATCGTTGATGGGTTTGAAGCGATCCAGATCCAAAAAGAGCAAGGCGAGCTTGCCATTGTGCCGACGCGCGAGTTCCAGCGCCTTGGAAAGGCGGTCGTTCAGCAGCAAGCGATTGGGCAGGTCGGTAAGAAAGTCGAAGTGCGCCGAATGGGCAAGCTGAAGCTTTTCATGTTCGGCCATCTGCGCCATGGTGCGGGCCTGTACGGTCGCCGCAACCAGCAATTCATTTGCTTCGCGCAACTCCATGACCCGTGCTTCGTCAGCTTCGGCTTGTGCGGCCTTGGTCTGCAAGCGAGCTGTTTCCTTTTTCAGCGAAGCAACCTCCTGCCGCAAACGCACAAGCTCATCGTATAGTTGCGCAGCTTGTCTTTTGTCGTGGTCGGTAGGGTCGCTCTGGGATGAATTCAAACCCGGGGTGCCGGCGCGCGGTTGCCGCTTGGGCGGAGGAGAACGGTGGTCGCTCATGGATTGGTCGCTGACAGTGGCGTTGTTATCGTTTACCCAAGTCGATAAGCCAAACGTTCATTGAATGATCACGGCGCATGACCGAATGCGTAGCATTCATTCCCCTAAGGCATGGCCGCGTGTGCAAGCGTGATGACTGCAATGAGACTTCTTGAAATCATACGCTGCCTAAGAGGCTCGGTACCCGGCAATTTTTGCCGATCACGACGCTGAATCGCGTCACTACGCATGGCCGCGCGCCAGGCAGCCGATGATTCGCGGCATTTAAGCAGCATTCGGACCAAATCCTTCGATTCCGGCACGTTCGAAGTGGGCGCAACTCGAGCACCAGCATGCGCCGAAGCCTGACGTTTTGCGAGTGATCGGTCGAAATCTTCGCCGGTGATATGTTCATGCGACGGATCGCTCGGGGGTTTGCGTCACTTGGCGACATAAATAGGCTCCTGCCTTGCCTGGAAAGAGGCCAGCTAAGGAACAATTTTCACGAGGCTGGGCCGAGCAGAACTTGCGCATATCTCCCAGACTCGCTGTTTTTCCTCCAAAGCGCCGATTGTTTTTGTGCACGCGTGGGACCCGCGGTCCCCAGGCGAACGTGAGACGGATAGCGCGCGAATGTGACCTGGAGGTGTCATCGGCAACTAGCCCCGCGACGTCGATTGAAAGACGCTGTTCTGCGTGTCGGCTGCGCCTGCGCACATGGTATCGGGCGATCGGGTTGCTTGAGACCGTCGAGGGTCTTATTCAATGAGCCCGCAAAGGCCGTCGATATCGTGCGTCCGTTCGACCGTTCATCGAAACCACGGCGCTAACGCCAAAAATACCCGGGTGGCTGATATGATTTTCTTTCCGCGTCATGTCGTCTGTTTTGTTGCGCGAGACCTCAACATAAAATCAAGTGCTGCCTTATCGTGGAGGAGCTAGCATGAACGAAGAACAACTGCGCAAGGATGCGCTCGAATACCATGCTTCACCCCGGGCCGGAAAAATCTCTGTCACTCCGACCAAGGCGCTTGCCAACCAGCGCGACCTTTCGCTGGCGTATTCCCCGGGTGTCGCTTACGCCTGTACGGCCATTCAAAACGATCCTCAGCTTGCCGCAAAATATACCGCGCGCGCGAATCTCGTCGCAGTCATAACCAATGGGACGGCAGTGTTGGGGCTGGGCAATATCGGGGCGCTGGCCGGCAAGCCGGTGATGGAGGGAAAGGGTTGCCTGTTCAAAAAGTTCGCGGGTATCGATGTTTTCGACATCGAACTCTCCGAAACCAACCCGGATAAGATCATCGACATCGTCGCCGCGCTGGAGCCGACGTTCGGTGGCATCAACCTGGAGGACATCAAAGCACCCGAATGCTTTTATATAGAGAAAAAACTCCGAGAGCGCATGAAAATACCGGTGTTCCACGACGATCAGCATGGCACGGCGATCGTTGCTGCTGCGGCGGTGTTGAACGGGCTCGCCATCGTAGGAAAGCAAATCGGCGACGTCAAGCTCGTATGCTCCGGCGCGGGTGCCGCGGCGCTCGCCTGCCTCGATCTCCAGGTGAGCCTCGGCCTCAAGACCGAAAACATCTATATCTACGACAGCAAGGGCCTGGTGACCAGGGATCGCCCTGGCGTCATGGATTCCGACAAAGCCAGATACGCGCAATCCACGAACTCGCGCGTACTTGGTGACGTTATCGAAGGCGCGGATATTTTCATGGGACTGTCTGCACCGGGGGTTTTGACGGCGGACATGGTTAAGAAAATGGCGCCTAATCCGCTGATTCTCGCCATGGCGAATCCCGAGCCCGAGATTCGCCCTGAGGTTGCAAAGGCCGTTCGTCCGGATTGCATCGTCGGTACCGGCAGATCGGACTACCCCAATCAGGTTAACAATTCACTTTGCTTTCCATTCATTTTTCGCGGCGCTCTCGACTGTGGCGCGAGCACGATCAACGAAGCCATGAAATTGGCGGCGGTGTATGCGCTCGCCGAGCTCGCCCGCGCAGAGCCTTCCGAAATCGTGGCCCTGGCGTATGGCGAGCAAACGCCGGCCTTTGGACCCGATTACCTCATTCCGCGCGCATTCGACCCCCGCCTGATAACGACCATGGCGCCGGCGGTCGCTGAAGCCGCGATGAAGAGCGGCGTAGCGACGCGTCCCATCGCCAACCTGGAAGACTACCGGGAACGCCTGAATCACTTTGTGTACCAATCGGGCACGGCCATGAGACCTATTTTCACGGCCGCCAAGCAGGCGCCTAAACGCGTCGTGTATGCAGAGGGTGAAGATGACAGGGTCTTGCGTGCAGCCCAGACGGTCATCGATGAGGGCCTCGCCTATCCGATACTGGTTGGACGTACCGACATCATCTCTTCTCGCATCACCAAGCTCGGTCTGCGCCTGAAGCTTGGACAAAATTGCGAGGGTGTCAACATCCTCGACGATCCGCGCTACCGCGATTACTGGATGGATTACCACAAGACCGCTCAGCGCAAGGGCGTGTCTCGCGCGCAAGCGATGGAAGACATGCGCAGCAGGCCGACGGTGGTTGGGGCCATGCTGGTCCGCCGCGGCGACGCCGACGCGATGCTATGCGGCACCTCGGGGAATTTCGATGGCCATCTCAAGTACGTTCGCAACATCATAGGCACGCGTCGGGGAGTGAGGACGCTCGCCGCGATGCAACTTGTGCTGCTTCCTGAGCGTCAGCTTTTTGTGTGCGACACCCACGTCAATCGCGACCCCGACGCGCGACAGATCGCCGAAATGACGCTGCTTGCCGCCGAAGAGGTGCTGCGCTTTGGCCTGACTCCCAGCGTGGCTTTGTTGTCGCACTCGAGCTTCGGAAGTTCGGACGCACCGTCGGCTCAGAAGATGCGCGATGCACTCGACATGATCCTCGCGCAAGACCCGGATTTCCCCGTGGACGGAGAAATGCGGGCCGACTCGGCGTTATCCAAGACAGTGCGCGAGTTCGAACTCCCCGATTGCCGTTTGGTAAGCGATGCCAATCTGCTCATCATGCCGAACGTGGATGCGGCGAGCATTACCTACAACGCGCTGCGGGTTACGGCAGGTGGCGGCATTACCGTCGGAGGAATTCTGTTGGGATTGGCGAAGGCGATCCATATCATGACGCCTTCATCGACCGTGCGTCGGATCGTCAATATGACAGCAGTTGCAACCGCCGATGCGGGCGCCCACCGGCCAAGGGTCAATCTTCCGCGAGCCGAGTCGTCCGCAGCTTGGTAAGCGACGCAAGTCGCCTGTACGGCCGATACCGTGCAGCGTGTCCTTTGACATCGCTACTGAGGCACGCAACTGGAGAGTGCCGCCGGCGCGTTGAGATGTCCAAAGAGCCGAGAGACAGCGGCGTTCATCTGGGGCTCGCCGCTCGAGATGCGGGTTAGGTCCTCGAATACATGACGTCGAGATCCGGCTTCTGTGAGGATTGGCGCGTAACAAGCATGTCGTGGGCGCCGGTTGCGATGGCCGCTTGCAGCGCGGTGGAAGCAGCCGCCCATGCCAGGCCGCTGTCGTTTTTGATCGCCGCAACGGCGACAACAGCATCAAAAACCGCCAGGGGCACATTGGCCACCACAGCGCGCTCGGCCCGGGCGGAATTGCGGCAAAAAAGGGCCTGTCGCCGGGCTTACCGGACTGCGGTCGAGACCGCTGACATCGATTGCGAGCTGGTTCCAATATCGCAATTCCTCCAGCGGTTCATCAACGGCCGGCCCGTAAGGTGCTGCGAATATCTTGCTTACATAGGGCGAGGCGCCGAATTTTCGTTCCAGACCGTCCCCAACGCCACCCCAAAAGCGCGGGGGGTTTGCGTTTTGCGACGAGCCGGCGATAATTACTACTAAAATCATGTATATACGTGCGCGTCTTCGTTCGTCCCGGACCCATTGCTTACCCATGATTTGGAATAATTAATACATCGGCATAGCGAGGATTTGACCATGAAAGACACCAAAAAACGTGCAAGTGGTTGATTGGGATACTTATTCTAACAAAATGTTTTTGTTTCATCTGGTAGCATACATTGAGAAGGCCTCAACGATTGCCCTTTTTTTCGACGCATCGGTACCGATTGGACGCGGAATAGGGGCCGAGTAAGCGGGCCTCCGCACCGCGCGCGTGGGCAGAGGCGCACCTATACGGACACCACGCAATCATCAATAACTTGAATAAAGTTGGTTAAATTCAAAGGGTGGAAAAATCCGCGGATCGAGCCACACTTTTGGCGCATTGACATCGAGGCGCACACCCATGCTCCCGTCAACTGACGGCTGGTGGATGAAAAAACTTTAACCCAGCATCATAACTGCGTTGCTGTCCTTCCTATAGCCCGACACGTCGACGCACGTGAGCCCGCTGGGGAAGACTCGGCCGACCTGCATCGCGGTCATTCATGCCGCGGCCAAAAGGTCCTCCCCGGCGGGTTCAGCGCACGCCGGTGCCATACCAGCTCGGCGACACGGCGGGATTGCTGGTTCCCGCGCTGATGACCACGACACTCATGCCGAGTACGAGGCTAACGGCGATGCCGATGGCTATGCCGGCCAGGATGAGCTTTCCAAAGTCGATCCAGATCGATCCGCCCGCCGGGAGGGCGGTATTTTTGCGACTTGCGATCATGCGCGTGCTCCGTTAATGGTGACGAGTGACTGACTCATGCGTAGTAGACCCGATCACGGTGGCCGCGCAGGGCGGCAAAAACGGCAATGTGGCGAGGAATTGTGGCGAACTTATGACTTTGCGCTCGTGGGCGTAAACCGAAATTTGCGCTGCGGTATAGTGGAATCGCCGATCAAAAAGATTCGATGATGACTGAGCGTATTCCATGAGCCGACGTATCGCCATAGTCGAAGACGAACCCGCTATTCGGGAAAACACCGCAGATGCCCTCAAGCGGCAGGGCTACGATATTTCAACTTACCCCGATCGCCGTTCAGCCATTCGCGCGTTCAGCACTCGCTTACCCGATCTGGCGATTATCGACATCGGACTGGGTGCCGAGCTCGACGGTGGCTTTACGCTGTGTCAGGAATTGCGCTCGCTTTCTCCCACCGTGCCGATTCTGTTCCTGACTGCCCGCGACAGCGATTTCGATGTGGTATCCGGATTGCGCATGGGTGCCGATGATTACTTGAGCAAGGACATCGCACTGCCTCATTTGCTCGCACGCATCGCGGCGCTGTTCCGGCGCAGTGATTTGCTCACGCTACCGCCCGTCGCCGACGACCTGATGGTGCGCGGCGAACTCGAGCTGGACTTGAAGCGCCTGGTCATCAAATGGAAAAAGTCGATCGTCGACCTGACCTTGACCGAATTCTGGATGGTGCATGCGCTAACCAAGTTTCCCGGTCACGTGAAGGATCGCGACAGCTTGATGAGAGAAGCGCAGGTCGTCGTCGATGACGGAACCATCACCTCGCATATCAAGCGCATTCGAAAAAAGTTCCTGGCGGTGGACCCCACTTTTGACTGCATTGCGACGGTCTACGGTATGGGCTACCGCTGGAACGCAACCGATACATGAAAGGGGGACGTTGGGTCCTTGGCATACGCGCCCAGCTGCTGCTTGTGCTGGTTGTATTTCTGGCGCTGCCGTGGTTGGGTTATGAATATGTGCGCGAGCTCGAGCGCTTTCTGCGCGAAGGGCAGGAGCAAACCCTGGCAGGAACCGCACAGGCGATTGCGACCGCGCTGCACGACCGGCCGGCGCTGTTCGAACATCGCTCGACCGAGTCGCCGACGCTGTCGACCCTGCCCGCGGCGCGCAACGAGGCAGAACGCCAGGAGGAATCGCCGTCTCCCAGCGGCGATGCAACGGCGAACACGATGCCCTTACCGCCGCAGGCGGCTGTACACGGTACACCGATATTTTCCGCTGACATCGAGCAAATCATCCGGGGATTGTCGCGGACGACGGCGCGGATCTGGGTCATCGACAAAAACCTGAACGTGCTTGCGCGAGCGGGAAGCTTGAAACAACCACCGAAGCAAACGGCGCAGCCTGAGGCCTCCGTTGCCCTCAATCTTTGGCGTTCGCTGGAGCGCTCAGTCATGCATCCCCTGTATTCCCTGTTTCTCAAACAGCCCGCTGAAGATCTGGAGGAGCAATCGCGGCGAGCACTGCCCGCTGACAAGGATATCGACGGCGCACTTACCGGCATCATGACCATCGGCAGGCGACCCACAGCCGAAGGCAAGGCGACCATCGTTTCCGCTGCGCACCCGATCTGGGTTCGCGACGAGGTGAAAGGTGCAGTCGTCGTCGAAGCCACGACAAACGCCGTGCTCGCCGAGCGCAACCTCGCTTTCGAGCGTTTGTTCAATATCGTCGTCGCAACGCTCTTGATCGGATCGATTACGCTGTTCGCGTTCGCGAGCCGCCTGTCGTCGCGAATTCGCCGGCTCGCGCGCGAGGCGGACGCCGCCATCGATGCACGAGGCCGAGTGCGCGAAGCACTGCCGTCATCGTCGGCGGGTGATGAGATCGGCGACTTGTCGCGCAGCTTCTCTGACGTGCTCAACCGGCTGAGCCAATACGCTCAATATCAGGAGACCATGGCAGCGCGGCTTTCGCACGAGCTCAAGACGCCCATTGCCGTCGTGCGCTCGTCCCTGGAGAATCTGGACGCTGCAAGCTTGCCCCACGAATCGGCCATTTACATCGAGCGCGCGAAGACGGGACTCGAGCGCCTGAACCATGTGCTGAGACGCATGACCGAAGCATCCCGGCTCGAACAGATGCTGCAAGACGTAGAGCGTGAGCGTTTCGATCTCAACGCGCTCGTAAGGTCTTGCGTGGAAGGCTATCGCGCAGTGTATCCGCGACAGCGCCTCGAGCTGCAACAGTCAAATGAAGACATTTATATCGATGGCGCGCCTGAAATGATGGCGCAGCTCCTGGATAAGCTCGTCGATAACGCGGTCGAATTCAGCTCGCCCGATTCGCCCGTTATCATTTCATTGGCCAGAAAGCTGAGCGAAGTTGAGCTGTCGGTCAGCAATTCCGGACCTGTTCTACCCAGTACCATGGCCGGGCGCTTGTTCGATTCCATGGTATCGGTGCGTTCGCAACCGGGCGGCGATGTGCCGCACCTGGGCCTCGGACTATACATTGCGCGGCTGATCGCGACCTTTCACGGAGGAACGATACGCGCTGAAAATCGTCCGGATGGCGGCGGTGTCATCGTAACGGTAGACCTGCCCGCCGCGATGTGATGACGTGTCTGCTCGCCCTATTGTGCGCGCGGCGGAGCATACGCAGTGTCGTACAATAAGCGGCGTCGCGTTAAAGGAACTTCACGATGACGGAGATCAGAAAGGGGCAGGCGCCGGGCAGGCTTTCGCGGCAGGAGTTCGAGCTGCGTTTTCAAAAATCGTATATGGATCCGATGTTCGACGCCGAGCGCGATGCGCTGAAGCGTATCGGCGAAATCGCCTGGCAGACGTACAGCAAGGGCCGCAAAGCGCCGATGACGCAAAAAGCAGGGGAGGGATTTGCGGATCCTGATTACGATCTTTCCATCGAATGGCGGGCAAATCGGGATCGCCTGCTGGCGCTTGAAGCCGAGCAAAAGAATGCTGCAACCCCTTCGCGCATTCTGCTGATCGTCGGTGCCGCTCGCAACGACGGCACCTGTCCCGGAGAGATGTCCAAGACATTCAGGCTCATGACCCTTGCGAAAGAAGTGATTGCGCAAGCCGGCATCGAGACCGACGTGCTCGATCTCAGTTTGCTCACGTCCGAATACGGACGCCGGATCTTTCCCTGCAAAGGCTGCGTGTCGACCGCGATGCCTTTGTGCCATTGGCCATGCAGTTGCTATCCGAATCATTCACTCGACCAGGTGAACGACTGGATGGCGGAGATCTATGAAAGCTGGGTCGCGGCGCACGGCATCATTATTTTCACGCCCGTTTATTGGTATCAGTCTCCGAGCGCGCTCAAATTGATGATCGACCGTCTTGTTTGCGCCGATGGGGGCAACCCTGATCCCACGACGACTTCGGGAAAAAATGCCAGCAAGGCAAAGGAAATCGAGCTCGCGGGTTGGCCATACCCCAAACATCTCGCCGGCCGGGTGTATGGCCTTGCGGTGCACGGTGACGTGGCGGGTATCGAAGGAACGCGGCGTAGCTTGTCCGACTGGCTCGACTGGATGGGGCTGATCGACGCGGGCGCCGGCGCTCGCCTCGACCGCATGATCGGCTATTACGAACCATATGCAACGAGTCATGACACGCTCGACGCCGATACGGCCATCCAGGAAGAGGTGCGCAACGTGGCGCGAGCGGTGGTCGACGCAGTACAAAAGCTGCGAGCCGGAACCCTTGTTCAGCCGAGCGCACACTCGCCTCCTCCGCGACCGAAATAAGACACGTGGCTTGCTCACGCTGACTGGCGCCCTTATTTGAGGTATGGTACGCACGCCTCGGAGGGTGCTGCAGAACATGCCCTGGGTATGTCAGCGAATATAAGACGGTGCAGGAGCTCGGTAAATGTTTTGTCGAAAGGAACTGTAAGTGCAGCTTACGTTGTTAAAGGGAAAACTCCATCGGTGCACGGTGACCGATGCCCACGTCGACTATGAAGGCAGCATCACCATTAGCGAGGAATTGATGGAGGCTGCTCGAATTATCGAGCATGAACAGGTACACGTGTGGAATGTGACCAATGGAAAGCGCGTCGTCACTTACGCCATTCGCGGTCCGCGCGAAAGCGGCGTGATCTGCATCAACGGTGCTGCAGCGCATTTGATGAGTCCCGGCGATCTGGTCATCATCGCGGCATTCGTCACCATGAGCGAACAAGAGGCGTTGGCGTGGAAGCCGACTGTCGTACTGGTCGACGACAAAAATAGAGTGCGAACCTCGGCGGCGCGCGACGAATCGGAACCCGAGTGCTGATGATCGATGACTCTTGATTAGGCGCCAAAGCGTCTGGATTTGGCGCGCCCCGTATCAGGCAGCGGCAACGCCGTTTCGTATTTGACCTGCTTCAGCGCGAAGCTCGACCGAATATTCGCGATGCCCGGGATAGGCGTTAACTTATCGACAATAAAGCGCTCGAGCGCCTGCACGTCCTTGACGACCACCCGAATCAGATAATCTGCATCTCCGCTCATCAAGTAGCATTCCATGACTTCCGGCCGCGCCTGAATGGCAGACTCGAAGTTTTCCAGCGCTTTTTTGGTTTGTTTTTCCAAACTGATCTGGATGAACACACTGACGTGCAATCCGACCGTGAGGGGATCCACCAGGGTGACGTAGCGATCGATAATGCCCGCCTGTTCCAATCTCTTTACTCGCGCAAGGCACGGCGACGGCGAAAGATGGACGCGGTTTGCCAGCTCGACATTGGTGAGCTTGGCATCGCGCTGGAGTTCCGCGAGGATGTGGGTGTCGATCGAATCCACGGCTTCGTTCGGCATATACATACAGTAAGTAGCTGCGAAGCAGCATATTATGCCGAAAATCGACCCGACTGCGGATGAGAACGACACCAAGTGCGGCAGTCGTCATCCTACAATGAGTTTTTGATCCGGTCTCTTTGTCATCATGGACTCTTCTTCCTCAACCGAACCGTCATCGTCTTTGACTCCGGAGGCCAGCGCCGACAGCGATCCCCAGGAAACCCAGGAGTGGTTGGAAGCGCTGGAGAGCGTGATCCGCGCCGAGGGCCGGGAGCGCGGGCTGTTCCTGCTCAGGCGGTTGGAGGAGGCGGCACAGCATCTCGGCATCGCCTCCCCGGCGCCCGCTTACTCGGCTTACCAAAACACGATTCCGCTCGAGGACCAGGGTCATTATCCCGGCGAGTTGGCTTTGGAAGAGCGCATCACTTCCATCATTCGCTGGAACGCTTTGGCGATGGTCAACCGCGCCAATGCGGCCTACGGCGAGCTGGGCGGACACATCGCCAGCTACGCATCCGCGGCAGAAATCTTCGAAGTGGGTTTCAATCACTTCTTCAAAGCTTCAACGCCCGAAAAAGGCGGCGACCTCGTGTTCTTTCAGCCGCACTCGGCCCCGGGCGTCTATGCGCGCGCGTTTCTCGAGGGTCGGCTGTCGGAGGATCAGCTGGCGCATTATCGGCAGGAAGTAAGCGGCGCCGGCTTGTCGTCGTATCCCCATCCGTGGCTCATGCCGGATTTTTGGCAATTTCCCACGGGCTCCATGGGCTTGGGACCGATCAGCTCGATCTATCAAGCGAGATTCATGCGCTACCTCGAGCATCGCGGTATCGTGCAAGCCGCCGATCGCCGTGTGTGGGGCGTGTTCGGCGATGGTGAAATGGATGAGCCGGAATCGGTCGGCGCCCTTACCCTGGCGGCGCGCGAAAAGCTCGACAACCTGACCTTCGTCATCAATTGCAACTTGCAGCGCCTCGATGGCCCCGTGCGCGGCAATGGTCAGATCATCCAGGAGCTCGAAGCGCTTTTCACTGGCGCGGGCTGGCATGTCATCAAGGTGCTGTGGGGATCGGATTGGGATCCGCTTTTTGCGCGCGACACGCATCATGCGTTGCTGCGTCGATTCGCGGCGACCGTCGACGGCCAATATCAAACCCTGGGCGCGAACGATGGGGCGTATAACCAGGCTCACTTCTTCGGTCTCGATCCCGAGCTTAGGGCTTTAGTAGCACACATGACCCTGGAAGAGATCGATGCATTGAAGCGCGGAGGACATGATTTCCGCAAGCTCTATGCCGCATTTGCCGCGGCCAGTGCGCACCGCGGAAGTCCGACCATTATCCTCGCCAAGACCAAGAAGGGCTATGGCATGGGTGGCATCGGCCAATCGCGCATGACCTCGCATCAACAAAAGAAGCTCGACAGCCACTCGTTACGAGAATTTCGCGATCGATTCAAGCTTCCGCTTTCGGATGAAGATGTCGATCACCTGCGCTTCTTTCGCCCGGCGGAGGATAGCGCGGAGATCCGATATCTCAAGCAGCGGCGCGAGGCACTTGGCGGTTACCTGCCGGCGCGAAAAACCAAAGCGTCGCCCACGCCAATCCCGCCGCTCGCGAGCTACGCCCAGTTCGCGCTCGCCTCGGATGGACATGAGATGTCGACCACAACAGCGGTGGTTCGCTTATTCAGCGGACTGCTGAGGGATAAGACCCTGGGCCCTCGCATCGTGCCGATCGTCGCCGACGAAGCCAGAACCTTCGGCATGGCGAATTTGTTCCGCCAGATCGGAATCTATTCACCGGTCGGTCAGTTATATGAACCTGAGGACGCTGCGTCCATGCTGCGATATCGCGAGGCCAAGGACGGACAGCTCCTGGAAGAAGGCATTACCGAAGCAGGCGCGTTGTCCTCCTGGGTCGCCGCGGCAACGGCGTACAGCGTGCACGGCATTCCCATGTTGCCGTTCTATATCTATTACTCGATGTTCGGTTTTCAGCGCGTCGGCGATTTGATCTGGGCAGCCGCAGACCAACGCGCGCGTGGCTTCTTGCTGGGCGCAACGGCGGGACGGACCACCCTCGGCGGTGAAGGCTTGCAGCACCAGGATGGGTCGAGTCATGTAATCGCTGCAACGGTGCCCAATTGCCGCGCATACGATCCTGCCTTCGCGTACGAGCTCGCCGTGATCATCGACCACGGTGCGCGACAAATGATGGAACTGCAGGAAGATGTCTTCTATTACATCTCAGTAATGAATGAAAACTATCCACAACCGTCCCTGCCGCAGGGAATCGAACAGGATATCATCGGCGGAATGTATCGCCTCAGCGATGATCGCGCGAGCAAGCAGGACAGCGACGTGCGCTTGCTCGGTTCCGGAGCGATACTTCGCGAGGTCATAGCCGCCTCCGAGCTTCTCGCAGATGACTGGCAAGTGACTAGCGAGGTGTGGAGCGTCACCAGCTTCGCAGAGCTCGCGCGCGATGCGCGCGCAACCGCGCGCCATAATCGACTGCATCCACGCGCGCAAGCGCAGCAGAGCCGTGTGCAGCGATGTCTCCACGGGTCTTCCCCGGTAGTGGCTGCGACCGACTATGTATGCGCGTATCCGCAGCTTATCGCCGCGTATGTCGATGCACCTTTCGTTGCGTTAGGCACCGACGGCTTTGGCCGAAGCGATACGCGCAAGGCCTTACGCCAATTTTTTGAGCTGGACCGATGGCATATCGTGGTCGCGGCGCTTGACGCCTTGGCGCAAGAAGGCAAAATACAACGTGAGCAGGTTGCCGCGGCAATCAAACAATACTCCATCAATACGCGTAAAGCGGCACCCTGGATGAGATAGGTTCGAGTGAACTGTAACATCCGATGATGACGTGAGATGGCGCCGCGATTGCTGATGAGTACCAGGCAACACAGCGATCGCGGCACAATGCAAGCCAGATGCAACGGAATTGGGTGTTACAGTTCGGCTGACTTGCAGGACGGAGCTACTTTCTGTAGCGCCTTCGAGCAATCCGGAGTATTACCTTGCGTAAACCGCTGCAAGAATTTCGATTGGACGGCCGTATTGCATTGGTGACGGCCGCAGGACGCGGAATCGGGCGCGTAACCGCGCAGGTCCTGGCGGAAGCCGGGGCGCTGGTGATCATCACGGACATACAGCCGGAAGTCGCCGCGAGAGTAGCCGATGCAATCAATGCGTCCGGCTCCTTTGCGGAATCGTGCGCGCTCGATGTGGCCGATGAAGCTTCGGTGGCCTCCACCATCGCTGACATTGCGGAACGTCACCATCGCATCGACGTGCTGGTGAACAATGCGGGCATCAGCAGCCGCGCTCCTTCTGAAAGTTTCAGCACAGCGGAATGGGAGCGCGTGACTGCCGTCAACATGACAGGCTCCTTCCGATGCGCCAGAGAAACCGGCCGCCACATGCTCCAAGCGGGCAGAGGTGCTATTGTGAACGTGTCATCGATCATGGGCTTGGTGGGCGGAGGACTTCATCCCAACCCTGCTTATCATGCGACCAAGGGCGCATTGGTCAACTGGACGCGTGCGCTCGCCATCGAATGGGCGCCGCGCGGCATTCGAGTGAATGCCGTTGCGCCTGCGTACGTGAGCACGGCATCGAGCAGGGCAGTATTCGAAGATCCGCAAAACAAAGCGGTGATATTGAATGGCCAGCCCATCGGCCGATTGATCGAGCCCAAGGAGGTCGCAAACGCTATTTTATTTCTTGCCAGCGATGCAGCGTCGGCCATTACGGGCATCACGCTTCCGGTCGACGGCGGCTGGACTGCGCGATAAGATCGCGCTTGGCAACGATTGCACCGCATGCATGGTGCAAGCGAGTAACCTAAGTGGGTAGCACTCAATCGGGAGCAGCGCATGACAACAAAGATGGTCGAGGGTAAGGTCGTCATCGTAACGGGGGCGGGTCGCGGGATCGGACGGGAGATCGCTTTGCTCATGGCGGCCGAAGGCGCGAAGGTCGTCGTCAATGATCTCGGCGCCTCCGTGGGTGGCGAGGGCAAGGACGTGGGTCCAGCGCAGGAGGTCGTCGACATCATCAAAGCAAACGGCGGCGACGCGGTTATCAACGCAGACAGCGTGGCTGATTGGGATGGCGCTACGCGAATCGTGCAGACGGCGATCGATACCTTCGGTCGCATCGATTGCGTCGTCAATAACGCCGGTATTTTGCGCGATCGTATCTTCCACAAGATGTCATTCGACGAATGGAACGCGGTCATTCAGGTTCATCTCAATGGCTCGTTCAACATGAGCCGGATTGCAGCAGATCATTTCCGCAATCAGGAGAGCGGGTCCTTCGTGCACATGACGTCGACGTCGGGTCTCATCGGCAATATCGGCCAGGCCAATTATTCCGCGGCCAAGCTTGGCATCGCGGCTTTGTCCAAGTCGATCGCCCTCGACCTCAAGCGATACAACGTTCGGTCGAATTGCATATCTCCGTTTGCATTCAGCCGCATGATAGGTGCCATACCTACCGAAACACCGGAACAGAAGGCGCGCGTAGCAAAACTGTCAGCCATGACGCCCGCCAAGGTGGCACCGGTAGCGGTGTTTCTTGCGAGCGACGCGAGCAAGGACGTCAGCGGTCAGATATTCGCGGTCCGGGCAAATGAAATTTTTCTGATGAGTCAGCCGCGGCCGATCCGGTCGGTCCAGCGAACGGACGGCTGGTCGCCGGCGACCGTGGCCGAGCACATGCTGCCTGCCTTTCGCGGCTCCTTTTACCCGCTTGAGGTGTCGGGAGACGTCTTCAGCTGGGATCCTATATAGAGCTTCAGCCAATCACGCGTTAGGCGCGGCGGGGAATCGTAATGTCCGATGACACCTACCAACGGGGACTCAAGGTGCGGCGCGAAGTTCTTGGCGCCGCGTATGTGGATAATGCGATTGCGACCGCCGATGAATTCAATCGTCCGCTGCAGGAGCTGATAACCACTTATTGCTGGGGAGAAGTGTGGGACCGGCCCGGCCTCGATCGCCGGACGCGAAGCATGCTCAATCTTTCGATGTTGACGGCGCTCAATCGCCCGCACGAGCTCAAGCTTCACATACGCGGCGCGCTGAACAACGGAGTGACGCGAGAGGAGATCAAAGAGGTATTCTTGCAGGCGATGGTTTATTGCGGTGCGCCCGCCGCGATCGATAGCTTTCGTATCGCGAGGGAGGTTTTTAAAGAACAAGACACGCAGCCCTAGCTGCAATGCCCGAAGTCTCATCGCCTCCGGACTCACGGCGAATATTGCTGATATACGCGCGAGGCCTTTGCAAGCACGATGTTGCCGCTGCTACCATCGACGTACCTCGCGCTCCGTGAACCGAGCGAGATCAGGATAAGAATACATTCATGACAGATACCTTCCAGGAATGGGTGGGCAGAACAGACACCCAGCGTGATATCGCTCGCGTGAGCCCTGCCAATGCGTTAGCTGCGACCCTCGACCGCACGGATATGCAGTTCCAGGCAGGAGCAACGTTGCCGCCCGGGTGGCATTGGCTTTATTTTCTTCCCGCTGCGGCGCAGAGTGCGCTCGGCAGCGACGGCCATCCGAGGCGAGGCGGTTTTCTGCCGCCGGTGCCTCTTCCGCGTCGCATGTGGGCAGCGAGCAAGGTCGAATTTATTGCGGACGTAGCCATGGATTCCGTGATGGAGCGCACGAGCAAAATCCTGAGCGTGGAAAAAAAGGAAGGCCGGTCCGGGACGCTGTGGTTTGTGGGTGTCGAACATGAAATAAGAGTGAACGGCGCGCTCGCCATTCGGGAACAGCAGGACATCGTCTATCGGGATAATGCGCCCAGCTCGCCTGCGCAAAAGACAGCAAAAGGCGAGGGAACGAGCGCGGCAGCCCCGCCAGCGACATCGCCTGCATCGTCCGAGCCACCACCTACGTGGCAGCGCATCATGCATCCCGATCCGACGCTCTTGTTTCGCTATTCGGCGCTGACATTCAATGCGCATCGAATTCATTACGATCAACCGTATGCGACCAAGGTAGAAGGCTATCCCGGTCTCGTTGTTCACGGGCCGCTGCAAGCGACGCTGTTGCTGGATCTCGTGAGCAGAAACCTGCCGAATGCAAGAGTAAAGACATTTGAATTTCGTGCTCGGTCGCCGATTTTCGATACCGCGCCGTTTGTGGTAAACGCCACACTCGCCGGCGATGAGGTCAAGCTCTCGACGACTTCCGTGGAGGGCACGGTAGCGATGGAAGCTCGAGCCCGATTAGAACTCGCCAAACCCTGATCAACCAGCCCTGCGAGAACACCGATGAACCTTCCGCATTCAGACCAATACCAGGAAATCCGGGATGCCATGCGCGACTTGTGCGGCAACTATCCCGATTCGTATTGGAGGGAAATCGACGCCAAGCAAGGTTATCCCGAGTCGTTCGTCGATGCGTTAACGCACGCCGGCTGGCTTGCGGCGCTGATCCCGCAAGAATACGGCGGCTCCGGGCTCGGCCTGGCCGAAGCATCCGTGATCATGGAAGAGATCAATCGCAACGGAGGCAACTCCGGTTCGTGTCACGGACAGATGTACAACATGGGCACCTTGCTGCGCCATGGCTCCGAGGAGCAGAAAAAAAACTTTCTGCCCAAGATCGCAACCGGAGAGCTGCGACTGCAGTCCATGGGCGTCACCGAACCGACGACCGGGACCGACACCACCAAGCTCAAGACCACCGCCATCAAAAAAGGTGACCGTTACGTCGTCAATGGACAGAAAGTCTGGATATCGCGCATCCAGCATTCCGACCTCATGATCCTGCTTGCGCGCACGACGCCGCTCGAACAAGTCACCAAGCGATCCGAAGGCATGTCGATCTTTCTGGTCGATTTGCACCAAGCCATCGGAAAAGGCCTCACCGTTCAACCGATTCCCAACATGGTCAATCATGAAACCAACGAGCTGTTTTTCGATAACCTGGAAATTCCAGCCGAGACGCTTATCGGTCAGGAGGGGAAGGGCTTCAAGTACATTCTCGATGGCCTGAATGCAGAGCGCACCCTGATCGCCGCTGAATGCATCGGCGACGGCTGGTGGTTCATCAACAAGATGACCGACTATGCCAATAACCGCATCGTGTTCGATCGACCCATCGGCAAGAATCAGGGCGTGCAGTTTCCGATTGCGCAAAGCTACATCGATGTCGAAGCGGCAAACCTGATGCGTTTCGAGGCCGCTCGCTTGTTCGATACTCACAAGCCGTGCGGCGCGCAGGCGAACATGGCTAAATACCTCGCCGCCAATGCATCGTGGGCAGCGGCCAATGCCTGCTTGCAGACCTTCGGCGGATTTGGATTCGCCCACGAATACGACGTCGAACGAAAATTCCGCGAGACGCGGCTTTATCAGGTCGCACCGATCTCGACCAACCTCATCCTGTCCTTCGTTGCGGAGCATATCCTGGGACTGCCGCGCTCGTTTTGATTAGGGTCCGTGATGCGCCCGCTCGACGGCATCACCGTTCTCGCGCTCGAACACGCCGTTGCTGCGCCCGTATGCACGCGCCATCTGGCTGACCTCGGCGCGCGCGTTATACGCATCGAGCGTCCGAAGGTAGGCGATTTTGCACGCGGCTACGATCAGCGTGTGAACGGCATGTCTTCATACTTCGTGTGGGCTAACCGTTCCAAGCAAAGCTTGACCCTCGATGTCAAACATCCGAAGGCCCGTGCCGTTCTGGATCGGCTGATTGACAAGACCGATGTCCTGGTGCAAAACCTCGCGCCGGGCGCGGCAGCGCGTCTAGGCCTTTCGATCGACAGGTTGCGCCTGCGTTATCCGCGGATCATCGTTTGTGATATCTCGGGGTATGGCGAAGACGGTCCGTATCGCGATCGCAAAGCGTATGACCTTATGATTCAGGCGGAGGCGGGACTCGTCGCTGTGACGGGATCGCCGGTCGCGCCGTCGCGAGCAGGATTTTCCGCGGCGGATGTGTCGGCAGGCATGTATGCGTACTCGAGCATTCTCGCGGCGCTGCTGCTGCGCTCGCGTACGGGCGAGGGATCCCACATCGAAGTGTCCATGCTCGAAACGCTTGGCGAATGGATGGGTTCTCCGATGTATTACACGTTCGCGGGCCAACCCATGGCGGCGCGAACGGGAGCATTTCATCCCAGTGTCGTGCCCTACGGCTTGTTCCCGGTTGGCGATGGGACAATGATCATGATGGGCGTACAAAACGAGCGCGAATGGTTGGTGTTTTGCAAAGAGGTCCTGCACGACGCCGATGTCGCCGCTGATCCGCGTTTCAAGAACAATACCCTGCGGACCGAGAATCGGCTTGCGCTCGAAGCCATTATCATCGACAGGCTCTCGACCATGACGGGAGCCGAGCTCGAAGCGCTGCTCACGCGATCGCACATCGCCTATGCGCGGGTCAATGAGCCGGGGGCCCTATGGTCGCATCCGCAGCATCTTGCGCGATCGCGCTGGACCGAGGTCGATTCTCCCGTGGGCAGGATTCCAGCAATGTTGCCGCCGGGCAATAACGATCGCTTCGCACCCAAAATGGAGGCCATCCCGGCGTTGGGCGAACACAGCGATCTTATTTTGCGTGAGTTGGGATTTAGCGAAGGCGAGATAGTCGAGTTGCACAAAAATAACGTCGTCTGACGTTCGCTACAATACGCAATTCAATTCAGGAATTCACCATGAGCGAACTGTTGCCGACCATTCAACTCGAGACCGCGCCTCACCCCGACGCAGCCGTCATCGTTCTCCACGGATTGGGTGCGGATGGCAACGACTTCGTTCCCATCGTTCGAGAGCTCGATCTGCCCGAGGAATCACGGATTCGCTTCATCTTTCCTCACGCCCCGGTGCGACCGGTGTCGATCAATAACGGCTTCCAGATGCGTGCCTGGTACGACATCGTAATGTCGGACCTGACCCGACGCCCCGACTTGCAGGGCGTGCGTGAATCGCAGGCGCAGGTCGAGGCGCTTATCGCGCATGAAAAATCGCGTGGGATCAACGCCTCGCGCATTGTGCTTGCCGGCTTTTCGCAGGGCGGAGTTATTTGTTTGCAGACCGGCTTGCGTTATGGGGAGCGGCTCGCGGGGATCATCGCGCTTTCTACGTATCTGGTTTCAGGCGAAACCTTGCCGGCGGAGGCCTCTGCCGAGAATCGGAACATTCCCATTTTCATGGCTCATGGCACTCAGGATCCGATGATCGACTTTCGAAGTGCCGAAGCCTCGCGCAGCGCACTGCAAAGCCTGGGGTACAACGTCGAGTGGCACACCTATCCCATGCCGCATTCGGTTTCTCTTGAGGAGATCAGGGACATCGCTCGCTTTTTGCGCAAGGTTTTGCCGCTGATTCCCCCGACACCGGGAAGCGCATAAAAAAACGGACGGCATGCGCGACTGCTTTGGGCGGAGAGGTCTCCGCGAGCGATGCGCGTGGAGGCGACCCCAAAGCAGGATGCGTGCGTCGCAAGGCGGTCGCCTATGTGGGCCTCCGCGGTCGCATCCCCTTCGGGGGCCCTGCTCGGCGCTGCGGCGGCGACTGCTTTGGGCGGAGCAGGTCTCCGCGCGCGATGCGCGTGGAGGCGACCCCAAAGCAGGATGCGTGCGTCGCAAGGCAGTCGCCTATGTGCGCCTGCGCGGTCGCATCCCCTTCGGGGCCCTGCTCGGCGCTGCGGCGCACCGTCCGTTTTGCAGTTTCGAGGTTCGCGGAAATTAGCCGAGATTGACGGGAACGAATATTCTCGCGTCATCGCGCTGAATCAACAACGCGGCGGTCTTGCCCGACTTGCCAACCAGCTCACGCAATTGCTCAGGCGATTTGATCGGCGTGCTGTTGACCGCAAGGATGACGTCGCCCTGTCGTATGCCGGCGCGCGCGGCCGCACCTTGAACCTGTTCTACCACGACGCCACCAGCGATGTCGTTGGCTTTCTTTTCGTCCGCAGACAGCGGTCGAACAGCAACCCCCAGCCGCGCCGTCGCTGACTCCTTATCGGAGCTCAGATCGAGCGCCACCTGCTTGTCCTCGAGCGCCCCCACGTTCACTGTCAACTGCTTGGACGCGCCCGCACGCCATACTTCGAGAGTGGCTTTGCTGCCAGGCCTCAACGCAGCAACCAGAGGCGGCAGCTCGGACGACCGATCGATCGACTTGCCATTGAGCTTCAGGATCACGTCGCCTGGCTCTACGCCGGCCTTGGCCGCGGGACCGTCTTTTTGCACGGAGCCTACCAGCGCACCCACGGGACTCTTGAGCCCGAAGTTAGTCGCTAAAGCTTCGTTCAGCTCCTGGATGGTCACCCCCAGTTTTCCGTGCGAGACCTTGCCGTGTTGCTGAATCTGATCTTTTACACTCATGGCGACGTTGATCGGTATCGCAAACGCGAGCCCTTGATAACCGCCGCTGCGACTGAAGATCTGGGAGTTGACTCCGATCACTTCACCCTTGAGATTGAACAAAGGTCCGCCGGAATTGCCAGGGTTTACCGCCGCATCGGTCTGAATGAACGGCACGTAGGAATCCTGGGGCAGGCTGCGTGCCTTGGCGCTGATGATCCCGGACGTGACGGTATTCTCGAACCCGAACGGGGATCCGATGGCCACGGCCCATTCACCTACGCGAATCTTGTCGGGGTCGCCGATCTTGACGACGGGCAGATTCTTGGCGTCTATTTTCAATACCGCGATGTCGGTCGTCTTGTCGCTGCCCAATACCTTGGCGGTGAACTCGCGCCTGTCGGTCAGCTTCACGGTAACTTCATCCGCATCGGCGACGACGTGGGCGTTGGTGAGAATAATGCCGTCCGTGCTAATGATGAATCCCGAGCCGACGCCGCGGGTCGGACCCGGTTGTGGCATGTTCGGGAACGGGAAGTTGCGGAAGAACGGCGCCAATTCAGGATCGATGTCGGGTCCCTGGAATTGAGGCATGCGCGAGCTTACCTTGCGGCTGCCTGTCACGCTGATGTTCACCACGGCAGGGCCGTTGGTCGCCACCATGTCCGCGAAGTCGGGAAGTGCTGCTGCGGGCGCGGGAAGAGCAGAAGCCACCGACGGCGCCACGCTCGGAACGGTTGCAGCAGCATTCGCGCGATCGAACGTCACGTGATCCGCGGTCGTCACACCGATCGCGAAAGCTCCAGCCAGCGCCAGGGCGAGGCCGGTACGTTTAAAAGCTATCGATTGCATAGTTGCTCCTTGTTTAATAAATGCCGGACTTCGGCTTTTCCATAAGATAAGGCGGCAAACTTAAGGAATACTTAAGGCGACCGCCGAATTGAACCATCTCAGGCCGAGATGGGGCCGAAATTCCTAGGCAAAAGACAGTTGCACTGCGAAATCTGTTCCCGCGCCACCGCCGCAGGGTCGCTTTGCGTGACGCAACGTGGCCAAACTACGGGCTGTCCGGGGGGTCGGCGGGTCGTAGGGGCGAAGGGTCGTAGGGGCGAAACAATCTTCGGCTTGCACTCGGCGGCTCGGGGTGACTATATACTAAGGATTCCAGATTCGCGCTCTCGCGCCTGGCACCTGCGGTAGAAGTTCGGGCCGTGCATAGCCACCACAGCCCCGGTACGCTTTGAATGCCTGGATCCACGACCCGAGGTCCATCAGAGGGGCATCGTTTGGGAACCTATGCCTCGTGACAGATATAGGGTATATGTCCATGCGGTAAAGACTATCTGTCCGGCGATGCCGACCTTGCTGCGATCTGGCCGCGTTTGTGCACGCGTCTGATTCTTGTTCGGGCCGGTAGCCAAACCCACGCGTTGCTTTCGTTTTTGCGTGCCACTGAGTACGATCGCACCGCAGCGTGGATTCAAACGGGATAATCTCGCGGTTAGATGTAACTCAACCAGAGCTTTGAAAGGAATTGTGCATGCGCGCGCTTCGTCTCCAGCACTACAACATACGCACTCCGCATCTCGAGCAGTCGATACGATTCTACGGCGAGGTACTCGGTCTACGCTCGGGTGAGCGACCGACTACGCGACCAGGCGCGTGGATGTACGATAAGACGGACGTTCCGGTAGTGCACTTGAGCGGATTCGATCCAACCAATGTCGAAGCCATGCAAGAGCTCGAAGCTCACCTTGGAAAGAGGGAAGCCGAGTCTTTGGTAGGAAGCGGCGCCATCGACCATGTGGCGTTCGAGGCGTCGGACTACGATGCGTTTTGTCAGCACCTCACAAAATGCGCAGTGCCATACACCGCTCGCGACGTGCCGCAGTTGGCTTTGCGTCAACTTTTCGTCGTCGATCCCAACGGGATCACGGTGGAATTGAATTTTGCGTCGGATGAAAGCTGACCCGGAACAAGCGATGACCCAAGCATTGAGCCCCTCGCGGTTCTCGCGTTCGACGGCCTCAAATTTGTCGGCAGCTTCTCCAGGCCACGCATCAGGCGATTCGTACCAAACGCTGGTCGCGCGCGCCCGTGCGCTCCTCCCCGACCTTAGCGCAGCTGCCCAGGAAACCGAAGCGGCCGGCCAAATCCTGCCGGCGATCGTTGAGAAGTTCCACGCTGCCGGATTATTTCGCATCGTGCAGCCGAGCCGTGTCGGCGGGTATGAGCTGCCGCCCAGTATCTATTTCGATGTTTGCGCAGAACTTGCCAAAGGATGTGCATCGACCTCTTGGGTACTCGGAAACCTTGCCAGCCATCACTGGATGCTCGCGCATTGGCCTGTAAAGGCGCAGGACGACGTCTGGGGCCCGTCGGCGGATACGCTTATCGGGTCGTCGTATGTGTTTCCTTCCGGCAAAGCACAAGCAGTGGAAGGCGGATTTCTATTGAGCGGCCGCTGGCCGTTTTCGAGCGGCATCGATCCTTGTGAATGGATTCAGCTCGGCGCCATGGTAACCGGCGGCCCAGGGGCAGGGCCGGAGCGGCGTTATTTCCTGCTGCCGCGTGCTGACTATTCGATACTCGATACATGGCAGGTGGCTGGATTGCAAGGAACGGGTAGCAAGGACATTGTGGTCGAAGACGTATTCGTTCCGGCTTACCGCACGGTCAGCTACGTCGAGATCAGTCAGGCGACTTCGCCGGGGCTGAGCGCCAATCCGCATCCGTCGTTTCGCATGCCCATGTGGGCCGCCGGCGGCTACGTGTTGTTATCGACGTTATACGGCGCGGCCTGCGGTGCCCTCGAGCGCTTCACGGGCAATGCGCGGCTGACGGCCGCTCGCTCCTCCGGACAGAGCATGAGCGCGCACGTGACGCTGCAGCAGCGGGTCGGCAAGGCTGCTGCGTTACTGGATACCGTCGAGCTAATCGCTCGCCGGCGGTTGGACGACACGATGCGCATTGCCGAAGCCTCCGGACCGATGGATGTCTCCGAGGCCGCCAAGGTCAGGCGTGATTCATCCTTTTGTGCGCAGCTTTGCGTCGAGGCAATCGACCTCATCTTCACTGCCGCGGGCGGATCCGCCTTGTATTTGTCCAATCCCATACAGCGCGCCTGGCGCGATATCCACGCGGGCGCTGCCAATTTCACCTTGCAGTGGGATGTCGTCGGACCAGCTTACGGTCGAACGCTGCTCGGATTGCCCAGCGGCCTGCCCGGTCTGCCGTAGGCTAACCGGTGCGCGGGGACTCCGCCTCCTGGCCAAACGTTGGTTATTTTTGTGTTCATCCGTTACTACCCATCATTCACTTACGAAGGCACTGGAGAATTATGAAAACGCGTCTGAGCAAACATCTAGCGCGGGCATTCATTGCCGCCGCATGCAGCGTCGCTTTATCGGCCCCATCCGCCCTGGCGCAAGTCTATCCGAACAAGCCGATCAAGATTATCGTCCCGGCCCCGCCTGGAAATACCTCGGATGCGGCCATCCGCTATCTTGCGCAAAAAATGAGCACGGTGCTAGGTCAGCCGGTCGTCATCGATAATAAGGCCGGCGCGTCGGGCAGCATTGGCTTGAGCCTGGGACTAAAGTCTCCGGCGGATGGCTATACGATCACCATGGTGTCTTCCACCAACACGGTTGCCGCAGTGCATACGATCAAGAATCTGCCGTACAACCCACTGACCGATATGGCGCCCGTCGCGGCATTTTTCGTGGTGCCAAGCGTGATCGTCGGATCCAGGAATTTCGCGCCTAATACATTCAAGGAATTTTGGGACTATGCGAAGACGCATCCCGGCGGCGTGAGCTTTGCATACTCCAACGCAACCGGTGCAGTAGTGGGTGCCAATGTAAAGCGGGTTGCGAATATCGATATGGTCGCGGTTCCCTACAAGGCCGCATCACAGGCAGTGACCGAGTTGCTCGGAGGTCAGGTGCCGGTGATGATCAACGACGTGGCTGTGACACTTCCCCACATACAAGCCGGCGCGGTAAAACCGTACGCCGTCACATCGAGCAAGAGGTCATCTGTCCTGCCCGACGTGCCCACCTTGAGTGAGTTGTTGCCGGAGCCGATAACGTTTGCCGGATGGCTCGGTTTTGTCGCGCCAATGGGAACTCCGCAGCCGATCATTTCCAAACTGGCCACCGTGATCAACGACATTGTCAAAACCGAGGAGACGGCAAAATATCTTCGCAACATGGGTGCTGACCCGCTGATCTTCACCCCCGAGCAGTTCGCTGAATTCATCAAGGTCGAGGAACCCAAGTGGGGTACCGCGCTCAAGGCGGCGGGAATATTTCCCGAATAAGCGTAGGAGGTCTCGCCGAAGATCGCCAATAGGCGATCGACGAAATGCGTGGCGATATCTAACACCGCCACAAATCGTGGAGCTCGCCTTTGTCGTTGCTCATTGGAAGGTCATGAATACGCTCAACGACAGCTTGAACTGGCCCATCGAGGAGACTAACCGAAAGCACACGGGTTACGCGGAGCGGGCGAAAGTGTCCGAGTAATAACGCGCGCACCCGCACCGGCGCTCGGCAAGCGCCTTGCTGCAAAAACGTCATCAACGCTTGGCTGGGCGAGGCGGGGTCAGCCTGATGGCGACTAGGCTCACCTTAACCCCGTTGGCAGCTCGTTGCTCAGGCCGGAAGAGATTGTTCCGCCTGCCGCGCGCGCTCCAGGATGCGTCTGGCCTGAGTGATGTGCGGTGCGTCGATCATCTCATTGCCGACGACGAATACGGCTGCGGTTGGATCGGATGATTTTTCTACCGCGTCGATGATCGCGGTAGCCCAGGCAAGTTCCTTTTCCGTCGGTGCAAAAGCGCGATGAACTCCCGCAGCCTGGCGCGGTGAGATTATCTGTTTGCCATCGAAACCGAGACGAGCCGAAAAACGCGCGTCCTGCTCGGATTCCTCGACGTCACGATATTTAAGGTACGGGTAATCGAGGCAGGTAATGCCTGCAAGACGCGCGGCGAGCACCACTCGGCTACGCACGTACAGGGTCTCGAGGGCGTCGGCAGGCCGCCGAGTCAGGCGATATCCGTACTCGTTCGACAGATCATCCAGACCGCAGCACACCATGCTCATGCGCGCCGTAGATGCCGCCAACGCTTCGACGCTCGCGAGCGCGCGTATGCGCTCGATGACGGCGCCGATCTTGACCGTCCCCTGCGGCACACCATGGCGGCGCTCAGCGGCAGTCACCAGGGAATCGAGATGCATCATGTCCTGCGGGCCCTGTGACTTGCCCATGACGATCACGTTCGGTTGCCCCTGCACGAGCGTGTCGACATCGTCCTCCGCGAAGCCATAGTCGAAATGGGTAATGCGCACCCATACTTCCTTGTTGCCCCAATCGATTTCCTGAAGTCCGCGCAGACACCATTGTCTCGCCTCGGCCTTGCGCTCGGGAACGACGCCGTCTTCGAGCTCGAGCCTTACCACGTCGGTGAGCGATCGCGACGCCTTGACCATGATGTCCCATGCGTTATCGCAAGGAGTAATGAGCTGCGTTCGCCTGAGGCTGGTTTTCCGCGGAAAAAGCTTAGCCATCGGTTATCCTTTTTTTAAGACCTCTTGACAGGTCATCGTGGAAGGGGGTTTGGGATGACGCAGCGCTTATCGAATCCGATGGTGTTGGCCGCGGCCGGAAGGTGGCGCATTGATAGAACGCATTCTACCGTGGTCGCAGCCTCGCTTGCCGGCGCGTCGATTGCCGTGGATTTCAGGAGGGTTGATAAGATCCGGAATCCGCAGGCCCGTCCTCGGCGCGAAAGCGCACGCTGATCGAAAATCCTCTGCCGTCCAATCCCTGCCCGAGGGTAATCTCTGCGTGGTGGCGCTCGGCAATGCTCTTGACAATCGCCAGTCCCAATCCGCTACCCGCCACCGTGTGCGTGGTCTCGCTGACATTGCTACCCCTGAAAAATCGATCGAACAGCCGGTGGCGTTCCACATCGGGTACGCCCGCGCCATTGTCGCGCACGGTCAGCGTTATGTGCTGCCCTTGTCGCTGAACGCCGACATCGATTCTTCCGTGTGCAGGAGTATAGCGAACGGCATTGTCCACGAGGTTACTCACGAGTCGTCGCAGTGCGTCGGCATTGCCGATAATTCTTGCCGAGCCGCCCTGCGGGGCGGGATGCATACCCAGGTCGACGGCTTTCGCTGTTGCAAGCGGCGCGTATTCGGCTACCACTTCGGTGGTAATCGCAGCGAGATCCACCGACGTCATTGGCTGAGCGACGACCCCGGGGTCCGCTCGCGCCAGGGCTAGCAATTGATCGACCAGATGCGAGGCACGCGCAAGGCCGGCCTTGAGCGCATCCATGGCTTTAGAGCGTTCTTCCGGCGTCGTGGCGCGCTCGGCGAGCTGAGCCTGAAGATGAACTGCGGCAAGCGGCGTGCGCAGCTCGTGCGCGGCATCGGCGATGAAATGCCTTTGCGCGCCCAGCGCGCGCTCGAGCCGCCCGAGCAGTCCGTTCAATGCGTGGATGAGCGGCTGCACCTCCTCGGGCGAATTTGTTTCCTTGATAGGCTCGAGCGATTCGGGCGAGCGCTGAGCAACTGCCGCTGCCACCTGCTTCAAGGGCAGGAGCCCTCGGGCGATGGTGTACCAGATCAGGAGCACGAGCGGGGGTACGATGAGGATGAGAGGAAATATGGTTCGAAGCGCCATCCCAGCCGCGAGTTCCTGGCGGACGCGCATCGGCTGCGCGACCTGAACCACCTGAGCCCCCGAGAGTAGGCTGAAAACGCGCCACTCGCCGCTCGGCATGGACAGCGTCGTAAAACCCAGCCGCGCATTTTGAGGAAGATCGCGCTGGGGTTGCGATAGAAACAGGCGCGAGCCGTTGCGGTCCCATATCTGAACGACCAGTGCACCGGGGCCGCCGAACTCGCCGATGGCTGGCTTGGCCTCGCGACTGAAGGGAGCTTCCGTCAGCGACGCCGCCATTTCCCGCAGCTGGGAATCGAACAATACATTGGCTTCATCGCGGGCGCGAAAGAACGTTCCCACCGCGGCGACGACAATGGCGAGCAGCAGCCCGCTCAATAGCCACGCGATGAGGCGCCGGCGGATCGACATCGCGCCCGGCATGGAGACAGGCTCGGAAGGCGGCCCCTCCATGATCATTGTTCCGGCTTGGCTATCATATAACCCACGCCGCGGATGTTACGAATCACTTCGGGCGATAGCTTGCGGCGCAACGAATGGATATGAACTTCGATCGCATTGCTTTCCACTGGCTCGTCCCAGCCATACAGGCGTTCCTCGAGCGCAGTCTTGGAAAGAACGGAACCAGGACGGCGTAACAACGCTTCCAGCAACGCGAACTCACGCCCCGACAACGCCACGGGCGCACCGCGGTATTGCACTTCATGCCGCGCGGGGTCGAGCTCGATGTCCGCGTATTTCAACACCGCGTCACCGCGACCGGACTGCCGCCGGAGCAATGCGCGCATGCGTGCCGCAAGCTCGTTCAGATCGAAAGGTTTGGTGACATAGTCGTCTGCCCCGGCGTCGAGTCCGCCGACGCGGTCGGCCACGGCGTCGCGCGCGGTAATAATGAGCACGGGCCGGTGGTCGTTTCGACGACGCATGGTCGTCAGCACGTCGAGACCTGATTTGCGCGGCAAGCCGAGATCCAACAACAGCAAGTCGTGCTGCCGCTGTTCCAACGCAAGCTCGGCAGCCTTGCCGTCGCGCACCCAATCGACGACAAAGCCATCCTGGCGCAAACCGGTTTGCACACCGGCTCCGATCATTGGGTCATCTTCAGCGAGCAGGATCCTCATTCACGTTGCAGTGCTAAAGCGAAATTTCGGTTTTCGTACGATCAGGATTCGGGCTCGAACTTGAGCGATGCCGAATTCATGCAATAACGTAAGCCCGTGGGCGCAGGACCGTCTTCGAACACATGGCCGAGATGTGCGTCGCACGCCGAGCACAATACCTCGGTGCGCCTCATAAAAAGACTGGTATCCGTTTCCGTCCGAACACTCTCGGGAGACTGGGGCTTGTAGAAGCTTGGCCAGCCGGTACCCGAATCGAACTTGGTGGAAGAATTGAACAAAGGCGCGTCGCAGCACACGCACTTGTACATTCCCCGCGCATGGTTGTTCCAATACTTGCCCGTGAACGCGCGTTCAGTGCCTTTTTTCCGGGTGACATTGAATTCCTCGGGCGACAATTGTGCGCGCCATTCACTTTCGGTCTTGGTTACTCTTTCAGTCATGGGTGGTCTCCGGGATTTCGCGGTGACTTGCCTGCCAGTGCCGCGCAGGTATGCCGATCGCGAGCGCGCAAAGAGGCCGCGAGCAGGATCGAGTATAGTTGTGCTTCACCGGTTTGTTCGCCCGGTTTTGACATCGTCGCAAGGCGATTTGTTGCGACGAATGACAGGATTGCGCGAATGAAGCATTCGAGCGTCAAGCGTTTATTCTTGTGAGGGTGCCATTCACCGCGGCTTTTTGGCACCGTTGCAGGCGAAAATTCAACTATTCCTAGGACTTTCGATGATCGATCTCTATTACTGGACCACGCCGAACGGTCACAAAATAACCATGTTCCTGGAGGAAACGGGCATGCCCTACAAGATTTTCCCCATCAACATTTCCAAGGGACAGCAGTTCGCGCCGGAATTTCTGAAGATCTCGCCCAACAACAGGATACCCGCCATTGTCGACCATACGCCGGCCGATGGCGGAGCGCCCCTTTCGGTATTCGAATCGGGCGCGATCCTGCTATATCTCGCCGACAAGACCAAGCGCTTCTTGCCCGCGGACCTGCGCGGACGCAACGATGTTCTTCAGTGGCTGTTTTGGCAAATGGGCGGCTTGGGTCCCATGGCCGGACAGAACCACCATTTCGCGAGGTACGCTCCCGAGAAGCTGCCTTACGCGATCGATCGTTATGTCAATGAGACCGGAAGACTATACGGCGTATTGAACAAGCGTCTCGCGGACAGGGAATACATCGCGGGGGAATATTCCATCGCCGATATGGCGAGCTACCCTTGGGTCATTCCTGAGCGTCAGGGACAGGCGATCGATGACTTCCCGCATCTCAAGCGATGGAAAGCAGCCATTGCCGAGCGGCCGGCAACGATTCGCGCGTATGCCAAGGCAAAGGAAATCAATCCCTCGCCACCACCTGCGCACGACGACGAGGCACGAAAAATATTATTCGGCCAGACCAAGGATACGGTGCGCTGAGAATTTTGCGCGTAAATATCGTTCGGACGGACAAGGGTAGGGTGCGCTGAGAATTGTGGGCACGCGTAGATCGAGTGGCGCCGCGTAGCGGCGGGGTGGGTTGCCGCCTTGGAGGGAGTCCGCGTAGCGGCGGAGTGGATCACCGTCCGGCAGCGAGGTCCCGCAAAGCCGCGGATGGCTCAGCCGTGCAACCGGATCGCCCGCGCGGAGCACGTTGCTAAGGCGTGACCGATCGCGCCCAAGCTCAGGTTTGCCTATCGATCAGCCACAGGCCACCTGCGGGCATGGGATCAAACAAGACATCGCCTTCCGGCTCGGCGCCACCGTCCTCATCCGCTTGTACGCCCGCGAAATCGTGTAAGTCGCGATCGAGCAAATGCGTGGGGACGACGTGCGCAAGTGAATTGAATATGGTTTCGACCCGTCCCGGATATTTTTTGGTCCATTCCTTGAGCATGGCGCTCACCTGCTGGCGCTGAAGATCGGCCTGCGAGCCGCACAAGGTGCACGGGATGATGGGGAACTGCCTCACTTCGGCGTAGCGCGCGAGATCGCGTTCGCGGACATAAGCGAGCGGACGAATAACCACGTGCTTGCCGTCGTCCGAGACGAGCTTCGGCGACATCGCCTTGAGCTTGCCTCCGAAAAACATGTTCAGGAAAAATGTCGCCAGAATGTCGTCGCGGTGGTGACCGAGGGCGATCTTGGTAGCGCCCACTTCCCGAGCCACGCGATAAAGCACCCCGCGACGCAGCCGAGAGCACAGCGAGCACATGGTTTTTCCTTCCGGGATCACCCGCTTGACGACGCTGTAGGTATCCTGCTCGACAATACGAAACGGGATGCCGCGTCGGGAAAGATAGTCGGGGAGCACATGCTCGGGAAATCCCGGCTGTTTTTGGTCGAGGTTGACGGCAATGATGTCGAACGGCGTCGGCGCGTGATTCTGTAGCGTTAGCAAGACGTCGAGCAGGCCGTAACTATCTTTGCCTCCGGACAGGCAAACCATCACTTTGTCGCCCGCCTCGATCATGGAAAAATCAGCGATGGCCTGGCCGACCAGGCGGCGCAAGCGTTTCCGGAGTTTGTTGTCCTCGAAGGCGATCGAGGCGGGCATGTTCGGCGGCGTTATTTCAAGCGCTTTATGCATGAGTTTTGCGTGCCGATCGAATAATCCGGCAGTCAGAAAGCAGTAACTAAAAATGTTAGCATGCGCACGGAGCTAATCCTGTTGCCTCAACAAAATATCATGAGAATAAGCGCCAGCTTTGACGCAGGCTCGATCGAAGTCGTCTCCTTAGCGAGGATGGAAGACATACAACTGCGTTTTCGCGCGGATTCGCATGCCGATTTCCGTCAGTGGTTTTATTTTCGGCTGCAAGGGGCGAAGGAGAGCGCGTGCAGGCTGCGCCTGCTGAACGCCGGTCAATGCACTTATCCCGGCGGCTGGAAGGACTATCAGGCGGTTGCATCGTACGATCGCGTGTCGTGGTTTCGAGTGCCCACGCAATTCGACGGCAGCGAGCTCGTGATTTCGCACACGCCCAAAGCGGCTAGCGTGTACTACGCCTACTTCCAGCCGTACTCGTGGGAGCGCCACCTCGACCTATTGGCTCGAGTGGAGCGTTTTCCTTCGGTCGCCGTCACCAATCTCGGCAGCACCGTGCAGGGCCGCGATCTCGATTTGATAACCGTTGGCCAGCCGATCGAGGGCAAACTTGCGCTGTGGATCATCGCCCGGCAGCACCCGGGCGAAACCATGGCGGAATGGTTTTGCGAAGGCATGCTCGACCGGTTGCTGGATTCGAGCGACCCGACATCGCGACTGCTGCTCCAGGACGCCGTCGTGTACATGGTTCCGAACATGAATCCCGACGGCAGCGTTCTCGGCAACCTCCGCACCAACGCGGCGGGGGCTAACCTGAATCGCGAATGGATGAATCCTTCGATGGACAACAGTCCCGAAGTGTTTCTGGTGCGCGAGCACATGCAACGAAGGGGCGTCGATTTTTTTCTGGACGTGCATGGCGACGAGGTGCTGCCCTATGTCTTTGTCGATGGCTGCGAGTTGATCGAGGGCTTTACCGAGGCGCAAGCCAGGCGTGAACAAATGTTCAATACGGAATTCATGCGCGCGAGCCCTGACTTTCAAATTGAAGAAGGCTACAAGCGCGGCACGGAGCCCGGCGAATTGAAGGCAAACCTCACCCTGGCGTCGAAATATATGGGGTCCACTTTCGGCTGTCTATCGCTCACACTGGAAATGCCGTTCAAGGACAACGCCAACTTGCCCGATGCCAGCGCAGGTTGGAGCGCGGATCGAAGCAAGCGTCTCGGGGCTGCCGTGGTACAAGCGATGTTGGCGGTTTTGCCGAACCTCAGATAGACGATCAACTTCATGCGAACTGCCCTGCCGCGTATCCCGATGCCCAGGCCCACTGGAAGTTATAGCCCCCGAGATGACCGGTTACGTCGACAACCTCACCGATGAAATACAACCCGGGAACATCCGTTGCCATCATGGTTTTGGATGACAGATCGCGGGTGTCGACGCCTCCCGAGGTTACTTCGGCCTTGTTGTAACCGAGCGTACCCGAGGGAAGTACTCGCCAGCGCTGCAGCGCGGACGCGATTTCTTGGCGTCGTTTTGCGCCAAGCTGGTTGATGGGAAGCGCGGCGCCATGCGAGTCACACCACGCTTGCGCAAATCGCTTCGGCAGTACGTCCGATAGCGCATTCTCCAGGGTGCGATTGGAAAATTGCTCGCCTTCGAGCCACGCCTGCACGTCGACATCCGGAAGCGCGTTGATCACCAGCGCGGAGCGGTGGTCCCAATAGGAAGACGCTTGCAAAATGGCGGGCCCGGACAAGCCGCGATGGGTAAACAGAATGTTCTCGCGAAAGCTCATCTTCCCGCTTGTGACTTGGGCATCGATCGATACGCCCGCCAAAGGCCCGTACTGCTCGAGCGAGTCGCGAGGCAGGGCCAGCGGCACCAGCGCCGGGCGAGGCGGGACAACGCGCAAGCCGAACTGCTCGGCGATGCGATATCCGAACGGCGAGGCTCCGATCTTCGGCACCGTAAGTCCGCCCGTTGCCACCACGAGGGACGTCGTTTCGACAGCGCCCTCATCGGTGCGCAAGTGGAACGCGTTGTCCTGCTTCACGACGCTGCTGACCGAGCACGGCATCCGCCAATCGACGCCGCCGCGCGAACACTCGCTGCGCATCATGTCGATGATGTCGAGCGCGGTATTGTCGCAGAACAGCTGGCCGAGCTTCTTTTCGTGATACGCGATGCCGTAACGTTCGACAAGGTCGATGAAATGCCTCGGCGTATAGCGCGATAGCGCAGACCGGCAATAATCCGGATTCTCCGACAAATAATTAGCCGGCGTCGCGTGGATGTTCGTGAAGTTACAGCGGCCACCTCCGGAAATGCGAATTTTTTCGCCGAGCAAGTGGTAGTGATCGATGAGGAGAACGCGCCGGCCGCGCTGTCCTGCCTGGGATGCGCACATCATTCCGGCGGCGCCGGCGCCGATGACGACGACATCATACGCGGCAACCCCGCGTTTACCGGATGAAGACATTGATGGATATAGGCGCTCTTGCCGGACTGAATGAGACGATGGAGCTGCCTGACATCTTACTCAAAGCTTCCGTTATTTTCCTGGCGAGTCTCTCACGCCTTTGTCGTCCTGTATTCGCTAAACTGGCACCAGGAGGACAGCGCCATGAGGAATCTGACCATCGCGAGCCTCGAGCTCGCATGTTGGATAGGTAAGCTCGGCAGCTTTACCGCGGCTGCTGAGCGTCTGCATACCACGCAACCCGCGGTATCCGCGCGAGTGCGCGAACTCGAAGAAGCGGTCGGACAAAAGCTGTTTGCGCGTCAGGGACGGGGCGTAGAACTGACGGTGGAAGGCCGCGAATTCGTGCGCAACGCCCAACGCCTGCTCGAGCAGATGGAGGAGCTATCGATGTCCTTCACCAAGACCACCGCTGCCGGCGTGGTGCGCATCGGTACGAGCAGCATATGCCTGGATCTCCTCGCATCCCTGACGTTGCGGATGACGCATTCGATGCCCAAGGTCTCTTACGATGTCGAGATAGACCGCGCAGGGCGCTTGCTCGATCGCCTCGAAGCGAGAAAACTGGATATCGCCATCGTCTCCGGTCCCGTCGACGTGCACAAATTCACGGTAATGAGCCTGGGTCTCGACCGCATGTTATGGGTAACCTCGGCGAAAGTACTGCAACAAAATTGGAATACGCGATCAGACAATCGTCTGGAGAACGTGCCCATCTGGTGCGTTCATCGAGACTCCTTTTACTGGAGTGACGCGACTCAAAAACTGGTGGAGCATGGCGCCGACCTCGATCGCATCAATGCCATCGATAACACCTTGGCGGCGGCGCGCATCGTCAGCGGCGGTGCAGGTATCGGCCTGCTTTCGGAGACCTTGATCCAGCGCGAGCTGGCATCGGGAGCGCTGGTCCCCATGCCGGGGCTCGAACCCTGCGAGGACATCGAGTTTTCCGTGGCATGTCTCAAAGATGTCCGCAGCCGCATCGTGCTCGAGATCATGAACTCGGCCGTGGCGTCGAGCGCGTTCAGGAAGGTTGCGCCCACAACCTGAGGGGCGCAATCTCGCACCGGTTGATCGGCCGGAAAGTCGTCTGCAATCGTTCGACAGGCGACGGCAAATGCCACGCGGCCCTCGAGCGCGGCATCCGACAACAGCTTATGGCAGGTCATAACAAACCGTGATTTGTGCCGCACGCGTCGCAGGCTTACAGTCGCAAATTCCGCCAAACCGGCTTATGCTATTTCATCCACGCGGGTCATTCCACTATGCAATTGAGTCTTCAGCAGGTCGCGCAGTTCGAAGCCGACGGCTACGTGGTGCTGCACGCTTTGTTCTCGGGCGCCGAGGTCGAAACCCTGCGCGCCGAGATCGATCGACTGGCCGGCATCGAAACGGAATACATCAAGCGCGAGCGAAACGGCGCCCCGCGTTCCATTTTGCGCGTGCATGAGCTCGACGGAGCCACGCGCTCGCCCGCGTTCAGGGCGTTGACGCGCACGCCGCGGCTCATGAAACCGGTCGCGCAACTCATCGGCGATGATCAGCTATACATCTATCACACCAAGATCAACGTCAAGGCCGGATTCGATGGCGGTATTTATGCCTGGCATCAGGATTTCGGCACCTGGCAGCGCGACGGTGCGGTTGCGCCGGTGATGCTGACGGCGATGGTCATGCTCGATGACTCGGAAGAGATCAACGGCGCTTTGTATTTCGTTCCGGGCAGTCACAAGCTGGGCAGTGTCGAGCACGTTGAAGATCCCGCTATCGGCGCGCTCAATCCTCTTTCGGTCGATCGGGAAAAGTTGACGCGCATTCTCGAATCGAAAAAGCCAGTCGCCATCACCGGTGTTGCAGGCACCACGGTCATCTTTCACAGCAACATGGTTCACGGATCGGGACATAATATGTCGCCGCGTGATCGCAGGCAGGTGTACGTGGTCTATAACCCCGTATCCAATAAACCATTGCCGGTAGAAAAGCCGCGCGGCGACCACGTCTGCTCGAGGAATGTCGCGCCTATCGCGATGGGCGACGACGACGCCATTCTGATGGCGCGATCCTCACTCCCAGTTGCTTAAAAATCATAAGTCCGTGCATCCAGGAGACAGCTTGAATCCAAAACGAAGATTATTGTCGGCCATCATCGCTGGATTTTTGTCCCTTGCCTGCAGTCGGTTCGCGGTTGCGGCGGAGTATCCCGATCGCCCCATCAAGCTCGTGAATCCATTTGCACCCGGTGGGACCATCGACGTCGTCGCACGCGTCATGGCAGAGAAAATGGGACAAAAACTCGGTGGCGTGATGGTCATCGAAAACCGGCCCGGCGCCGCGGGGACGGTCGCGGCAACGTACGTGGCCAAGGGACCCAAGGACGGCTACAACGTCTACTTCGGGACGTCCGCGTCGCTTGGATTCAGTAAGCTCCTCACGCCTGATCTGCCCTACGATCCGGTGACAGACTTTACGCCCATCGCCATGGTCGGCAGCGTTCCGGTCGGCATTTTCGTGAACGCGGCACTCAACATTCGCAGCTTGCAGGAATTGATCGCGTATGCCAGGTCGAAGCCGGGCGAATTGAGCTTTGCTTCGCCGGGTGTCGGCAGCGTGTCGCACCTCGCCGCAGAAATGCTCAAAGCGCGCGCGAAGATCGACATGCTGCACGTTCCCTATACGGGCGCGGCCGCCAATTATTGGGCAGATGTCTCGGAAGGACGCGTTCAACTCGTCTTTGCAGGTGTGACCGGCGGACTGCCGCAGGTCAAGGGCGGCAAAGTGCGTCTGCTCGCGGTTGCAACGCGGGAGCGTTCCAAATTGTTGCCCGATGTTCCTGCCGTCGGCGAGCTTATTTCCGGCTACGACGCGCCCGCCTGGTTCGGACTGGTGGTTGCCAAGGGAACGCCACCCGACATCGTCGAAAAGTTGCAGGCGGCTGCGCAATGGGCGCTTCACGATCCTTCCACGCGCACCATTTTCAGTACCGCCGGCGTCGACCTCGATCCCATCATCGACGCCAAGACATTCGGCGCCAAAATTCCCAAGGACATCGAGTTGTGGAAAATAGCGCTCGCCAATGCCGCCGGCGCGGCAGCGGGTGCAAAGCAATAGCGGCGCGGACTATCGATGGTTGCGCGCAAAGTACTCATCCGCGGCGGCACCGTCATCGACGGGACCGGTGGTGAGCCTTTCGACGCTGATGTGGAAATTGTCGACGGAGCGATTGGCCAAGTCGGCAAGGTCGCCGAAAGCGGCCACGAGGTTATCGACGCCGAAGGCTGCATCGTCACCCCGGGCTTTGTCGACGTACATACGCATTACGACGGACAGGTGACGTGGAGCAACAGTCTCGCACCGTCGTCATGGCATGGCGTCACCACAGCTGTATTGGGAAATTGCGGGGTCGGGTTTGCGCCCTGCCATCCGCATCATCGCGACATGCTCATCCATCTCATGGAGGGCATCGAGGATATTCCCGAGATCGTTTTGAACAAGGGATTGCCCTGGAATTGGCGCACCTTTCCCGAATACCTCGATGCGCTGGATGCCAGGCATTTCGATATCGACATCGCGGCACAACTTCCTCACGCAGCCCTGCGCGTCTACGTGATGGGCGAACGCGGCGCCCATCGCGAAGCTTCGACAACGGATGATCGCGAAGCGATGGCGTGGCTCGCCGCGGAGGCGGTGCGGGCCGGAGCCATCGGCTTTTCGTCTTCGAGGACGCTAGCGCACAAAACGGCCGAGGGCGAAGCGACCCCAACGCTCGACGCTTCCGAAGAAGAATTGATGGCGATCGCGTGCGCGATCGGCAGCACGGGTAAAGGCGTGCTGCAGTTCGTCACCGACATTTCCGAGCATCCGCTAACCGGCGAAGCCGAGTTCGGCATGCTGCGGCGATTGGTGCAGAGATCGGGCCGGCCGCTGTCGCTCAACATCACCCAGCGCGAGCGCGATCCCGACGGCTGGAAACGCGTCGTGGACATGATTGCCGAGGCAGACGCCGATGGCCTTCCGATCAAGGGCCAGGTCATGGGACGTCCGATCGGGCTTCTGCTCGGATTCGAGCTGACCGACAATCCTTTCTCGCATCATCCAACATATCGGAAGCTAGCCCACCTGCCGTTTGAGAAAAGAGTGGAGGAGCTGCGAAAACCCGAAGTGCGCGCGCAGATCCTGGCCGAGCAGCCGGAAGACGCCCGCTTCGCCGGGCGCTGCTTTAATTTCGATAAGCTGTTCGAACTGGGCGAGAACCCCGATTACGAACCGCTGCCTGAAGCAAGCCTTGCCGCGCGCGCGAGGCGAACCAATACAAAACCCGAGGCGCTTGCGTACGACATCCTGTTGCGCAACAACGGCACGGCTATTCTGTATCGGCCTCTGTTGAATTACGCAAACGGCAACCTCGATGCCGTGCTAAGCATGATGAAGCACCCCAATACCGTCCCTGGCATCGGCGACGGCGGTGCGCACTGCGGCATGGTGTGCGACGCGAGCGTCACGAGCTATGTGCTGCAGCACTGGACGCGGGATCGCACCCGCGGCCCGCGCATGTTGCTGCCTGAAGTCATCAAAGGTCAGTGTGCCGATGCCGCTGCGCTCGTCGGCTTCAAGGACCGTGGACGCATCGAGACGGGACTGAAGGCCGACATCAATGTCATCGATTACGACCGCCTGCAACTGCACGCGCCGGAAGTCGTGTACGACATGCCGGGTAATGGACGCCGGCTGGTGCAGCGTGCGGACGGCTATGTCGCGACGCTCGTGTCCGGTGTTGCCACGTATCGCTATGGCGAGGCCACGGGAGAATTGCCCGGGCGCTTGCAAAGAAGCTGACGCGTGAAAGTCAACTGAAACGCAACTGAAACGCAACTGAGAGGACAGTAAGAGACGTCATGTCATCCGTTATGGAGCAACAGAGAGGTTACAGCGAAACGTCAGCCGCGTCCTACGAAAAGCTTTCGCTTCATATCGACGGCGAATTCATCTCCGGCGGCGGCCGCCGCGAGCAGGCCATCACCAATCCTGCGACCTTGCAAACGCTGGGGATGCTGCCGCATGCGTCTACGCAGGATCTTGCCCGCGCCGTGTCGGCTGCCGAACACGCTTTCCGATCATGGCGCAGGACTTCGCCTCTCGAGCGTTCGGCGGTGTTGCGCAAAGTTGCGGAGCTTACGCGAGAGCGCGCAGCGGAGATCGGGCGCAACATCACCCTCGACCAGGGCAAGCCGCTTAACGAGGCAATCGCGGAAGCCATGTCCTCCGCGGAGCACGCGGAATGGCACGCCGAAGAAGCACGCCGGATTTACGGCAGGGTGGTTCCGCCGCGCAATTACAACGTGCGTCAATTCGTCATTCGTGAACCTGTGGGTGTATGTGCCGCGTTCACGCCGTGGAATTTTCCATTTACGCAAGCGATGCGCAAGGCTGCGGCGGCGATCGGAGCAGGCTGCACGTTGGTGCTCAAAGGACCCGAGGATTGCCCGAGTGCCGTGGTTGCGCTGGCACGCGTGTTTCACGACGCGGGCCTGCCGAAGGGTGTGCTCAATGTCGTGTGGGGCCATCCTCCCGACGTTTCCCGTTTTCTGATCGATTCGCCGATCGTTCGCAAAATTTCCTTCACCGGCTCGGTTGCCGTGGGCAAACAGCTCGCATCTGCGGCGATGGCGAACATGAAGCGCGTTACCATGGAACTGGGCGGACATTCGCCTGCGCTCGTGCTCGAGGATGCGGATGTCGATGCTGCCGCGGAAATGCTCGCGCGCTTCAAGGTTCGCAACGCCGGGCAGATCTGCATCTCGCCTTCGCGATTTTATGTGCACGAAAAAATCTACGACCGCTTTGCGGCAAAGTTCATCGCGGTAATGGAGGCGACCAGAATCGGAGACGGCATGATCCCGGGCACGCAGATGGGCCCGCTTGCCCACGAGCGACGGCTCAGGGTCATGGAGGATTTTATCGACGATGGCGTTACCCGCGGCGGACGTATAGCACTAGGGGGAAGCAGGGCAGCGGCAGGTCAGCCTGCCAATGCCGGCTGGTTCTTTGCACCGACGGTCCTCACCGACTTGCCCGATACTGCCAGGATATTGCAGGAAGAGCCGTTCGGCCCGATCGCGCCGCTAGTGCGGTTCAACGATCTCGACGATGCGATCGAGCGCGCCAATGCTTTGCCCTTTGGCCTGTCTTCATTTGTCTTTACCAACTCGATAAAGAACGCGACCAAGGTCTCCAATGCGCTCGAGTGCGGGATGGTGAACATCAACCACTATGGCAGCTCGCTCGCGGAAACGCCGTTCGGCGGCGTGAAAGACAGTGGCGTCGGCAGCGAGGGTGGGTCGGAGACTTTCGACGGCTATCTCGTGACCAAGTTCATTTCCCAAGTATGAAATCGCCGCTCACAGGCGTAATCAACACCTCCTACATACGGTAGCGCGAACCTCTCTTCATGAACCCAGTCTCCCAAACAGACGCGGCAGGCACGTCGTATAAGACCGGTCGCGGCACGCGCCTGGTAATTCGTAACGGCACCGTCGTCGATGGCTCGGGCAAGGAGCCGTTTCGCGCCGACGTCGAGATCATCGGCGATCGCATCACTGCCGTCGGTGACGTGCGGGATGGTCCGGGCGAAGTCATCGATGCGACGGGGATGCTGGTCACGCCGGGTTTTATCGACGTGCACACCCATTACGACGGCCACGTCACCTGGAGCGAACGTATATTGCCCTCGTCCGCGCATGGCGTGACGACCGCAGTCATCGGCAATTGCGGCGTGGGATTCGCGCCGTGCAAGCCCGAGGATCGCGAGACTCTTGTCCATTTGATGGAAGGCGTCGAAGACATTCCGGAGATTGTGTTCACGAAGGGGCTGCCCTGGTCGTGGGAATCGTTTCCCGAGTATCTCGATTATCTGGGCCATCGGCGGTTCGATATGGACATTGCAGCTTATGTGCCGCATGCCGCCCTTCGCGTTTTTGCCATGGGCGAGCGCGGCGCGCGCCGGGAGCCGGCAACCGAAGATGATCGGCGCACCATGCGTGAGCTCGTGCGCGAAGCCATGCACGCAGGGGCGGCGGGCTTTTCGACCTCGCGCACGATCAACCATCGCAGCAGCGACGGATCCAACACGCCGATGTACCAGGCCTCGACCGACGAGCTTGTGGAAATTTCGCGCGGGCTCAAGGATGCGGATGCCGGCTTGCTGCAGGTCGTCGCCGGCTTTTCGCGGCCAAAGGAGGATTTCGACGTGTTGCGGTCGATGGTGCTCGCGTCCGGCAGACCGCTCTCGGTTTCACTCGCGCAGAGCCATGAACGTCCGCAGGAATGGCGAGATATCATGCGGATGCTCGATGCGAGCGCCGCGGAAGGATTGGATATCACGGCGCAAGTGTGCGGCCGATCGGTGGGCATGCTGCTCGGCCTCGACATGTCGCTCAACCCTTTTTCGTTTCATCCGACGTATCAGGAGATCGCTCACCTGCCCCTGCAAGAGCGGCTCGCGATGCTGCGACGTCCGCAAGTTCGCGAAAAGATCCTGTCGGAGCACGCCGTCAGCTCCAGCGCCAAAGATCCCAGAGCGCTTGCGCGGGTACTGGATCTCGAAGGCATTTACGAGCTGAAGGATCCGCCGGATTATGAGCCAAAGGCGGAAGACAGCATCGCTGCTCTTGCTCGTGCGCAAGGATGTTCTCCCGCAAGCCTCGCTTATGATTTGATGCTTTCCAACAATGGCACGTTTGCATTCATGCGTCCTTTGCACAATTACGCGGAGAAGGATTTGGAAGCGTGCCGTGAAATGCTTCAGCACCCATTGACCTATCTGGGTCTGGGCGATGGCGGTGCGCACTGCGGCTACATCTGTGACGCGGGCTTGCCGACTTTCATGCTCACGCACTGGACGCGCGATCGCACGCGCGGATCGCGCCTGCCGCTTCCGCAGATCGTCAAGCAGCTGACTTCCGATGCCGCGAAGTTGATGCAAATGAACGATCGCGGCCTGATCGCGCCTGGAATGAAGGCCGATATCAACGTGATCGATTACGACCATCTCGAGCTCGAGCCTCCACACGTCACCTATGACCTGCCGGGTGGCGGCCGCCGCTTGTTGCAGGATGCAAAGGGCTATGTAGCGACCGTCGTTTCCGGCACGGTCACGCAGCGCAACGGTGTGCCGACCGGCGAGTTGCCGGGCCGGCTGGTTCGCGGAGCCGGCTACAGAGCCGACGGTCAACCGACAACACATGGATAACCACATGAGCATCGCACCTCTTTCCGCCTCGTTTGACGACCAGCGCCAGCGCTACGAAGCTGACGGATTTATCGTCGTGCCCGACGTGTTATCCGCCGGCGAGCTGAATGAGCTGCGCCGTGTAACGGACGAATGGATCGAAGGTGCACGGGGGCTCACCACCCATACCGGCATTTACGATCTCGAAGAAACGCACACGCCCGATCGGCCGCGTGTTCGCCGCATTAAAGAGCCGCACGTCGTGCACCCGGCGTTCGGCAAACTGGTATCGCATCCCAGGATTCTTGCGGTGCTCAAGAATCTGTGGGGCCCGAACATCCGATTTCAATACAGCAAGCTCAATATGAAAGCGGGGGGCTACGGGGCCGCGGTCGAGTGGCACCAGGATTGGGCATTCTATCCCCACACCAATGACGACCTCGCGGCCGTGGGCATCATGCTCGATGACTGTGAAATGGAAAACGGTCCGCTGTTGATGATACCGGGCAGTCATCGCGGACCCACGGTAAGCCATCACCATGGTGACCGCTTTGTCGCAGGCATCGATCCCGTGACAAGCGGCGTCGATTTTGCAGGCGCCGTTGCACTGACCGGCAAGGCAGGCTCGATCACGGTTCATCACGTGCGCGCCATTCATGGCTCGGCGCCGAACCTTTCAACGCGCGATCGTCGTCTCCTGCTCTATCAATACCGCGCTGCCGACGCATGGCTTTCCAGCACATTGGGATCCTAAGCTTAGAATTCCACGTGGACAAGTTGTCGCG
>JADMIO011167770.1_pt1 | contig 42182 bp, 37 predicted proteins | sample 8958161 | NCBI WGS metagenome assembly JADMIO01 (sample SAMN16585339, study PRJNA669376) | soil metagenome | isolation source: Crop rotation soil | place: USA: Cullars Rotation, Alabama | collected 2011 | reverse complement strand
GCCGCGACTTCAAGTCACGTGAATTCCAAGCTTCGGATCCCACTGTGCTGGAAAGATGGCGCCTTCGGCAACGTCGTAGAAGCGGCAGATCAGGTTGACCAGGGTGCTCTTGCCGGAGCCGCTGTGGCCGACCAGGCCGATCATTTCGCCCGGCTGGATGCTCAAATTGATGCCGCGGTTGACCGCGCGGTTGCCGTAGCGAAAACCCAAATTGATGATATCGATCTTGCCTTTGACTTCCTTGACCGGCACCGGTTGCGCCGGTTCCGGCACGCTGGAAACATGGTCGAGGATGTCGAAGATGCGCTTGGCGGCCGAAGCCGATTTCTGCGTGACCGAGACGATCCGGCTCATCGAATCGAGCCTGCCATAGAAGCGGCTGATGTAGGCGACGAAGGCAGTCAGCACGCCGACGGTGATTTCGCCGCGCGAGACTTGCCAGATGCCGAAACCCCACACTACCAGCAAGCCAAGCTCGGTCATCAGCGACACGGTCGGTGAAAACAGTGACCAGGTTTTGTTGAGTCGGTCATTGACGGCGAGGTTGTGCCGGTTGGCTTCGCGGAAGCGCTCGGCTTCGCGCTTTTCCTGGGCAAAGGCTTTGACCACCCGGATGCCGGGGATGGTATCGGCCAGCACATTGGTGACTTCACCCCAGACCCGGTCGATCTTTTCAAAGCCGGTGCGCAAGCGGTCGCGCACCACGTGAATCATCCAGGCGATGATCGGCAGCGGCAGCAGCGTCACCAGCGCCAGCCACGGGTTAATCGAAAACAGGATTGCCGCCGTCATGGCCAGCATCAGTACATCGGTGGCGAAGTCGAGCAAATGTAGCGACAGAAAGACGCAGATGCGGTCGCTTTCGCTGCCGATGCGCGACATCAGGTCGCCGGTGCGTTTGCCGCCGAAGTATTCCAGCGACAGCCGCAACAAGTGTTCGTAGGTAGTGGTGCGCAAGTCGGCGCCGATCCGTTCCGACACCAGCGCCAGGATGTAAGTCTTGGCCCAGCTCAAGCCCCAGGCCAGCAGCGCCGCCCCCAGCAAGCCGCTAAGGTAAAGGCCGACCAGCATCGGCTCGATCTGCTTGCCGTTCTGGTAAGGGATCAGCACCTTGTCCATCAGCGGCATCGCCAGGTAAGGCGGCACCATGGAAGCGGCAGTGCCGAGCAGGGTCAGGATGAAACCGGCCAGCAGCTGGCCTTTGTAGGGTTTGGCGAAACGCCACAGCCGGAACAGGGTCCAGGTCGAAGGCGGCGTGTGGATGACACGGGTGCAGACCGGGCATTCTTCCTGGTCCGGCTCCAGCGGCGCCTTGCAGGTCGGGCAGGCATTGCGTTCCGGTTCCTGTACCGGCTGGCCGGACAGGAAGGCTTGCTGTTGCAGGGCGAACTGGTCAATCAGGCGCAGCGCGATCAAATTCTGCCCGAGGGTGAAACGCCAGGCGGCCAGTTGTCCCTGCTGATCGACCAGTTCCAGATGGCCGACACCGGCATGGTCGTGATGTTGCAGTGACAAGCCGGTCCGGAAAGGCCATTCCTGCCAGCCGGCGCTGCCTGGCGCGCGCGTTAGCAAACGGCGTTCCGTCAGGACCAGCACGCCTTCGACGAAATGGAGTTTTGCATCAAGGTCAACCTGAAGCCATGCGACAACGTTCTCTCCAGAAACAAGTTGCGCCGCAACTTCCTTGTGCCAAACTGGCGGAAGTTCGTTGCGGAATATGTCTGCAGCAAGAGAGTTGGTTGTCATTCTGGAATGTGCTGGTTTGGTCTTGCGCCACCGGCAATGGCAATCTGAAAAGTAGGAAAATTATCGTACCGGCCAGCAATATAAACGGATCAGACGCGAACTGGTTGATCCGGCGGGCATTTATTTTTGAGGGCGATGCATGCGCCACATGCCGCTCTGCTAACGGAAAGCCTCGCACCCTTTCCGCAAACAATTGAAACATGACGAAAAGAGATATCACCTTCCTTCGCGTGACTTGCCTGCGCGGACCGAACATCTGGACTTACCGCCAAGTCATCGAAGCCTGGGTCGATATCGGTGCGCTGGAAGATGCCCCTTCCAACACCATTCCCGGTTTGTATGAACGCCTGACGGCCTGGCTGCCCGGCCTGATCGAGCACCGCTGCGGCGTCGGCACCCGTGGCGGCTTTCTGGAACGCTTGCGCGAAGGCACCTGGGCGGGCCATATCCTGGAACATGTGGTGCTGGAATTGCAAAACATGGCTGGCATGCAAACCGGTTTCGGCAAGGCGCGCCAGACTTCGGTGCGTGGCGTCTACAAGGTCGCTTTCCGCACCCGCCAGGAACAGGTCGGCCGCGCCGCGTTGGCCGCTGCCCGCGATCTGTTGATGGCCGCCATCGATGACCAGCCGTATGACGTTGCCGCCACCGTCGCCGCCCTGCGCGAACAGGTCGACGACTTGTGTCTGGGCCCGAGCACCGCGCATATCGTCGATGCCGCCACCGACCGCAAGATTCCCTCGATCCGCCTGACCGATGGCAACCTGGTGCAGCTGGGCTACGGCGCAGCCCAGCGCCGCATCTGGACCGCCGAAACCGACCGCACCAGCGCCATTGCCGAAGGCATCGCCAGCGACAAGGACTTGACCAAGTCGCTGCTGCAATCCTGCGGCGTGCCGGTGCCGCAAGGCGTGATCGTCGAAAGCGCCGAGGAAGCCTGGGAAGAAGCGCAGGATATCGGCTTGCCGGTGGCGCTCAAGCCGCAGGATGGCAACCATGGCCGCGGCGTGTCGCTTGATTTGTCGAGCCGCGAAGAAGTGATGGCGGCGTTCGAGCTGGCACGCAAGGCCGGAGACGATGGCAGCGTCATCGTCGAGCAATTCATATCCGGTAATGAACACCGCCTGCTGGTAGTCGGCGCCCGCGTGGTGGCCGCTGCCCGTGGTGAAGCGGCATGGGTGACCGGCGATGGCAAAGCGAGCGTGACGGAATTGGTCGACCGCCAATTGAACAGCGATCCGCGCCGTGGCGAAAGCGAAGAATTCCCGCTGGGCGTGATCAAGCCGACCGATGGCGAAATCCTGCTCGACCTGCAGCGCCAGAAGTTGACGCCGGATTCGATTCCATCGCAGGGACAGCGCGTGCTGATCCAGCGTAACGGCAACGTCGCGCTCGACGTCACCGACAAGCTGCATCCGGATGTGACGGCGATGGCGACGCTGGCGGCGCGCGTGGTCGGCCTCGACATTGCCGGCATCGACCTGGTGGCGGAAGATATTTCGCGTCCGCTGGCAGAGCAGCGCGGCGCCATCATCGAAGTCAATGCCAGCCCGGGCTTGCTGGCCCATATCAAGCCGGCTGGCGGCGAGCCGCGTGAGGTGGGCGCCGCCATCGTCGAACATTTGTTCGAGGCAGAAAAAAGCGCTCGCATTCCGGTTGTCGGCATTACCGGCACGCGCGGCGCAGCGCTCATCGCCCGCCTGACTGGCTGGATTTTCCACATGGCCGGCCGTTATGCAGGCGTGGCATGCAGCGAAGGCTTGTACATGAATGGCCGCCAGATCGAAAAGCGCGATTCGGCCAACTGGGACGCTGGCCAGCGTCTCTTGATCAACCGTTCCATGCAGGCGGCGGTGTTCGAGAACAACAGCCGCACGATCCTGTCCGAAGGACTTGCCTATGACAAGTGCGCGGTGGGCGTGGTCACCGATGTAGCGCTCACTGCCGACCTGGCCGAGTTCTATATCCATGAAGTCGAGCAGGTGGCAAACGTGATCCGGGCCCAGGTCGACGTGGTGCTGCCGGATGGCGTTGCGGTTCTCAATGCTGCCGATGCCAATGTGGTTGAGATGGCCGAACTGTGCGATGGCAGCGTGCTGTTCTACGGGCTGGATGAAAAGCTGCCGGTCCTGGCGGCCCATCGCGATGCGGCCGGTTGCGCGGTATTCCGGCGCGGCGGCGAAATCGTGCTGGCCCAAGGAACACAGGAAAGCGCCCTGTCCTTGCCGGCATTTGTTGCCGATGCACAAATTGAAAGCGTGGTCGCCGCGGTTGCTGCGGCATGGGCGGCGGGCATGGACCCGCAATTGATCAGCGCCGGCTTGCGGACTTTCAAGCCGTAGCCCACAAGGAAAATAGGACCAGCGTCTCATGGAAGTTTCCCGCATCCGCGCCTTGCGCGGCCCCAACCTCTGGACTCATCACACTGCCATCGAAGCGGTGGTCGCCTGCAGTCCGGAGAAGATCGCCATCGGCAACAACCCCGGTTTCGAAGCGCGCCTGCGCGAGCGTTTCCCCGGCATCGGACCGCTGCAGCCAAATGGCCAGAACAGCGTGGTGTCGATTGCCCAGGTGCTGGAACTGGCGACGCTCGGCTTGCAGGCGCAGGCGGGTTGCCCCGTCACCTTCAGTCGCACCACGCCGACGCTCGAGCCCGGCGTGTTCCAGGTGGTGGTCGAATACACCGAGGAAGCGGTCGGTCGGCTGGCGCTGGATCTGGCGCAGCAACTGTGCCGTGCCGCTGCCGCCGATACCGCTTTCGATCTCGACGGTGCTTTGGCACAGCTGCGCGACCTCGATGAGGATGTGCGGCTCGGCCCCAGCACCGGTTCCATCGTGTATGCCGCGGTGGCGCGCAACATCCCTTACCGCCGCCTGACCGAAGGCAGCATGGTCATGTTCGGCTGGGGCAGCCGCCAGCGCCGTATCCAGGCCGCTGAAATGGATAGCACCAGCGCGATTGCAGAAGCGATTGCGCAAGACAAGGAATTGACCAAGAAGCTGCTGGCGGCTGCCGGCGTGCCGGTGCCCAATGGCCGGCTGGTGACCAGCGCCGACGATGCCTGGGCCGCCGCCAACGAAATCGGCTTGCCGGTAGTGGTCAAGCCGAAGGATGGCAACCAGGGCAAGGGCGTGACCGTCAACGTCGTCTCGCGCGAGCACATGCAAATTGCCTTCGATGCCGCGCGCCAGTTCCGCCATGACATCATGGTCGAGCGCTATTTGCCCGGCAACGATTTCCGCCTGCTGGTGGTCGGCAACAAGCTGGTTGCTGCCGCCCGCCGCGATCCGCCACTGGTAGTGGGCGATGGCGTGCATACGGTGCGCGAACTGGTTGATATCGTCAACCGCGACCCGCGCCGCGGCAGCGGCCACGCCACTTCGCTGACCAAGATCCGCTTCGACGATATTGCCCTGGCGCGGCTGGCGATCCAGGGCTTGAATGCCGACAGCGTGCCGCCGCGCGGCCAGCGCGTCATCCTGCGCAACAATGCCAACCTGTCCACCGGCGGCAGCGCCACCGATGTCACCGATGATGTCCATCCCGATGTCGCTGCCTGCGCAGTGGCAGCGGCGCAAATGGTGGGGCTGGATATCTGCGGCGTCGACGTGGTCTGCAGCAGCGTCCTGAAGCCGATCGAGGAACAGGGCGGCGGCGTGGTCGAAGTCAATGCCGCACCGGGCTTGCGCATGCATCTGTCGCCTTCCTACGGCAAGGGCCGCAATGTCGGCGAAGCGATCATCGCCGACATGTTCGCCGATGGCGACGATGGCCGCATCCCGGTGGTGGCAGTGACCGGCACCAATGGCAAGACCACCACCGTGCGCCTGATTGCCCATATCCTGACCCAGAGCGGGCTGCGGGTGGGTATGACCAATACCGATGGTGTCTATGTCAATGGCCGCCAGACAGACAGCGGCGATTGCAGCGGTCCGCGCAGCGCCCGTAATGTGTTGCTGCATCCGGATGTCGATGCCGCGGTATTTGAAACGGCGCGCGGCGGCGTGTTGCGCGAAGGCCTGGCTTTCGACCGCTGCAAGGTGGCAGTGGTCACCAATGTCGGCAGCGGCGACCATCTTGGCTTGAATTACATAACCACGGTCGAGGATCTGGCTGTCCTGAAGCGGGTGATCGTGCAAAACGTCGCCAAGAATGGCATGGCGGTATTGAATGCCGCCGACCCGATTGTGGCCAACATGGCGGCGCATTGCCGCAGCCCGGTGACGTTCTTCGCCAGCGACAGCCGTCATCCGCAGATTGCCGCGCATCGCGCGCGCGGCGGGCGGGTGGTGTTTGTCGAGGATAACCAGCTGGTCGCGGCCGAAGGAACGTTCGCCTACAGGATTGCGCTGGCTGAAGTGCCGATCACCAACGCTGGCCGCATCGGATTTCAGGTTGAAAATGTCATGGCGTCGGTTGCTGCTGCCTGGGGCGCCGGCACGGCATGGGAAGCCATCCGCAAAGGTGTGCAGACTTTCGTCAACGACAGCGACAATGCGCCGGGCCGCTTCAATGTCTTCGCTTATCGCGGCGCCACCGTGATCGCCGACTATGGCCACAATCCGGATGCGATTGCCGCGCTGGTGCAGGCAGTCGAGGCCATGCCGGCGAAGCGCCGCTCGGTCGTCATCAGCGGTGCCGGCGACCGCCGCGACCAGGATATCCGCGACCAGACCCGTATTCTCGGTGACGCCTTCGACGAAGTTTTGCTCTACCAGGACCAGTGCCAGCGCGGCCGCGCCGACGGCGAAGTGATCGCATTGCTGCGGGAAGGGTTGGCCGGTACCCGCCGGGTCACGCATGTCGATGAAATCAATGGTGAATTCACCGCGATCGATACGGCCCTGGCACGGTTGCAGGAAGGTGATCTGTGTTTGATCTTGATTGACCAGGTGGAAGAAGCTTTGATGCATATTGGCAAGAGGGTTGCCGAAGGCTGAGAAAGTCTTTCTGTCAAGGGTTCTACGGTATACTTCCAACCCGGAATCCCACTGAAACGGGTCCGGCATGCAAAATTACCTGCCGGACTTTTTTCTTCTGCGCGCCTGCGCCTTGAAGAAGCCTGAAGCACTGACATCGACCATGCCTGCAGCAAAATCCACGCTTTTAATCCGTCTCAGCAAAAGAATGGTGTCCATGCACAGGTGGACCAAGATTGCCGTGATGATCGGAACCGATCTGATCGCCATGCCATTCTGTTTTCTGGCGGCGATGTCTCTGCGGCTGGGGGATATCGGTCTTGCCCTGAGTTATGGCAAGACCCCCTACGCCATTGTGACATTTGTCACCGTCTGCGTTTTTGCCTTGTGCGGTTTGTATCGGGCAGTGATCCGGTTCATTGACCAGACCTTGCTGAAATCCACCGGCATTGGCCTGGCGCTGGCCATGGTAGGCGCCTATGCCCTCAGCCTGTTCCTGCAGGATCAGAGATTGCCGCGCACCGCGCTGGTGATCTACTGGTTCGTCGCTTTTTCCTACATGGTGGCATCTCGCCTGACCATTCGTGCGTTCCTGCGCAGGAGCAGCGGTCATCGGCTCCAGCACAAAAACCTGGTAGCCATATACGGCGCTGGCGAAGCGGGAGCCAGCCTTGCCCAGGCAATGCGGGTCGGCGAAAAATACAATCCGATCTGTTTTTTCGATGAAAAAATTTCGATGAAAAACCACAATGTCGCCGGACTCAAGGTTTTTCATACCAGCCGCATGGAGGAAATGGCGCAGCAGCTGGGCATAGGCCTGGTGGTGCTGGCGATTCCCAATGCCACTGCCGAGCGCAGGCGCCAGATCATGCATGAAGTGCATGAGGCCGGCATCGAGATCAAGACCTTGCAAAGCATGGTCGAACTGTCGGATGAAAAAACGTCTTCACAGCTGATACGCGAAATCAAGATTGAAGACTTGCTCGGCCGTGAACCCGTGCCGCCTCGGGTCGACTTGTTTGCCAAGTGCGTACAGGGGAAAAGAGTGCTGGTTACCGGCGCCGGTGGATCGATCGGCAGCGAATTATGCCGCCAGATCATGGCCCAGAACCCGGCCGCCCTTTATCTGCTGGAGCATTCGGAATATGCACTGTATGCGATCGAGCAGGAACTTGGCGGGCGTTTTCCGCAAATTCCGCTGCACTCCTTTCTGGGTTCCGTTTGCGATGCACGCATTGTCGAGCGCATCATGCAGGAAGGCGCGATCGAAACTGTCTACCATGCCGCGGCATACAAGCATGTGCCCCTGGTCGAAGCCAATATGGCTGAGGGTATCCGTAATAACGTGGTTGGCGCGCAAGTGGTTGCTGCTGCAGCCGACAAATTCCGTATTGAGACTTGCGTTCTTATTTCCACCGACAAGGCGGTGCGTCCGACCAATATCATGGGCGCCAGCAAGCGGATCGCCGAACTGATTTTCCAGGCTGCCGCCAAGAAGCCTGGCACGGCAACCACGTTTTGCATGGTTCGCTTTGGCAATGTGCTGGGATCTTCCGGCTCGGTTGTCCCCCTCTTCAAAAAGCAGATCGAGCAAGGCGGCCCGATCACCATTACCCATCCCGAAGTTGTGCGTTACTTCATGCTGATTCCGGAAGCGGCCCAACTGGTGATCCAGGCCGGAGCGATGGCCAGGGGCGGCGAGGTATTTGTGCTGAACATGGGCGACCCGATCAAGATCGTCGATCTGGCGCGTACCATGATTGATTTGGCTGGATTGCGCGAGAAAAATGCAGCGACCCCCCATGGGGAGATCGAAATTCGTTTTGTCGGTTTGCGCCCCGGCGAAAAACTCTACGAAGAGTTGCTGATTGGCGATGAGGCAACCGTCAGCGAACATCCGCGCATTATGCGCACGACCGAATATTCGTACGGGGCGGAAGAATTGAATTGCTTGATCGATCACCTGGCGCAAGCCTGCGCTGGTAATGATAAAGCTGCCATCAAGAAGGTAATGCGCGATATCGTGCAAGAGTATGCGCCACAAGTTCAAGGGGATGAAGCAGCGCAGCATACTTCTTTATCTTCTCAAGGGAAGCAGCAACGCCTGGTTTCAGTTGTTAAATGAATTTGATTTTGATGTGACAAGCCACCAAAAGCCAATCGCTGGCTTATTGGTTGAGTATTCCATTTTGGGAAAATGCTGACGCAATGACGCAAATACGTAAGCCGATTCACCCTGCGCTGATGATGTTTTCGTTCTGGGCTGCGCTATATGCGGTTTACCTCTTTGCGCCCATGGAACAGACACCGGCAGTTACTCTGCGCGGGTTTATGTTTGTTTTGACGATGGTGGTGATTTTTGGCGTGGCTGCATTTTTGGGGGGGCTGAATCGCTCCAGTAAAAATCGAGGAGCTTGTGATGCGCCAGTTGATGCAGCCTATGCATCCGGGTTTCTGAATGCGGTTTTTATTATCGGCATTCTGGGCGCCTTGATGAATGCTCTGGCAAAGGTCGGGGATTTGCAAGATTTGTCACTGATGGCTTTTGCCGCGCTCCGGCAAGAGCGGGCTAGCGAATTGCTGGCGGCGGAGCAAGGCTCGCATGGCTTGCTGGGGGCTTTGGGATTTCTGTGCTATCCGGCCGGGTTTGTCGCTACCGTAATGGCGATTCTCCGGTATGAGCAAATCAAGACGATTACCCGAGCCGGTGTCATTACCTATTTTGCGGCAATTTTCCTGCTCAGTATTATTGTTGGCGGCCGAGGCATGATCCTTGCGCTTATCATGTTCGTTACCGTGGCAGTGTATCTTCGCCGGTGCCGCGGATTGCCGATGATCCCGCGCTCAAAAGCGCTTAGGCGTTCCCTGGTCGGCTTGGTCGTTCTCTTTTTTGTATATTCCACATTGATCTGGCAAGTCCGGGATGAATTGGCCGTGCGGGATCTGGATGCATATCTGGAACATGCCGCCAATGTATGGGGCGTGAAACCGACTGACCGTCTGGAATGGCTTGTCGAAGCTGTGGGCCAGCCGACTCTGGTGCGCACCGTTATCAATCCGATTTTTTATTTTACCCAGTCCCTTTCTACCGTCGAGAAAATATTGGCCATGGATAATGTGCCGGTTTTGCTGGGGGGCTTTCATATTGATGTGGTGGCGGCGGCGTTGCGAGCCACGCCGGAAAGCGCAGCCTTTCTGAACCAGGGATATGGCGCTTTGCTCGATGAGAATATCTATGGATATTTCGCCGGCGCCTGGGGCGGCTTGTATATCGATTTTGGCCTGATCGGCAGCATGCTTTGTGTGGCAGTGTGGGGCTGGTTTGCCGGCCGTGCATATCGAACTGCGCGGCATGATTTGCATGGCGACCGCGTGATTCTGTATGTTTTCTGGCTGTATTCCGTGTTGACCAGTTTTATGTCTCCACCCCTGGGTTTTTCCAATTCGGCGGTGATTTTCTTCTGGTTTGTGACGTATTTTGTATTTTCTGGGCGCTCCATACGCATACGCCTGCGTACCGTCGCGCCGAAGTCCGGAGAAAGTGCTGCCTGATGGGCAAGCGCATTCTCATTACCGGAGCAACCGGTTTTGTCGGTAACGCAATTCTGCGTCACCTGCTCAAGGAAAATGGCCCTGTCCGGGCCGCTGTGCGTCGGACCGTTGCCAACTGGCCGGCAGCGGTCGAGACAGTGCCGATAAATGACATGGATGCCGATACCGACTGGCGTGTTGCGCTGGCCGATGTTGATGTTGTGGTGCATTGCGCGGCGCGGGCGCATATGCTGAAAGAGGCGGCAGGCGATCCGCTTGCCGAATTCCGGCGAGTCAATGAATTCGGTACGCTGGCGCTTGCCCGGCAAGCCGCGCAGGCGGGAGTAAGGCGCTTCATTTTCCTGAGCAGTATTGGCGTGAATGGCAATGAAACCTTCGGCACCCCATTTTCTGCTCACGATCAGCCGCTGCCGGTTTCAGCATATGCAATCGCCAAACATGGCGCCGAGATGGGTCTGCGCCAGCTTTCCCGGGAAACGGGCATGGAACTCGTCGTTTTGCGCCCGCCGTTGGTTTACGGGCCGGACGCTCCCGGCAATTTCCGGCAACTGAAAAAAGCTGTCCAGTATCGTCTGCCGCTTCCCTTGGGGGGAATAGACAACAGCCGCAGTTTTGTCGCGCTGGATAATCTGGTTGATCTGGTGGTTACCTGTCTTGAGCATGCGAATGCGGCAGGGCAGACCTTCCTTGTCAGCGACAATGAAGATGTGTCGACGGCAGAATTTGTGCGCAAGATGGGTAAGGCCATGGGCAAATCCCCATTGCTGCTGCCGATCCCCGGGGCATGTCTGAATTTGCTGGCCAGGGTTGTCGGGAAAGAAGAGCAGCTGAGGAAATTGACCGGTTCGCTCCAGCTCGATATCCGGCATACCATGGAGACATTGAGTTGGCGCCCGGTGATCGGGCTGGATGCGGCCTTGACGGCAGCAGTCAGGAATTAACTCCAATAGCGGGCATGATGTCGCAGTTTGTTTGTATTTATTTCTCCAGCAAGAATGATAAGAAAATTAACGCCTGAAGCGTCGAACCTGATGTCCACCATCCGCGGCATCGCGGCCCTGGTGGTGGCTTTCGTCCATGCTTTCCAGATCTTTTGCCTGCCCTATTTCGGGCTGTATGGCTTTCCTCATCTGTTCACCAGTTTTCTTGCTTCCTATGCGGTGATTTTCTTTTTTGTCGTCAGTGGCTTCATGATCTTCATCAGCATTGAAAATCATACGGATGACAGCGGCCGATTCAACGTGCCCAGCTTTTTCAAGGCCAGATTCTTGCGTATCTACCCGCCGCTGGCACTGAGCTTGCTGCTCGGGGTCGTCATCTACTATGCGATGGTTTTCTTTAATGTGCATGGCGTCGATTCATACCGTCTGGGCGGGGAATTATTCGTTTCGCGGGAAAAAATCCAGATCGAATGGAGCCGGTTCCCCTCGACCTTTTTTCTTCTTTATAACGTGGTTCCCTTTTCCGCGCCGCCGCTTTCAATCAACGGCCCGTTGTGGACCCTGAGTTATGAGTGGTGGTTTTATCTGTTTGCCATGTTTGCAGTCAGTGCTCGCCGTGGCAAATCGGTAAAGTATGCTTACCTGCCACTGCTCTTCATCATCCTGATTTTTGCCGTTTCTCCTGGCGGCTATCTTTTGCGGGTGTTGCTGCTGATCTGGCTGGCGGGGTTTTTCCTGGGGTATCTCTATACCAGAGATTGGCTCTTACACCGTTTGTGCCCAAGGTTCGCACTCGGGTTCATGTTGCTGTGCATTGCCGGGATGGCGCTTGCTGGTCGTGAAAAAACGGTTGTCTATTTCATCGAACCCTTGCAGCGGCATGGCAATACTGGCCACTTGATCATGATGTTCACTGCCTTCATCATTACGGCAATCCTGGGGCTGCTCATCCGTCGGCAAGTCAATCCGAAAATCCTGTTATCGACGGCCGATTACTCCTATACCCTTTATGTTGTACATTTCCCGTTGCAGCTTTTGGTATTTGGCCTGTTGCATCAATCCCTGCATGGGCTGAGCTGGTGGGTTTCCCTCATTGTCGGATTCCTGGTGACTCTGGTCATTACGCAAATTGCCGCGCAGCTGGCAAGAGTGGTGGAAAACAAGGCGTTGCTCAATAGCGCCATGCAAAGGCTGGTCAGATGAAAACTTTTGTCATTGCCGAAGCCGGCGTCAACCATAACGGCAGCGAAGAGCTGGCGCTCAATCTGGTCGACACAGCAGCAGCGCAAGGGGCGGATGCTGTCAAATTCCAGACCTTTTCTGCCGACAAGCTGGTCAGGCCGAATACCGAAAAAGCGGAATACCAGAAACGCGAAACCGGTGACGGCGACCAGCATGCGATGCTGAAAGCACTGGAAATTTCAGAGACCCTGCATCGCAAGCTGTTTGCGCGCTGCGCGGAACTCGGCATCGAATTCATGTCGACACCTTTCGATGAAGAAGCGGCTGAATTTCTGCTTCAGCTCGGCATGAAAAGAATCAAGGTGCCGTCCGGCGAAATCACCAACGAACCCTTTCTGGAATTCCTTGCTGCCAAAGGCGTGCCACTGATCGTATCGACCGGGATGGCAAACCTCGATGAAATCCGGCGTGCAGTTGCCGTCATTGATGCGGCGCGCCGACGCGCCGGCTTCAGCCAGCCGCTGGCCGAGTGTCTGACCATCCTGCATTGCACTTCCAATTATCCGGCGGCATGCAGCGACGTGAATCTGCGCGCGATGACCACCATTGCGCAGGAAACCGGTCTGCCGGTTGGCTATTCCGACCATACCCTGAGTCTGGCCGTGGCCGCCGCTGCCGTGGCCAATGGCGCCTCGGTGATTGAAAAGCACTTCACGCTCGACCGCAATCTGCCAGGGCCGGACCACAAGGCATCGCTCGAACCGGAGCAGCTTGGGCAATTCGTGCGTCAGATACGGGAAGTGGAAGCTGCGCTGGGTTCGCCCCTGAAACAGCCGACCGCTTCCGAGTTGCCGGTTCGCGCCCTGGTGCGGCGCAGCGTTACCTTGGTCAGGCCCCTGACGGCAGGTACCGTTGTTGCGCGTGAGGATCTTGCGCTACTGCGCCCCGGAACCGGCATTGCGCCGCGCGAACTTGCCGACGTGGTCGGCAAGACCGTGGTGCGCGATATCGCGGCCGGAACCACCTTGCAATGGCCGGATCTGCAATGACGAGAAAAATTTGCTATATCACCGGCACCCGCGCCGATTTTGGCTTGATGCAGTCAACGCTGCAGGCGATTCACCGGGCCGATGATCTGGAATTGAGCATGCTGGTGACGGGCATGCATTTGTCAGAACAGTATGGCAACACCGTGGCGGATATCGAAGCGGCCGGCTTGCCGGTCACGGCGCGGATTGCGGTCGACATGAAGCTGACTAGTGGCGCCAGCATGGCACGCAATATCGGCCGGATGCTGGGCGGTTTTGTGGATGCGCTGGAAAGGGTTCGGCCCGATATGGTTTTGTTGCTAGGCGATCGCGGCGAGATGCTTGCTGGCGCGCTGGCGGCGATTCACTTGAATATCCCGGTTGCCCACATTCATGGCGGTGAGCGCTCAGGCACTGTAGACGAACCGGTGCGGCATGCCATTTCAAAACTGGCGCATTTCCATTTCGTGGCGACCGAAGGCGCCCGCGAACGCCTGATCCGCATGGGCGAATTTGCCGAACATATATGGGTAACCGGCGCACCGGGGCTGGATGGCATCGTGGCGGCTGCTGCCGTCGGCCGGAATGAGCTGGTGTGTGAAGCCGGTTTTGATGGCAGCAAAGCCGTCGCCCTGATGGTGTACCACCCGGTATTGCAGGAAGCTGCTGTCGCCGGGCAGCAGACTGGCCGGATTCTTGATGTATTGCAGCAGCAGGGGGTGCAGGTTATTGCAATGCAGCCGAATGCCGATGCCGGCAGCGATGAAGTAAGACGCATCCTGGCAGGGCGTTCTGCCGACACCGGTATCCGGGTAGCGACGCATTTTCCAAGAGAGCGTTTTATTTCATGGATGGCTGCCGCGGATCTGATGATCGGCAATTCCAGCGCCGGCATCATTGAGGCAGCATCATTTGGCACGCCGGTCATCAATGTCGGCTCCCGGCAGAACCTGCGTGAGCGTAATGCCAATGTGATCGATGTGGATTTTGACGGCACGGAGCTCGAAGAAGCGATTGTTCGCGCATTGAAGGGCGGCCGTCTGGAGCGGCATAATATCTATGGCGACGGCCAGGCGGCCAGCCGTATCCTTGCGCTCTTGCGCAAGACCCCGATTGACGCAGGATTACTTGCAAAAGCCAATGCGTACTGAAAAAATTTTTCTCGTGGGTGCCGGTGGACATGGCAAGGTTGTGCTGGATGCTCTGCTCTCGGGCGGCGTGCGGTCCGAACAGGTGTATGTTACGGATGGTAAGGAAGAACTCGCGGGTAAGAAGCTGCTGGGGATCTCGATTCTCGCGCCGGCAATCCATCCGGAAGCCGGCCATGGGCATTTTCATGTCGCGATCGGCAATGCAATGGTGCGGCAGCAGTTTTATGAAGAACTGCAAGGAATGGGTGGTTTGCCGCTGGCGGTCATTCATCCGGCTGCGGTCATTTCAACTTTTGCCGCCGTGGCGGCGGGTGCATTCGTGGCGGCGCGTGCAGTCATTGCACCGGAGGCACGGCTTGGCCGGGGCAGCATCATCAATCATGGCGCCGTGATCGATCATGATTGTCGGGTCGGGGATTTTTCCCATGTCGCACCCAATGCCACAATGGGCGGCGGAGCCAGTATCGGCAAGCGTGTGCTGGTCGGCGCCGGCGCCAATATCCTGCCGGGTGTTCGAGTCGGTGACGATGTCGTGATCGGTGCAGGCGCCGTGGTTATCGTCAATATACCGGATGGCGAATGTGTGGCTGGCGTACCGTCCAGAAAAATCATTTGAGGTAGATGTGATCAATATTTCTGAAATCTCGATTACCCGGAAAGCAAGCATCAAGGATGCGCTGGCTTGCCTGAACCGGACGGCGCATGGCGTTTTGCTGCTGCTGAAAGAAGACGGCACGCTGGAGCGCACCGTGACCGACGGCGATTTGCGTCGCCTGCTGCTGGATGGACATGGGCTCGATGTCAGCCTGGGTGCCTTGCCTTCGATTCAGTCGGTAGTCATCGCTGACGATTATTCGCGGCGTGAAGCCTTGAATCTCATGAACCAGAACGGCTTCAATCATTTGCCAGTTGTGGATCGTGCCGGTCGGGTTCTGGAATTGCTGGAGCGGCGCGAAATCGATGAACAGATCCTCTTGTCGACGCCGCACATGGGCAGCGCCGAACTGGAATATGTGGCGGAAGCATTCCGGACCAACTGGATTGCCCCGCTGGGACCAAACGTCGATGCCTTTGAACGGGAACTGGCTGCACTGGTCGGTACCGGCCATGCTGCCGCCGTAAGTTCCGGCACGGCGGCAATTCATCTGGCGCTGCGCTTGCTTGATGTCGGTCCGGGGGATTCCGTTTTTTGTTCGACCCTCACTTTTGCTGCCAGCGCCAATCCGATTGTGTATCAGGGAGCCGAACCGGTCTTTATCGACTCCGACCCTGAAAGCTGGAATATGTCAGCGGCGGCTCTGGAAAAGGCTTTTGTCGCTGCAGAAAAGGCGGGGCGCTTGCCAAAGGCAGTGATCGTGGTCAACCTGTACGGACAGAGTGCCGACATGGATCCGATACTGGCCTTGTGCAATCGTTATGGTGTGCCGATGGTCGAAGATGCGGCAGAATCGCTTGGCGCCAAATACAAGGACAAGGCCAGCGGCACTTTCGGCCGTCTCGGTATCTATTCGTTTAACGGCAACAAGATCATCACCACTTCCGGCGGCGGCATGCTGGTATCGGAAGACCGCGAACTGATTGAAAAAGCCCGCTTCCTTGCCACCCAGGCGCGCGATCCGGCACCGCATTACGAGCATACCCAGATTGGCTATAACTACCGGATGAGCAATATTCTTGCCGGTGTCGGCCGCGGCCAGTTGAAAGTGCTGGAAGAGCGCGTGCAGTCACGCCGTCACGTATTTGAGAAATATCGTACGGCATTGGCTGATGTCGGATGCCTGAAATGGATGCCGGAACCCGACTGGAGCTATTCGACGCACTGGCTGACGGCATGCACCATCAATTCCGCAGTGACGCAGGTGACGGGTTCTTCGCTGATACAGAAATTGTCACAGGAAATGATCGAGGCCAGGCCGATCTGGAAACCGATGCACTTGCAGCCGGTTTTTGCCTCGTGCGGATATTTCAGTCATGGCGAGGATTCTGTAGCTGATGAATTGTTCAGGCAAGGTATCTGCCTGCCATCGGGTTCCAACATGACCGAAGCGCAGTTGGACAGGATCTGCGGGGTGATAAGGAAAATACTCCAGTGACCAAGCGTTTCTTTGATTTGATTCTGGCACTGAGCGCCACGCTGGTTCTGGCAGTGCCGATATTGCTAGTGGCGCTGCTGGTTCGCCTTACTTCGCCGGGCCCTGCATTGTATTGGTCTGACCGTGTTGGCAGGAACAATACAATTTTCAAGATGCCCAAGTTCCGCAGCATGCGGGTCGGCACGCCGGCGGTCGCGACCCATTTGCTGCAGGATGCCAATGCGCACCTAACGCCCATTGGCAGTTTCCTGCGCAAATCCAGCCTGGATGAATTGCCTCAATTGTGGAGCATTTTCAAGGGCGATATGAGCTTTGTCGGACCACGCCCTGCCTTGTTCAATCAGGATGACCTGGTCGCCCTGCGTACCGAGTCGGGTGTGCATGAGCTGGTGCCGGGACTGACTGGCTGGGCCCAGATCAATGGCCGGGATGAATTGCCGATTCCCGACAAGGTGGCGCTGGATGCCGAATACCTGAAGCGGCAATCGCTGGGCTTCGACATCCGGATTTTATGGCTGACCTTCATCAAGGTCGTACGCCGCGACGGCATTGCACACTGAAACGCGGCGTTTGTCCGTCTTATTTTTTGGTTTGTTTCAGGGCGTGTTTTACGACAAGGAAAGCCGCAGTCAGTAATCCGCAGGCAAGTGCGGCCAGCAATATCGTCAATTTCTTGCTGGACTCCAGTGCTACTCCGGGTGCATAAATGGGAGTCACCAGGTGCGTTTCCATGGTTTGCGGTTCCTGCATGGCGCGTTTCAGGTTGCTGATATCGTTGGCCAATGTCCTGACTTCGGTTTCTTTCGAAGTCAGGGTGAAAAATACCAGCGCAGCAGCGGAAAACTTGGTGTCGTTAAAGTCAAATTTTGCATACTTCGGAGTCAGGAATTTCATCATTCGTTCCGAGGCTTCCAGTTTTTGCTGAAGGGTACTCAGCTCGCCTTTCTTCGATTCGATAATCGGCTTGGCCAGGATATTCTGACCGGTTCGGATATCTTTCAGCACCGATTCAATGCATGCGGTAGCACCTTCTGCGGTGGAGCTTTTATAGCTGACAGTAATGAAAGGGGCATTCTTGTTTGCCGTCGGTTTGAGTGCCGTCGCCAAGGTTTGTCCAGCGGTGGGCTGTTTTTCAAGGCCGCACGCATTGACGGTCGTAGTCGAGTAATAACCCGGCAGTTTCAGTTTTTCTACCAGGATATTCGGCACTTCAACCATGGTGCCGGCCACGCTCGCCATCTGGATATCTGCTCGCGCTTCATATTTTGCCGGTTTCTGGAATGCATATGCGGCGCCCAGCAGGGCGCCGGCGATTACTGCTGCGGCCAGCCAGCCTTTGCCTTCCTTGAGCGTATTGAAAATATCAACCAGGCTGATTTCGTTATCCATGTTGTGCATTTATCTCTTTGGAGAATGAGGGGGTGTGCCGCTCGAGGAAAAGAATGGCTTGCGAATATTTGGCGCAAGCAACCAATGATGAAAATCCGGCACGATTTTAAACGATTTCCTGAATGTATTACCTAAAAGACACGAGAAGAGGGGTGTCAAGGAGGACGCTACTCCTTGGCAAGTAATTGTTCCCCTTTCTTGATCCAGTGATTTTGTTGCGAAGATATTGAGCAAGCTCTAATATCCAGCATTTCTTTGCTATACATCCTGCGGGTTTGTCTTGGCTGTCTCCCTAGTCAACGGCCACTCCCATAATTTATGAGTAAATATCGGGCAGATATTGATGGGTTGCGTGCGGTGGCGGTTCTTTCCGTGGTCGGTTTTCATGCATTTCCATCGCTGATCAAGGGTGGATTTGTCGGCGTCGATATTTTCTTTGTTATTTCCGGTTACCTGATTTCCGATATCATTTTCAGGGAGCTGGATAAAGGTAGCTTCAGTTTCGCCAGTTTTTATTCCCGCCGCATCAAGCGGATTTTTCCTGCCCTGCTTCTAGTCCTGAGTGCTTGTTATGCATTCGGCTGGTTTGCATTATTTGCCGATGAATACAAACAACTCGGCAAGCATATTGCCAGCGGTGCCGGTTTTCTTTCCAATTTCGTGCTCTGGAATGAATCCGGCTATTTTGATAATGCAGCGGAAACCAAGCCTTTGCTGCATTTGTGGTCGCTTGGTATTGAAGAACAGTTTTATCTGGCCTGGCCTTTGTTGCTTTATCTGGGCTGGAAGAGAAAATTCAATTTGTTCTTCCTGATGGTAACAGTATTGGGCTTGTCTTTCTTGCTCAATGTCAAAATGGCCCATGTCGATGTCATCGGAGATTTTTATTCTCCATGGACACGCTTCTGGGAACTGCTGTTTGGTAGCGTCTTGGCTCATGTTTTGTTTTACCGGACAAGCTTTCTTGAAAAGTCTAGTGACGCGGTAAAAAATGCCATTTCGGTTGCCGGGTTGCTTGTTCTTGCGCTCGCGGTACTGGTTTTGACCAAGGAGAAATTATTTCCTGGCTGGTGGGCCTTGCTGCCGACAATCGGCGCCTGCCTCTTGATTGCTGCAAGTCCTCAGGCTTGGGGCAATCGCAAGGTGCTGGCGCATCCGGTATTGGTATGGTTCGGCCTGATCAGTTATCCGCTCTATCTCTGGCATTGGCCCTTGCTGGCATTGTGCCGAATCATTGAATCCACCACGCCATCCGTGAGCGTTCGCTTGGCCGCCATAGCAGCTAGTGTCGTTCTGGCCTGGTTGACCTATCAGCTGGTTGAAAAACCGGTACGTTTCGGGAAAGGATATGGCAACGCAAAAATCGCAGTTCTCTGTTCCTTGATGCTGGTAATCGGGTATATCGGTTACAACACTTATGAGCGTGAAGGGCTGGCATTTCGTTCCGCGGTAAGGCTGTTCTATGAAAACAAGAATCAGCTTGCCAGGACGCCTGCCATGGATGATCGGTGCAAGGCTTTTGTCAATAAAACCGAACCGCAGTTTCCCTATTGCCGCTATAACGATATTGGCGCAAAGGAAACCGTCGCCTTGATCGGAGATTCGCATGCCCATGCCAGCTTTCCGGGACTGGCAGAACTGGTGGCTGAAAAGAAAAAAAATCTTGTGTTGATGGCTAATAGCGGTTGCCCACCTTTGGTGGGTTCGGTAACCGGTGACAATGAAACAGACCGGAAAGCCTGCGTTGCCCGGATTGATGAATTGATCAAAACGATCGTCCAAAAGGAAGAAATCAAGACGGTTATCATTTCAACCAGGGCGCCCATCTACATATCGGGGAATGGTTTCGGCGAAGCCGAGAAAGATTACCGGAATAAACCTCTTCAGGCAGCGAACCGTTCCGCACCGGAGGCTGGCAAGGCCGATGAGGTGTTTCGCGTTTCGCTGCAAAACACCATTGACCTGTTAAGACAGTCCGGAAAATCTGTTTACTATGTGCTCGAAAATCCCGAAATCGGCATCGACCCTGCCGGTTGCTTGAGCAGGCCGTTCAGGGAAAACAAGCACTTGAATTGCGCCATCCAATCCTCGGTGGTGAAGGACAGGCAGGCAAGATATCGGGAATTGATGAAAACGATTCGCGGGGCAAAGATCATCGATCCGCTGACAGCCTTTTGCCCGGGTGAGGCATGTACGGTATTTGCCGAGGGTAAGCTCCTTTACGCCGACAATAATCATTTGTCGGTGGAAGGCAGCCGTTTCCAGGCGCGAGAAGTGCTGGCGCCCTTGCTTGCTTTCTAAAACGGAAGTCCGTTTCCGGCTTGTCCGGCGTGCTGTTGCTTAGCCCAGAACACAGGTCAGGACGCGCCGTTCTCCGGCAGTCACCATGCCGCCGCGATGTACGCCCTTGGTGTCAAACATGACAATCGATCCGCGTGCACCAGTAATGGCCCATAGCGATTTACTCAGGGCTGTACTCAGTGCGGTTCCATCAAGCACATCGTTACCGAACGCCCCCTTGAGCCGCAATCCGGCTGGCAGAGCAGCAAAACAGCGCCGGTTATCCGGGCCGGTTCCCGCCAGGCCATTTGAATCATTGGCTTCGGCAATATGGTCGTCAGTCTTGTTCAGAGGCATCCGGTGTGAGCCGATGACGTAACCGAAAGGGCCGTTTTCCGGAGTGACATCTGTCATGTAAATAATGATCTTGATGTCGCCGCCGGAAGCATCGCGGTGCAGGTAGGCGGAGGAGGGTTGCGGGTTGCCTAGGTCGGGAAAGATGCGGCGCCAGAAATCGTCGGATGGATCATTGATTTGTGGATTGACATCAATCAGTCGCGCTTTGCGGCCGATATATGTGCTGGCAGTATCCATGATGCCGGCTGCATTGAAAATGCGTTCGATGGTATCGAAAAGCGTACGTGCTTCAATCCGTTTTGCATAGGCGCGCGATTCTTCGAAATCACGTGCGACGCCGCTACTGGCGGCGCGCCGGTTTTTCAATACTTCGAAGTTGGGTCGGGATGCTTCGTCCAGTGCCTGGAAATCGGCTTCGCCCATGGAGAGGACAGCGCATCCCTGCTGGCGAAATGTACGGTCCAAAGGGGAAAGATTCGGATCGGACACTGAAGTGTCATGAGGCTTGCTGCGCTGGAAAAGATTGCGTAATGCTGCCGCCAGCAAGCGCGGTTTGCTGCTGCGGATATGAAGCGGGATCATTTCATAGCGGATCATGCGTTTGGTCTTGATCAGCAGCCAGGCTGGCAAAAAGCGGCGCAGGGCCTGCAGGCGATCAAGTGTGGTGGCTGCCTGAATCAGGCTGGCATATGCAGGGTGCGCCTCATAATCAACCAGGGTGCGACCATTCCATTGCGCCAATTGCTCGACGCTCAAATGGGAAGGGGGAGAGATCAAGGGGAAAGACATGCAGCAGTTCCTCGTAGGGAAAATAGGGAGCCTGTTTTAAACAAGAATGCAATCGTTAAGATTTATGGGCAGAATTTCCAGCAAGGCAAAAACGTTTTTTGATCAGCATCAAATTAAGTCCCAACAATACTGCAGGCGCGGCCAAGGTGCCCAGAAAGGCACCAGGCAGGTGAAACAGCGCTGCCAGCAATGTCATGCAGGATACGCCGGCAACCACGCTAGTTGTCTGGTGGCGCAACAATCTGGTATCGGCACCAACCGATAACAGGAGCAGTCCCAGATAGTCTGCCGTTGTTCGCAGCAGAATGGTAGCCGTCAGGATCATGACAAAGGAAGTCTCGATGTGGAACCGCGAAGCCGGGTTGTGCAACAAGGTATTGATTGTCAGCGCCAGTCCCACCAGGCAGGCAAAGACCACGGCAAAGCGGCCGGATTCTGTTTTTACGAGTTTGAAGGCTTGATCCAGACGTCCTTCACGAGAGAGGTGGTAGACGTCGGGAGCGACGCGGTTGAACGAGACGATATTGAAAAACTGGAATGCCAGTGCGGCCAAAGTAATGTTGCGGAAATAGACCCCGATATCTTCGGCAGAAAGGGTGGCGCCGACTACAAAGCGATCAGCTTGCAAGGCAATGATTGCCACCAGTCCCATCAGAAAATGCAATCGGGAAGCGCGATACTGATCCAGTATGGGTTGCCTGGGCGGCAGTTCGGCTTGCTGCGACTGGATCAGCCTGCTGCGGTATTTCCACAAGAAAAATGCAACGGCAACAAAAGCCAGCGAGACCAATCCCCATGCATGCATTACCCAGAACACATCGAAATTGGTGGGGTTATTCCACGATACCGCGAGTACCGCAGCAAACAGGGTGATATTCTTGACGATGACCGCCAGGATGAAAGAGAAGGCTTCCCGGTCAACCAGGGTAACCAGATAAGCCTGGTTTGACAGGTGCTCACCGATGACAATCATGGTGAAGAGCGCCAGCATCTGGATCGGCCATCCAATCGCCAATCCCAGCAGCAGTGCCAGAATTGGCAGGGCAATCACATACTGTACCCCGAAGAAATGCAGCGTGTCGCGCAGTTGCTGGTGAATGACAGCAGGAGCATTGCCTGCCACCCGGCGCTGCACATCAATCACCCTTTCAAAACCCAGCAGAAACGACGCCAGACCTACTACCGTTGAAATCAAGCCAAACTTCCCAGCATCAACAATCGGCAGGCTGTAAGTGCAAAAAAGAATGAAAGCCCCTCTGCTCACCATTTCGAGCAGTTTGGCTCCGACCAGAAAACGTATCCGCATCGCTAGCTTTGACAGTCAGACTGGTCAGTCAAACTTTTCCGGAGCTGAGATACTCTGCAACCTGAGTAGGGCTGAAGAAAGTCTTGTTCTCGCGCAGCAAGGAATCCGATTTGACGAAAGCGATATCTACCTGAGCCAGCGCATTGTCAAGTGAACGGTAATGTCCTTCCAGGATTTCATAAGGCACATAGCCAATCTTTTTCATGTATTCCATGACATCGCCTATTTCGGGAGCGCCTTCGCGGAACTGGTGGAAAGATACTTCCAGCAGAATCAGATCAATCTTGTCGAGCAAGCCTTCGGCGCCTTTCAGCACGCTTAACTCCGCGCCTTGCGTATCGACTTTTAACAGACAGGGGCGTTCGATCGGCATCTTCAGCAGCGTATCCAGCCGCCGCATGGGAACCGAGATCAATTCTCCATTGATGCGGGTATCGCACTCCAGTTGTTTCAGGAGCGAGGAGCCGGTCACGTCGGCGTGCTGAAAAAATTGCACTTCGCCATCGGTATCGCCGGCTGCGACATTATGGAAATCGGCGTTGAGACGGGCGGCAATCGATTTCACCGTTCCATGCGTATCGGGAACGGCTTCGATCAGGTGATACCGGGCGCCGCTGGTTCCCCGGTAAAGCGACTCGGTGCCATTGCCCACGCCGACATCGATCACAGTCTTGAACCGGAAACCGAGCCGGTCCAGATGCTTGAAAAATTCAGTGAAATTGCGATTGGGAGTTTGCCGTGTGGTCAGCTTCAGTGATACGCATTTGAGTAACGCATTGATGGCAGGGATTATTTTGTGATACGCAAACTCTTTGAACGTCATGAAGAAGTACTCCCGTATTAATTTGAATCGTTATATTTTTAAACTTTTACCAGGCAGTCCAGCCGCCATCCACCGCGACCGTCTGGCCGGTCATGTAGCTGGAAGCATCCGAAGCCAGGTACAGCAGGGTCGGCACCATTTCATCGGCGCGCGCCATGCGCCCCAGCGGGACGCGCTGCGAATATTTTTCAGAAAAGACCGAATTCTGCCCGCTCGACACACCGCCGGGTACCAGGCAATTGACCCGGATGCCTTGCGGCGCCCAGTGCGTCGCCAGCCATTTTGTCAGGCCGACCACGGCTGCTTTCGAGGCGGCATAGACAGCCGGGGTATTGATGGCGCCGCCCAGATAGTCGGAGCCTTCATAAATGCGCGGGTCGGGACCGACCAGGCCATAGATGGAGCTGGTCTGGATGATCGAGCCGCCACGTCCCTGATTGATCATTTCCTTGCCGACCGCTTGCGCCATCAGGAACATGCCATCAATATTGACTGACATGACTTCGCGCCAGACATCGAGCGGATATTCTTCGAAGGGCGTGAAGAACTGGCGCGCATCGGCCGTCTTGGTGGCGGCATTGTTGTGCAGGATATCGATCGAACCGAAGCGGGCCTTGATCGCGGCAACGCACGCCTGCACCGAATCCGGATTGGCCACATCGCAGGCAAAGCCGGCGGCTTGGGGGCCGATCTGTTGCGCAGTTTTTTCGGCGAGCTCCGCCTGCATGTCGACGATGGCGACTTGCGCGCCGGCGCTGGCGAGACCCGTGGCAAAACCCTGGCCGAGAATGCCGGCGCCGCCGGTGACGACAGCAACCTTGCCGTCGAGCTTGAATGTCTGGAGGGGATTCGTCATGGGTTTTAGTTATGGCTGCGGAATACCGGGCGGATCGCCGGGCCTTCGAGGAAATCTTCCACCTTGCTATCCAGCGCCTGTTTCAATACGCCCAGCGCCCCGTCGGCCGCTTCCAGAGTCAGTGCAAGCTCGGTCTCGCCATGCGATTGCGAAACTGCGACCCATGGCATCAGCACGCCGCGCCTGATCATCTCTTGCGCATACAGGGTGCGTAGGGCCATCGAAGGCTTGCGGTCCTGGTCGAGTGTCAGATAGTTCAGCGAGATGGCGGGGCCATCCATGACAAAGTGTTGCGACAAGCCGTGGCGCTGCGCGACTTCGCTCAAGCCGGCCTTGAGCTTCTTGCCGTATTGCCAGAGATGGTCGGTGACGTTGTCTTCCTGATAGATGCGCACCGTTTCCAGGAAGGCGCCCAGGCCCGGCATTTCGGCGCCGTGGGTGCTCGACAGCAGGAAGGTGCGCTCCATGCCCGGTTCATCGATCGAGCCGACGCGCATCACATCGCGCCGGCCGCCGACCGCGGCAACCGAGAAGCCGTTGGCCATGCCTTTGCCGAAAGTGCACAGGTCTGGCGTCACGCCAAAGAAAGTTTGCGCGCCGCGCAAGTGCCAGCGGAAACCGGTGATCATTTCATCGAGAATGAACAGTGCATCCGATGACCGGCACAGCGCCTGCACCTGCTGCAGGAAGTTGCCGCCGTTGCTGGTGCAAGTGCAGCCTTGTTCCGGCCACTTCTCCTGGCAGGACGGCGGGCATGGCGTCAGCGCGGTCGCCGGCTCCATCATCACCGCGGCGATCTCGCCCGGGTGGGCATCGAACAAGGCCTTGAGGCTGGCGATGTCGCCATAGTCGAACACCAGGGTGCCGCTGACATGCTCTTCCGGGATGCCGCGCTTCAGGCTGGTGGTGCCGATGAACCAGTCGTCGAAGGAAAAGAAAGGGTGCTGGCGCGGCACGCAGACATAGCGCTTGCCGGTGAATGCGCGCGCGATCTTCACCGCCGCCGTGGTCACGTTCGAGCCGTTCTTGGCAAACTTCACCATCTCGACCGAAGGGATCAGGTCGATCAGGGCTTCGGCCGCGCGCAGCTCGGTCAGCGTGGCGCGAGTCAGGTTGACGCCGGCCTGCATCTCGTTGAATGCCGCCGCGTTGACGCGCTCGTCCGCATAACCGAGCGTGACCGCACGCAATGCCATGCCATAGTCGAGGAATTTCCGGTCATCGACGCCCCATACATAGGCGCCCTTGCCGTGCGTTAGCAGCGGCGGCGCGTTGGAAGGAAACTGGTCGTCGCCCCGGGAATAGGTGTGGGCGCCACCGGGAATGGCCCGGTGCACGCGGGCGCGCCATTCGTCCGCTGATAACTGGTCCTGGCTCAAATCCGCCATATGTTCTCCGTGGTGGTGCGTTGTCGGGTGGTGAAATCGCGCGGATTTCCAAAGTAAGTGGTGTTGGCTGCGATGTCGCGGTCCAGCACCAGCGATTCGGCAGCGATGGTGACATTGTCGCCGATGGCGCTGGCGCCCAGCACTGCGCTGCCCGGCCGCAGGGTCACGTGCTTGCCGAGCTTGGGATAAACGTCGCGGTTGCTACCGATGCCGCAGCGCTGGTAGGCGATAAAGTAATCATCGTACTGACCGCGTCCCAGCACCGTGCCGAGCGGATGCACCAGCAGAAAGATCGAAGGTAGCTCGACGGCGAAATAGATGTCGCAGCCATGCAGCGCCTTGTTCAGCAGGAACAGTTTCTTGCACCAGCTTTCCGGCGCCTGGTCGCGGTGCAGCTGGTTGCTCAGGAAGTAGAGCCACATCGCATACTGGTCGCCATGCAGGTGATCGAACACGACAGTGCTGCCATCGAAGAAGTAGCGGTTGTTGACCTTGGAGAAGCAATGCTCCAGCCGTTGCAGCGCCGTGCGGGCCGAGGCCAGCAGGTTCGCCGGATCGGCGGTCTCGCCATCCGGGAAAAAGTTCGCCATCTGGCGCGCCGCCAGCGCACACAGGGCGTCGACTTGCAGGGAAGTGTTCAAGGCATTCATATCAGCTGTGACTGCCTTTCTGCGAACGCACCTGCACGCCGTTGGTGGCCAGGTAAGTACGCACCTTGATCGGGCTGTGGTCGGAAAACAGGAACATGCTGCTGATGGTGATCGCGGAAGCGCCTGCTTCGAAGGCGTCGACGCAGTGGGCCAGGGTGCCGGCGCCGCTCGATGCGATCAGCGGGATATCCAGCTTCTCTGACAGCCGGTGGATCAGTTCAAGGTCGTAGCCCGACATGGTGCCGTCGCGGTCGATCGAGCACAGCAGGATTTCGCCGGCATGCTGGTCTTGCATGCGCAACGCATAGTCGTAGGGGTCGAGTTCGGTGGCGACCGTGCCGCCGTGGGTAAACAGGCGCATGCTGCCGTCCGGCTGGCGCGCGTAATCCAGGCCGACCACGATGCACTGGTCGCCGAAGCGCGAGGCGGCAGTGCGCACGAAGTCCGGCTGATGCACCGCTGCCGAAGTGATCGAGACCTTGTCGGCGCCGCTGCGCAACAGCGATGCGATCTGCTCCAGGGTCTGCAATCCGCCGCCGACGGTGAACGGCATGAACACTTCTTCGGAAACGCGTTCGATGATGTTGCCGGACACGGCGCGCTTTTCCAGCGAGGCGTCGATATCGACGAACATCAGCTCGTCGACGCCGTAGGAATCGTAGACCTTGGCGGTCGAGACCGGGTTGCCGGCTTCGCGAAAATTGTCGTGAAAGCGTACGCCCTTCACCAGCCGGCCGCCGCGGATCAGGAATTTCGGAATGATGCGTTTCTTCAGCATTCCGGACTCCGTTCGATCCAGTTTTGCAACAAGCGCAAGCCATTGTCCTGGCTCTTTTCCGGATGAAATTGCATCACCAGGATATTGTTATGCCGCACTACGGCGGTGACATCGCCGCCGTAATCGGTGGTCGCCAGGCGGTCGGACGGGTTGGCGCACACCATGTGGAAGCTGTGCACGAAATAGAAATTCGCTTCGTTGCGCTTGATGCCGCGGAATAGCCAGTCATCCTCGGGAAAATCGAGCGAGTTCCAGCCGACGTGCGGCACCTTGAATGGCGCCGGTGGCGCCAGGCGCTCGATGCGGGCATCGATCCAGCCCAGCCCTTCATGCCGGCCATGCTCTTCGCTTTCCCTGGCTACCAGCTGCATGCCGAGGCAGATGCCCAAGAGCGGCTTGCGCAGTTCCATTACCTGGCGGTTCAGCGGTGCGATCACCTCGCGCTCGCGCATTGCCCGCATCGCATCGCCGAAGGCACCGACGCCGGGCAGGACGATGCGGTCAGCCTCGTCCATGACCTGCGGGTCGTCCGTGATGACGACGTCTTCACCCAGGTATTCGAAGGCATTGGACAGGGAACGTACATTCCCCATGCCGTAATCGACAATCGCGATCATACGTATTTGGTGGTCTTTCCTGAAGCGTCCTTGGGCGGGCCGACCGGCTTGTCGATCTTGGTGTTATCCCACTTGGCCATGTCCGGCAGCACTTCGCCGGTCTGCACGGCGGCGCGGTCAAATTTCCATGGGTGCACCTGGTGTTTTTCCAGCAGGTCGTAAAACTCGTCTTCGGTGATTTGCAGGATGTCGAGGAACCAGTCGATCGATGCCGGACGCTTGCCGTCGTACTGGTCTTCCAGTGCCAGCGCCGTGTCGCGGTCCATCTGGCCATTGCGGATATCGATGCTCAGCAAGTGGTTGGCGCGGCCGTAACCGCGCTTGATGTACTTGGCGTAATCGCGCATGCCCTGGAAAGTGCATTCGATCTTTTCATAGTCGTATTGCGGCGGCACGCCTTCGACGGCCTGGCCTTTCCAGCCCAGTTCGCGCTTGATCTCTTCGACCTGCGGCTTGGTATTCCATTCGATGTAGTTACCCAGGCAGATGGATTGCACCTTCAGCTTCACCAGATCCTTGCGCTTCGGGTAGTCGAACATCCACAGGTCGCGCCGCTCGACGCGGCCGCCGAGGAATTCATACATGTCGTCGGCGGTCATGCCCTGGTTCATCAGGCGATTGAAGCGCTTCTCGTCCACTTCTTCCATTTCCTCGAAGGTGTACCAGCTGTGGTACTCGGCGGTGGACTCGCCCCAGAACAGCAGCGGCGTCTCGAAACGCACCGCCATGTGCATCACGCCGGCGTAGATGCCGGTGTGGCAATGCCAGCAGAAATCGCCGCGGCGCTTCAGCGATTCCAGCATCAGCTCGCGCACCACATGGAAGCTGGGAGTGAAATCGACCACGTCGACGCCCAGCTGCTTGAAGACCTTGGTATTGTTTTCAGCCACCAGCGGCCGGTAACCCCAGTGGTTGAAACGCACCACCAGCGGTTTGAGTTTCAGTTTCTTGACGATGTACCAGAGCTGGAACACGCTATCCTTGCCGCCGCTGTAAGGCACGATGCAATCGTACAAGCCCTTGCCCTTGTGCTCGGCGACGATTGCCTGGAGCTGGCGGCCGCGATCTTCCCAGTCGATCTTTTCTTTCTTGAACTCGACCTGGCGACAAACGCTGCAGACGCCGAATTCGTCATAGGTGATGGTGTCGACAGTTTCCTTGGTGAGGCAACGGGTACAGCGTTTCATGTGATTCTCCGAAATCAGGGTGGTGCAGATTCAGTGAGCGGTTTTCACCTGCTCGTAATGGTTCAGGATCGCTTCAATGCAGATGAAGTCGGTCAAGTCGTCGACTTCATGCGATTTGTAATGCGGCATGACATGCGACAGCGTGCGGTCATGACAGAAACTCAGGGTGCGGCGATACGACTCGACTGAGGAAATGTAAAGGCTACCATCCAGCGCGAATACCGGATCGATATCCTGGCGGCGCGGCAGCCGCGTGAAATCGACGGCAGAGAAAGGCGATACCTTGCCATCGGCAGAACGATTCACCGCAAAGGCAGGATGGCTGCTGTTCAATTCCGAGACGCTGACCAGCGCATCGCCGATGGCGCGGTTTTTCACCAGGAATTCCAGCGCGGCATCGACATCGCTGCCTTCGGTAAGTGGCGACGTCGGTTCCAGCAGCACAAAATAATCGAAGCGTTCTCCCTGCGTTGCCAGTGCATCCAGCATGTGCACTACAGCGGCGCTGCTGGGCGCGGTATCCGCTGCCAGCTCCGGGGGACGCAGGCAAGGCACTTCGGCGCCATGTTCGCGTGCGATCGCGGCGTATTCTTCACTGTCGGTCGAGATCACGACCTTGTCGATGTAGCGCGATCCGCGTGCAGCGGCGACTGGCCATGCCAGCAAGGGTTTACCGTGCAGCATGCGGATATTCTTGCCGGGCAGTCCCTTCGAGCCGGAGCGCGCGGGAACGATGGCCAGGATGCGGGCATTTTCAATCATGGCGATTACCCAGGCAGCCGGACGATGAAGTGCGCACGAAGAATATCAACGGGAAAATTTGTATCCGCCGGACTTTGGGAACATGCCGGACGACGATAGCCGCCCCGGCAACGCGGGACGCCGAAAAAATTGCGTTCATAATCCTTTAAAAACAAGGCCTTATTCAGGCAAAAGCTGAATTGCTTCAAACGTATTATTTTACGCGACTAGGCTGTTTCCATGCCAAAGTAAATCTCCCGGTTAATTGCAAATAGGCAATAGTCTGGAATCGAGGCGGCAATACAGGATCTTGTCGCTGAGACCGGCCGGTAAACGGCTGGGAGGACCGGCAGTGTAGCTGGACAAGAGGAGGGAGTTTTGCGGAAAGGCAATTCAGCCTCCCGACATATAAAACGAAGGGCTGACGATCATTCCTGTTCGCCAGCCCTGACCATGAAGCGTCAAATTTTCACGCAGCCGTTTTCAGGCGAGTACCGGCAAGGCTCCCCCAGTCGCTGCGGGCGATGCCGAGTACGGTCACCATGCAGGAAATCACCATCGCTGCCGCCACGATCTGGTAGAGCGAGGCGACACCGCTGTGCAACACCGACAGGGCAGTCGTTCCCGCCACGCCGATGATCGCCAGGCGCAATATGCTGCCGGCATACGACCAGCGCATGCGGCCGATGCCTTGCGAGCAGTAATACGCGATCAAGCCCAGTCCCGCGCACCAGAATACCGGCCCCATGGTCCGCAGATATACCGAGCCGGCGGCAATCACCTCGGCATCTTCGGCAAACAGCCGCATCCAGAAGCCCGGGAACAGCGCCGCAAATATCCCGATGCTGCCGTAGGCCAGGGTCGCGCTCAGCGCGGCAGACAAGGCCACCTGGCGGGCACGCTCGATGTCGTTGGCGCCGATGCAGGTGGCCACCATCACCACCGTTGCCGTTCCCAAGCTCAGCACGAAAGGATCGACTACCTGCTGCAGCCGGATTGCGGCGCCGAAGCCTGCCAGCACCGCCGTGCCGAAACTGCCGGCCAGGCCGGTGACGATGATCGCGGTGAGTTGCGATTGCACCGCCAGCAGGGTCGAGACGCCGCCCAGCTTCAGGATCGCCGCAAAACCGTCGCGCGACAGGACTGTTCCTTGCCAGTGCAAGCGGATGACGCTGGCCGCCGAACGCAGGTGACGGACATACAGCGCCGTGACAAAAGCGTAATACACGATCACCGCCAGCGCCGCACCCTTCATCCCCAGGCCGGGGATCGGCCCCGAGCCGAAGATCAGCAGTGGCGACAGGGGCAGCAGGACCAGGGAAGCCAGGACGGTGATGCCGGCCTGTACCTTGGTCACGCCGAGCCCGCGCAGGATCGCCGCCAGCACCACCACCAGCCACATCAGCGGCGCGCCGAAAAACAGCACATCGGAATACGCCAGCGCCGCTTCCAGGGCTGCGCCTTTGCCGCCCAGCATGCGGTAGAACGCGGGGCCGAGCAGAACCATTGCGATCGAGAAAGCGAAACCGCAAGCCAGGGCAATGACCACGGCATGCAAGGCGAGCGATTGCACTCTGTCCTTGTCGCCGCTGCCAGCGGCCTTGGCAATGGTGGCGGTGACGGCGCCACCCATGCCGCCGGCGGCCATCGACTGCATCAGGAAAACCGCCGGAGACACCAGCGAGGCGCCGGCCAGCGCCACCACCCCCAGCTTGCCAATGAACCAGGTTTCCAGCAGCAGCACGGCCGAGTACATGAACATTTGAATCATGACTGGCCATGCCATCGAAAAGAGCGTGGGCAAGATCGGCCCGGTCAAAAGCCGCTGCCGTTGCTGTTCCGCTGCCGTGGATGCGCTCATGCTGGCCTTTCTTGTTTTGAGGAGAATATTTCCCGGTTGCCTCCGGGGACATGTAACACAAACTTTCGGTGCTGCATGACGGCTTGCATGCGCCGGAATCCTCCCGGTAGCGAACCTGCATTTCTTGCGCGAACCCCATCCGGGAACTGCACTTGAATATACAAGACGCGACGCATGCTGAAAACGGTAACAACGCACACCGGTCAACCGGTATCGCCTGCAATGCCGTGAGGTGCATGCAAACGGGATGTCCGCGTTGTGTCTTGCTTGCGATCGCCGGCGTGAGCGGCGACCGCGAATGAAAGATAATCCATCGAGCCAAACAAACTTAAGGCAAGGCGTCCCGCTCAAAGGGTCCTTGCATTACGGTTTGATCCCCGGCAGCCGCAACACTGTTGTTCCGGGAAACCCTGAGCGCATCTTTGTCCGATGTTGCGGCATCAGACCAAAAGCTTGCTTGGCTCGATGGACTCTGCGGGCACCGGCAAGCCTTGTGAGGAAAGCTTGCCGATGCCGACCGAGCGTACTGCTACTACTGCAAAGAACGATCGTCTGGTCCGGTGTTGTCCGGGGACGGCCTCAAAACCAAGAGGACTTCACTGCTGGTAAAACAACTGCACACTTCCCAACGCTGAAAAATCAAAAAGCCCGGAGGTCCTTTCGGAGCATCCGGGCTTGTGAGCCTTGGCCTTTCGGCCTGTCGCTAGGATCTATCCATTTGCGACTCGGGGGTTTGCCCCGCGGATGCTGCAATCACTATTCCAACCCAGTCCAATAAATCGAGAAACGGAAGCTACCGGTTTGGATAGATGGCGCTTGGTTTTAATGACATTGACGACGGCCGCGACCATGACCGGTACGCGGACAGCCATATCGGCGACGGCGCACAGCAATGCCGGACCGAACGCGGTGCGTTCTTGTCGGGTCATGTTGTATTGCGCGGTGGTGTGCACGGTGGCTCCGTCGTCAAAGGTTGGGTTCTTGATTGAACCATGAGTCACAGTGTTACACAATGCCCAACAAAAAACAATCATTTGATGGACATTTATTGCGTTCAATGATGTTTTTTTGCGTCAAACGGGATTTTTCGGTACCATCGCGCCTGTCGTAGTGAGGTACGACTCATGAATCCAGCTATTGAAAATCCATCTTCCGCTGCGGCGGACCGCTATGTCGTGCTCAACGTGCGCGTGCTCATGGCCGACCGCAATGTCCGCTCCGTGGCAGCCCTGCAGCGCCTGCTGATTGCGGCCGGCGTCGACATTTCCAACCAACAGTTGAACCGCATCGTCGACAACCGCGCCACGCTCTTGAACCTGGATGTGGTCAATGGCTTGCTCAAGGTGCTGGAGTGCTCGGTGCATGAATTGTTTGGCGAGCTGAAAGTGCCGCGCAGGCCCGATGAAAACGGTAGCAGGTAAGCGCCATGTCCGACTTCGCTACGCTCACCGCCCTGCTGCTCAAGTTCCGTGACGAGCGCAACTGGAAGCAATTCCACACCCTGAAGAATCTCATCCTTTCACTGAACCTGGAATCGGCCGAGTTGCTGGAACTGATGCAATGGAAGACCGATGAAGAAATCGCTGCGCTGAAATCCGACCCGGCGTTCCGCCAGGCCTTGAAGGATGAGTGCGCGGATGTCTTGCTCTATCTTTTACTGGTGGCTGAGGACGCCGGCATCGACCTGAACGAGGCGGCGCTGGAAAAGCTTAAAAAGAATGCGGAAAAATATCCGGCTGATGAGGCTTACGGATCGGCGAAGAAATATACCCGGCTCAAGCAGTAGCCGAAGTATCAAAAGCATTACTTCTAATTCCTGTTTTTACAGAGCACGGCCGTGCCCCGTGAAGATACCGGATCCCCCCCGGTTGCTTACCCCACTGTTGTATTTTTTGAGATGGCTTCACTCTGGTATCGTGAACGGTGCTAGTCTTGTTGTTGTCCAATGGAAAATCATTCCAATCATGAGGCGCAGGTGAAAGAATGGCAGCACATATTCTGGCCCTAGACATTGCCGGCAATCCGTTCGACTGGATTGCTCCCCAAGATGCCGTGCTCTACTACGCCACCGGCAAAGTGGCGTGGGAGCTTGGCAGCAGGGATATTGTTTTCCGCGGCGGCTACTCGCGTGCCGGGATTCAATCCAGGATCAAGGTCAAACCAATCATCGCCATTGCCGGCAGCGAAATCATGGCACGCATGCTGCGCGCCGAACTGCCGCTGGGTAACCAGAACCATTTGCTGTTCAAGCGCGATCGCCACACTTGCGCCTACTGCGGCGGACGCTTCACGCACAAGGACTTGTCGCGCGACCATATCCAGCCGCAATCGCGTGGCGGCAAGGATAGCTGGATGAATTGCGTGACTGCCTGCCGCAGGTGCAACCAGGACAAGGGCGACTTGCTGGTGCAGCACTACCGTCCCTTGCTCTACGTGCCGTATGTGCCGTGCCGTGCTGAACATTACCTGCTGAGCGGCAGGAATGTGCTGGCGGACCAGCATGAGTATCTGGCGGCGCAGTTGCCGAAACATAGCCGCTTGTTGTGAGTTTTATTGACGCAGGTGTGCGTGTGAAAAACACAACGACAGCGCAATGAATCGTTTGACATCGCATTCGTGCAGTCGCAGAATCGCAACTCATCGTATTTTGATCAACAAATTTTTTCAGGAAAGGAACGACCATGCCGCGTAAGGCTATTAGTAGATTGAATCAAAGCTAGCCCCGCGCATGACTGCTCGGGGCTTGGCAAGCAATGCCAACCCGAGCCGGTCGTTCCTTCGAACCCCGGTGAGGAAACTCGCCGGGGTTTTTGTTTTTGCGAACCAGATTCGCAAGCAGAACACCGGCATGACACATCCAGGAAAATGTTATGCCTATCAAACCAGCCAAGCCGCGCAATCCGCATGCCCTGTCCGCCAGCCGGCGGCGCGGCAATGCCCACGGGTCGTACCGGCCCGAGCGGCGCGAACGGCGCAATGCCAGACAGGCATTGCGGCTGCAATTGAAACAAGATTTGAAAAAGGAGAATGAGCATGCGTGAAGACATGTTCAAGGTGATCGTCGAGCGGCCGCGCCGCGTCAACAGCAACGCTTACAGCGGCGACGGACGCCATTTTCGCAATCACGAAGATGCGCCTTTGAAGCTTGGCATGAAGCGCGGCTACGATGACCGTAAATGGTTCAATGAAAACCTGGCGCCGCTGCGGCGCTATCTGGAAAGCCAGGCCGGACGTCCGTGGACCAAGGTATATCGCGAGATCCGGGCTCATATCGATGCCCGCAGCACCGTCAAGCATCATATCCTGCAGCATCTGGAAGACTTCGTGGCGCTGCATGCGCGCTATGTCGATGGCGAGATCCTGCTGACTGGCGGCTGGCGCGGAACGCTCCAGCCATTGTCCGAAACGCCTTTCGAACTGTTCGTCGATCCGCGTACCGGCATACTGCGCCGCAATCGCCATCATGTCTCTTATGGACAGCGCCAGCGCGAAAAGAAGGCCCAGAGCAAGAAAGAACAGGCGGCAGTCCGGCGTGATCTCGGCCATGGCGTGCAGCTGCATTGCGTCGGTGACATCTGGTACCGGGTCGAGCTCGGCACATTGCCGGCGCCACGCACCGAAGTGCGCAGCGTGGATGGCAAGTGGGTGCAGGAACAAGTCTTCGACAGCTGCCGCGATGTCTTGCGCAAGGAATGGGTATCGCGCCGGCACGGCGACCAGGCCGCTCCGGGCGGCAAGCCGAGCAATCAGGAAATGTTCGGCCGTCCGGATTGCTACGCGGCGGCGAAGCGGCAACTCAATTCGAAGGAATTGCAAAAATTCGGTCTGCAATCATGACCGGGCGGCGTGCCTTCTGCCGCATGCAAAGAGGGTAGATTGAATGGAGACACATCATGAAACACAAACATCAAGACCAGCAAGCCTGCTTTCGAGGTCACCAGCAAGCGTAGGAAAGGTTTCCCGTCCGAGACGCAAGTCAAGCGCGGCTACCGGGTCGTCCATGGCGACAAGGAACTGCTGGAAAAACTCGGCCGGAACGATCCTTGCCCCTGCGGCTCCGCGCGGCCGTTTCAAGAAATGCTGCATGGCTTCTGGCTGCTTTTGACGGCGCCAACCGGCGGGATTATTTCCGATAGGCGGCAGTAAAAGGCTGCAGCAGGCAAGCTGCAGCCTTTTTTCTGTTGCAGAAAACGCCGCCGGAAGCTTGCTGTTTGATAAACTTCCCGCAGATCAAGCATTTGAAAAGCCGCAGGCGCTCCAGAGCCGGTATCCGCAGCTTGCTTTTTTCCACCGCTTCCCAAGCCCGATAACCCATGCTCTTGCTCGAACTGGTTCTGCTGCTGATGATTTGCGCCGTTGCCCTCAGCTGGCTGGCGCGGCATTTCAAACTGCCCTACCCGATTGCCCTGGTCATCGGCGGCGCACTGCTGGGCTTGATCCCGAACCTGCCGCAATTTCCGTTCGATCCGCAACTGTTGCTGGTGGTGGTCTTGCCGCCGGTGTTGTATCAGGCGGCATTGCTCACGTCCTGGACCGACTTCAAGGCGCATATCCGCCCGATCAGCCTGCTGGCCATCGGCCTGGTGATCGCCACCACGCTGGCAGTCGGCCTCACCTTGAAGCTGATGGTGCCGGCGGTGCCGTGGCCGGTTGCCTTTGTGCTGGGTGCGATCGTCTCGCCGCCGGATGCGGTGGCAGCGACAACCATCCTCTCGCGCCTGAACATCCCGCGCCATGTCGTCACCATCCTCGAAGGCGAAAGCCTGGTCAACGATGCTTCCGGCCTGGTGATCTACAAATTGGCAGTGGCTGCCGTGCTGACCGGGACGTTTTCATTTGGCGAGGCCAGCAGCCAGTTCGCCATGGTGTCGGCCGGCGGCGTGATCGTCGGCATCGTGCTGGCCCATGTATACATCACCGTGCACCGCCGTCTGGGCGACCCGTTCATCGAAGTCATCACCGTGCTGACCATTCCCTACGCCGCCTACATGGCGGCGGAATACCTGCATGTGTCTGGCGTGCTGGCGGTAGTGGCGGCGGGGCTGGTGCGCGGCAGGTATGCGCCCGAAATCGTTTCGGCGGAAATGCGCATCATGGCGCGCTCGGTGTGGAATGTGATGGTCTTCATCCTGAACAGCCTGGTGTTCATCCTGATCGGCAGCCAGATGTCGGATATCGTCAACAACCTGAGCCGCTATCCCTTGTCGGAACTATTCATGCTGGGTTCGCTGATCAGCGCGGTGGCCATCGCGGTCCGCTTTGCCTGGGTTTTTCCGGTAGCGTATCTGCCGCACTGGTTGAGCGGCAGCCTGCATGACAAGGAACAAAAGCCGCACAACCGCGAGCTGACAATCATCGGCTGGTGCGGCATGCGCGGCATCGTTTCGCTTGCCGCGGCGCTGGCGCTGCCGACCACTCTGCCCAATGGCGAGCCGTTTCCGGCACGCGACCTGATCGTCTTCCTGACTTTCTTTTTCATCGCTACCACGCTCATCGGCCAGGGATTGACCCTGGGGCCACTGATCCTCAAATTGAAAGTGGATGCCGGCCGCAGCATGGATGAAGAACAGGAACATATCCGCAGCGCGATGGGCATGGCGGCCATTTCCGCCATCGACAGCCATTTGGCCGAGGCAAAAGCGCCGGCCGAATGGGCCGACCCCTTGCGTATCGAAATCGCCAATGGCAGTGCGCCTTCCATCCCGGACGGGGCAGAGTCGGCGCTGAAAGAGACGATGCTGCTGGAACTGCGCTGCGTGGCAATCAAGGCCAAGCGCCGCGAATTGATCCGGCTCTGGCGCGAGAATGAAATCAGCGACGAAGTCATGCGCCACCAGGAAGAAATCCTGGATTACCAGGAAGCACAGCTGTAAATGAATCGCTGCCAAACGCAAAGCGCTGCAAATAAAAAGCCGGTATCAGCCGGCTTTTTATTTTTCGTCAGCGTGAAGCCTTATTGTAGTCAACGCGCAATCACGGCTGGGTTCTGGGTGGCATTGACAGTGACGCGTTCGCCCACCCGGAATTGCTGGCCGCCGGCAGCCAGGTCGTAAGTCTGACGTTGCCCATCGTCGAACTGGACAGTCACCACCTGTCCCGCTGAAGCTGCGCCAGAAGTCACCGTGCCGCCGCTGCTGCCCATGCGCTGGCTGGTGGTGGCAGTACTCAGATCCACGACGGAAACCACGGTGCCGGTACGGATGGCTGGTGCCGCTTGCGAAACGGTTGTGGTTTGCGCCGGCGGCACGACGACCACGGCAGTCGAGGCCGGTTGCCGGGAAGCACAGCCGGCAACAGCGAGGGTTGCAACAATGGCTGCCAGGGGCAGGAATTTTCGATACTGTCTCATACGCACCTCTTTAGTAAACGCGACCGGATCGGCTATGGCAATGCCAGCGATCAGGCAGCGTGACGATGTGATACCCAATACTTGAGGAAGCGATCAGCCGTCACCGAAAAAATGCGCTCAGCCTGGTGATGATCTTTACGCCTTCCATCAAGCGCGCCAGCCGGCCGGTGGTGCTCGAGGATGGTTCAAGCCTTCGCAGGTAAGCATGTATGTTTTTACCTGCCGGGGAGTTTCATTCTTTAACCAGTTCGTTCCACCAACAGTTCGGCTTCAGAATCATTGACTGTGATATGAGTGGCAAGTTCGATAAAACCGCTGCTCACCGTATGATTGAGCAATGGCAAATGCCGATCATGTCGATGCGATTCCGGATTATTTGAAACGAGGAAAGGAAGGAAGTGACACTCTGCCCGCAACTGCTTGCAGAGTGCTTTCCATCAGGACAGACTCATGCAGCTGCACGCGCCAGGGAGGAGTCTTGTTTGTCGGCAGCATCGTTGGCCGCTTCCGTCTTGGTTTCTTCTTTGGCGATGCCGCCCAAGGTCTCGACCAGATGCGTGATCAGCTGGTTGAGCTCGCCAGTCATCAGGGTGAAATCGGAATCGAATTTTTCCGCTTCATCGGCGCTGTAGCCGACATCGGTTTCCTTCAATACGTCCAGCGCCGCCACGCGCCGGATCGTCAGGTTGTCTGTCAATACAAACGAGATGCGGTCATTCCAGGTCAGCGCCAGCTGGGTGCAATGCTTGCCGGCGGCAATATGCTTTTGCACATCGGCGATATCCACCGACAGCTTCACGTACTTCACCTTGCCCTTGCCTTCGCCGCTTGACGACAGTTCGATGTGGTCATCAATCGTCAAGCCGGCCGGCGCCGCATCGTCGGTCAGCCAGCAAGTCATGGCGATCTTCGGCGGAGTGTGCGTCTGCAGCGGTTTGCCGGGGAAATCATTGGCGATCGATTTGATCAGTCGGGTCATGACTTCTTGCGCCCGGGTGGCGCTGGAAGTGTCAATCGCCAGCCAGCCATTGACCGGATCGATCCAGACCCGGGTGCGGCTCTTGATCGAAAAGGCGCGCGGCAGCAATTCATCGGTCACGTCTTCCTTGATTTCCTTCATCTGCTTGCGGCCCGGCTTGTAGCCTTGCTGCTCCTCGATTTCGGCGGCGCGCACTTTCGCGTATTCCTTGATGACCGAAGCCGGCAGCAGCTTCTTTTCCGTGCACAGGGTCAGCAGCAGTTGCTTGCCGACGGCATGGACCAGGCTACCGCCTTCGATTGGCGGCGCCCAGCCGGTCGAGGTCATCTCGATGCTGGAGCATTCGGCAAAGGCTTGCGTTGCCAATGCATCGGCCAGTTGTTCGACCGACATGTTCCAGTTTTTCGGGAGTGTGCAAAGGCGCAGATTCTTGAACCACATATTTCATTCCTGATTGTTGCAAAACGAACTGGCAACGATAACGGAATCAACCGGAAAATGGGTCGGTTGGTGCGCAAAATTTTTTGCTTGACGGGCTGGATTTTGGCGGGCAAAAAAAATGTCATCCAGGCCGCCGGAGCGGCGCCGGATGACAAACGAGGAGAGACAACGTTGATACGGGGAAGGCTTACTGCCTCAATTCTTTGCGGCGGAAATCATGACGCTCGACATGGCGCTGTAGACTTTGGTCCAGGCGTCTTTCATCTGAGGCGTAAAGGCCGGCCCCAGCCCCTGTTCGAGCGTTTTCAGCAGGGCGTTGCCCACGGTTTGGTAATGCTGGTCTGTCACACCATAGGCCACATGACGCTTTCCCATGTTTTGCAAAATGGGGATCAGCGTATTCGGATCATTGAGCTTGCCGACCGCAGTGCTGATCATTTGCATCAGTTTCTTGCCTTGCTCTTCCATGTTCCCGTGGAACAGCGGCTGCAGCGAAGGGTCGGCTTCGAAAAGGTTTTGGTAAAACAGTGCAGCCGCCTGCGGCGCGATCGGCTCCACGGCATTCCAGGATGACTGGACGGCGACGACGGTTCGATTTTTCACTTTATTTTCTCCCTGTCGGATGCATTGCATCCATGACTGCATTCTGGCAGGCAGGCGATTGCGGCAACAGTAAAAAATCAGCGGAGAATTTGTGAAGAATTCACATTTGAAGCAGGATTCGAGTAGCCAGACACGGCAAGCGATGTGTTATTCCAGTCCCTGGATGCGTTCCCAGGGAATCGGCACCGTGTACTCATAGTCATGCTCGATGGTGCCAAGCGGAGTCGGTTGAAAGCCGACCCGGTCGATATCCTGCGCCACATGGCCGAACAAGGTGTTTTTCGATTTGCGGTCGCGGATCAGGACCTGCAGCATGTTGGTGGATGCGTTCACCGTCATCTTGTAACTGACCCCGCCGAAATACAGGTAGATGTCGTTGCCCATGCCGACATTCTGTTGCGCATACATGAACTTGCCGAAAGCTTCCATCATGGAGCCGGTCTGGTCCGGACTGTGGGCGTAGGAACGGAAAGCCGGCTTGCCCTTCTTGTCCAGCGGCACCCACAGCTTGCTGATGTCAGTCTGATGCTGGTTTTCCATCGCAAAAATGCGCAAGATTTCGTCATTGATGCGCGAACTCATGATCGCCAGTGTCAGGGCATGTTGCATGCCGAAGCGGCGGTATTGCAAGCCTTCGCCGGTGGCGAATTCATAGAGCAGAATCGCCATGGTGGCGGAAGAGCTGCTCAGGAAATATGCTTGCTTCTGTTCTTCCTTCAGGCTGGCGACATTTTCCAGACGGCTCTTGGCAAAGTCGATCAGCATCTTTGCTGCATCGTTATCGACATGCGGCAGCACGCTGCGCTGCCCGGGCGCGCCGAGCGCCATCTGGTTCATGCGGGCGATCAGCTGGTCGACCCGCTTTGCCGGGTCGGAAGGCCGCAAGGGAAATTGCGTGCCGATCTGTTCGCCAAATTGCGCCTTGATTTTTTCCTGTTCGGCAGTGCGCCGATGGATCAGGATCTCGCCGCTGCGGATCAGGTTTTCATTGTCAATCGCGACCGATTCGCCATTGACGATGCGCAGGAACTTGCCGGCCACATCCAGCGTGCCATCGATGGCCAATGCATATTTGGAAAGCCAGTCATCCCGGCTGACAACGATCCGGCCGTCCGGCGCCACATCGACATAAAAGCTGCCGAAGTAATAGCGGATGACGCCCTGGGCCATGGTCTCTTGCCGTCGGTTGCGGTCGGCATCGCGGCCTGGCCAGGGCAAGGGTTTGAGCGCTTCTTCCCGGGCGCGCCGCACGCTGTCATCAATGGCGGCATCGGCAGTATCGCCGGCAGGGCGCGCCATCAGGTATCTCCGTCATCGACGGCGGTTGTCGTACTGGCTGATGCCGCGGCCGGCGCTGCTTCGGCAGCGACATGCAGCACCAGCTTGTCGGCATGGCCGTAGGGCGTCGGGTCATCCAGCAACCCGGCCGTGATGAGCGAAGTCAGGCGCGCTGCTTCCGCTTCGTCGTGATCGGCTTGTGCATGCGCCTGACGCAGCTCTGCCTCGGCGCGCTCCAGATCGAGTTCGCGGTGTGCCATGACAAAGTCATCGGCGCCATTGCACTGGCCCAGCAGCGGCTCGACCACCACGGCTGGCGAGGGCAGCATGACCTCGATGCGTTTCGTCACAGCCTCATCCTTGCAATTCTTTTGCCACTCCGCCATGCCCTTGGGATCGAAGCCCAGCTTTTGCGCCAGCGCCAGATCGAGCACGCGCAATGCGCCGCGGTCCAGGTCGAAACTGTAAAAGCGCAACTCGAACAAGCCCGGCGGCAAGCCGAGCGCCAGCAAGCGCTGCTTGATGCGGTTGGGATCGTATTGCGACCACAGCACCTGGTGATAAAAGAAAATCCGTTCCGAGATGTGCGTGCGCAGGGCTTCCACGGCGACCTCGGCCTCGGCGGTTTCCTGCATGCGCTGTTCGTTGCGCAAGCGCTCGGCCACCTGTTGCGACAAGGCGTAATCCGATTGCGGGCCGCTGGCCAGCGCCGATGCCGGGTCGGCCTGGATCGCCGGCGCCAGCGATCCATCCAGCTTGGTGAACACCTTCTTGATCTTGCTCTTCAAGCCGCGGTCGTCCGGTATCAGGTCGAGCCCGGCCAGCTCCAGCGCGGTCAGGATGGCAACCACGGCGGCGATGACGATATGCGACAGCGGCGGCGCCACACCGGAAAAA